>Ga0233429_1003187_pt1 | contig 15858 bp, 16 predicted proteins | sample SI_118_April2016_3_FD_179879 | JGI IMG/M metagenome (GOLD analysis project Ga0233429, IMG submission 179879) | Seawater microbial communities from Saanich Inlet, British Columbia, Canada - SI_118_April2016_135_MG | ecosystem: Environmental > Aquatic > Marine > Inlet | place: Canada: British... | reverse complement strand
ACCAATATTGATTTCTTTTCAACATTACACTTTCCTAAAGGAAAAACAATTAAAATTGCGGCGTTTACTGATCAGCTATTACATGAATTAGCTACTAAACATTGTGATTTAGTACTTGAAGAAAATGATTTTGGAAAATACGCAGATAAGAAAGCTATTAAGAAACTAGCAGACTCTTATGATTTTTTCATTGCTCAAGCAAACCTGATGCCTAAGATTGCAGCAAAGTTTGGTAAAATCTTAGGAATTAAAGGAAAAATGCCAAATCCAAAGTTAGGATGTGTAGTTCCTCCTAACGCAAATTTAGAGGCTTTGGTTAAGAAATTAAAATTGACTATCAGAATGACTGCTAAGAAAGCATTGAACTTACAATGTCTTGTTGGTAAGGAAGATCAACCAGAAGAACAAATTATTGATAATATCATTACTGCTTATAATTCTGCAGTTAAACAATTACCAAACGAGTTACAAAACGTTAAGGATGTTACTTTGAAACTAACAATGAGCAAGCCGGTGAGGATCTTATAAAATGGTTAGCGACAAAAAAACAAAATTAGTAGCAGATTTGACTCAGTTAATTAAAGATTATTCTATAGTTGGGATTGTTAACATGGAATCTCTTCCTGCAAAGCAATTACAAAACATGAGGGCTATGCTTGGAAGTAAAGATGTTAAGATTGTCATGGCTAGGAAAAAATTGTTACAATTAGCTCTTGACAACTCTGGATTAAAAGATATTGATCAACTAAAAGCTAAAATTAAAGGAATGCCTGCTTTAATACTAAGCAAAGATAATCCTTTTGTTCTTTATTCTATTATTCAAAAGAACAAATCTTCAGCACCTGCTAAAATGGGACAAGAAGCACCAAATGATATTGTTGTTGCTGCTGGACCAACTAGCTTTGCTCCAGGACCGATTATTTCCGAATTAGCTGCGGTTGGAATTAAAACTAAAGTTGACGGTGGAAAATTAACTATTATTAATGATGCTGTTGTAGCAAAAGAAGGAGACATTATCTCTGCAAAGTTAGCAGAAACATTAAAACGATTAGACATTCATCCAATGGAAGTCGGCTTGGATTTAGTTGCTGTTTGGGAAAATGGATTAGTTTTTGATGCAAAACAACTTTACATTGATGAAGCTGAGTATGAACAAAACGTAATCAGTAACGCTCAAGAAGCTTTCAACTTAGCTGTAGAAATTGCTTACTTTACTTCAGACACTACAAACGTAATCTTACAAAAAGCTGCTAGGGAAGCTAAAGCATTAGCAATGGAACAAAACATTGTTAATGATGATACTAAAGAAGAGATCTTAGCTAAAGCAGAAGCGCAAGCAAATTCTGTTAAGAATGAAGGTAAGATTGAAGTTGGAGCTGCTCCTGTTAAGAAAGAAGTTAAAGAAGTTACAGAATCAAAAGATTCTGAATCCTCAGCTAAGCCTGCGGAACCTAAAGCTGAAGAGAAACCTGTAGAAGAACCAAAGGTTGAAGAAGCTCCTAAGGAAGAAGTTAAGGAAGTTACAGAATCAAAAGATTCTGAATCCTCGGCTAAGCCTGCGGAACCTAAAGCTGAAGTAAAACCTGTAGAAGAACCTAAGGTTGAGGAAGCTCCTAAAGCCGAAGTTAAGGAAGAGAAATCAGAGCCGGTTTTTTTAGATGAAAAACCAGCAATTAACATACAAGAAAAACCACATCCTAAACAAGGGGATGTTTCAGTAAATCAAGCTCAAGAATTGTTAGGTAAACTTCAAAAAGAAGGTACCTTACGAGATGAGGGAAAATAATCCAATTTATATACGGAGGAATTAAAAATGGAATACGTTTATGCTGCAATGCTTTTGCATAAAGCTGGAAAAGAAATTACCGAGGATGCTGTTAAGGCTGTATTGGCTGCTACTGGAGTTTCAGTAGATGAAGCAAGAGTTAAAGCTTTGGTCGCTGCATTACAAGGAGTAGATATCGAAGAAGCAATTAAGAAGGCTGCTGTTGCTGCACCTGTTGCTGCCGCTACTACTGCTGCCGCACCTGCTGCGGAAAGTAAAAGTGAAGAAAAGCCAAAACAAGACGATAAAAAAGCTGAAGCATCTGCTGCTGCTGGTTTAGGCGCGCTTTTCGGATAAGAACAAAACTTTTTTATTTTTTATTTTGTTTTTAAATTTTAAATCAATGAAACTGTTGTGATAACTATGGAGGAAATGAAGAAAGAGAACACTAAAGAACTTCGAGAAGAGTTCAAAGAGAAAAAGAAAGAGTTATCTTCATTACGATCACAATTAAGTTCAGCTAATTCTCAAAAAGAAGAATGTTTTAGACAGTTAAGGTCTGTTAGAGATCAGGTTCGTTCTAAAACAGATAAGGTTCAAGTTTTGAAAAAGGAACGAGACGGTTTAACTAAAGAAGTTAGAAAGTTTAAGAAAATTCGAGACGAGTTTAACAAATCTGTAAAAGATCAATCTGGAAAAAAGAGAGAAGCTGATCAAAAAAAGAAAGAACTTCTTAATACTGTGGATTTTAAGGGTGATCCAAAAACACTTAAGAGACAGATTGAAGCTTTGGAAACTAAAATTGAAACAGAAGTTATGCCTTTTGACAAAGAGCAAAAACTTAACAAAACTATTAAAGAAATGCGTGTTCAATTTAAACAACTTGAATCTTTAGGCAATGCTTGGAAAGAAATTAATAGCACTTCTGCTGGATTCTCAGATGTTAGAAAGAAAGCTGAAGAGGCCCATAAAAGTGTTCAAGAAATGGCTGCTCAATCTCAAGAAAAACACGAAGCAATTAATAAATTGTATGAAGAGATTAAGAAACTAAGAACAGAAGAGTCACCAAGTATAGAAAAACATTTACAATTAAAAGTTGATTATGAAAAAGCCAAAATGGCCTTTGAAGAAGTTTCTAAGAGAGTTAATCAACTAAGTAAGATTCTTAATGAAGTAGAAGAAAAGAGTTATAAGAGTATGGCTAAGGAAAAAACTCAAGAAGTTAGAGACAAGATTAAGTCTGGTAAGAAACTTAGCACTGAAGACATTCTAGCATTTCAAGCTACAAAAGATTAAATTCTTAAATTTATTATTATTGGAATATTGTTGTCCGGAAAGTTTATAATATTCTTGAATTATTTGAACGCCTGATGTTAAACAAAAGTAATTTTCTTACTGAATTGAAAAAAAGAATAATCTATGCCGACGGGGCAATGGGAACTGTTTTACAACAGTCTGGATTTAAGATTGGTTGTCCCGAAGAACTTAATCTTACAAACCCTGAATTAATTAAATCGGTTCACAAGTCATATTTAGATGTAGGAGCTAATATTCTGATTACAAACACTTTTGGTGGAAATGGTATGAAGTTAAAACAATACCGTCTGGAATCTAAATTAAAAGAAATTAATCAAGCAGGAGTTAGAATTGCTAAGGAAGTAATTGAGAATGCTAAATCTTCTGATTGTTTAGTCGCTGCTGATATTTCAGAACTAGGGGAATATATTGAACCTTTAGGAGAATTAACATTTGATCAAGCCTATGATTTTTATTATGAACAAATGGCTGCTTTAAGTGAGGCAGATATTTTCTTTATTGAAACCATTTCCGATATTAAGATTTTAAAGGCGGCATTAATCGCAGCTAAAGAGTTTAATAAAATAATTGTGGTTTCAATGACATTTGAAGGCTTAAGAACTCCTACTGGGACAGATGTTAAAACATATGTAAAAATAGCAGATTCTTTAGGGGCAGACATTATTGGTGCTAATTGTTCTTGTGGTCCAAAGGAAATGTATAGTGTTGCCAAAATTATCGCTGAAAATACTAATAAGCCAATTATAATCAAACCCAATGCAGGGCTACCTAAATTGATTGGTGGAAAAACTATTTTTGGAAGTAATATTGAAGAGTTTTGTGAATATTCTAAACAGTTCATTGATTTAGGGGTAAATATCCTCGGTGGATGTTGTGGGACTAATCCAGAATTTATTAAAAATTTAGTGGAGAATACTAAGCATTTGAATTTTGTAACTCGTAATGTCCCATTAAAAACTTGTTTTTGTTCCAGAACTAAAACTGTAGAATTAAACAATAAAACTTTGATCATAGGGGAAAGGATTAACCCTACAGGAAGATTATCTTTTCGAGAAGAACTGAAAGAAGGAAAAATTGACACTATCAGAAAAGAGGCTTTACTACAAAAACAGCAAGGTGCTTCTTTATTAGATATTAATGTGGGTGTTCCCGGAACTGATGAAGTTTCAAACTTAATCAAGGCAATTAATTTAGTCCAAAGTTTTGTTGATTTACCTTTGGTAATTGACACATGTAATAAGGATGCTTTAGAAGCAGCTTTAAAATACTGTGAGGGTAAACCATTAATTAATTCAGTTAATGCAAATATCAATTCTTTGAATAATATTCTTCCTTTGGTTAAGAAGTATGGGGCAGCTATTATTGTTCTTTGTTTGGACAAAGAAGGAGTACCCAAAACAGTTGAAAAGAGAATAGAAATAGCAGAAAGAATAATTCAAGAGGCTAAAAATTTGGGAATTCCTAAGGAAGATATTATTGTGGATTGTCTTACTTTAACTATGGCAACCGATCCTAAAAATGAGGAAATTATTTTGAATGCTGTTAAAGAAATTAAACAGAGGGGTTACAGAACCGTTTTGGGAGTAAGTAATATTTCTTATGGGTTGCCGAATAGAAGTGAAATTAATCAAAAGTTTTTTAGTAAAGCTTCCAATGGTGGATTAGATTTAGCTATATTAAATCCATTAGATAATGTTCAAAGGGAAGATACGAATATTAATCTTAATTTTGAAGTTAAAGATGTTGACTATGAAAATTTAAGCACTGAAATGCAACTGTCATCGGCTATTGTTAATGGTGATAAAAATAATATCTCGGAAATAGTTCAAAGATCTTTAATTGAACTTAGTCCTTTAAAGATAAATGATATTTTAATTTCTGGTTTGGAGGAAGTCGGTAAGAAATTTAATGCCAAAAAAATATTTTTACCTCATGTTTTGTTATCCGCAGATGCTATGAAAATAGCTTTTAATATTTTAAAAGAAAAACTAACTAATGACAATAATAAAAGTCCAATTAAAATTGTATTTGCAACTGTTGAAAATGACGTACACGATATTGGTAAAAACATTGTTGTTGCCATTTTAGAAAGTTATGGTTATCAGATTATTGATTTAGGCAAAGATGTTTCTATGGATAAAATCATTAATACTGCTTTAACTGAGAAAGCTAATTTAATTGCGTTATCGGCTTTAATGACAACTACTGCTCCCGAGATGGAAAAGATTATCAAAAAATTGAACGAGCATAAAATTAAAATCCCTGTACTTATAGGGGGCGCAGTAATTACTGAAGATTATGCCGGGGATATCGGCGCCGCTTATTCTGCGGATGCACTATCAGCAGTAAGAAAAATAAAGGAAGTGATTAAAAATGACGAAAAAAATAATTGATTTACTAAAAGAGAAAAAATTTACTCTTTCTGCAGAATTAGTAACTCCTAGGAATGGAACTGGGATTGATAAGTTATATGCTCAGATTGAGAATCTAAAGGGAAAGGCAGATTTTGTTAGCGTAACTAAAGGTGCAGGTGGTAGTTTAAGGGGTGGAACTCTTCCCATTACTTTTTTCTCTCAGGATAAGTTCGGATTAAATACTATCTCCCATTTTGTTTGTAGAGAAAGAACAAAACAACAAATTGAAAATGAATTAATGGACTTACATTACTTCGGTGTTAAGAATATCTTGGCCCTTAGAGGAGACGCACCAGTTGGTGCAAAAGACGAGGTTTGGAGTGGAGATTATCGTTACGCTTACAAACTAATTGAACAGATCAATCAGATGAATAAAGGAATTTATTTGCCAACCCCTACAATGAAGACTGAGACTCGGGAAGGCCATCCTACAGATTTTTGTATTGTTGTTGCTGGTCATCCTGAAGATGACATTACTGAAGAAATTGAGCACCTTAAATGTAAGATTAACGCAGGGGCAGAAGTAATCATTACTCAAATGATTTTTTCCTTTGAAGAGTATAAAGATTATGTTAATCATTTAAGAACTGCAGGGATTAAATTACCCGTACTTGCGGGGGTAAGGCCATTGATGAGTTTTTCTCAAGCAGAGTCCATAGAACGGTTTTTTGGGATTAAAGTTAATGCCGGGCTACTTGAAGGTTTGAAAGAGAGAGAAGATGATGAGATCAAAGCAAGAGAATTTGGTCTTAATTATACTACAGAAATGATTAAGAAACTAAAAGACTTTGGTTGTCCTGGAGTACATCTTTTTATCTTGAATGATACTGATGTCGTAAACGAGTTATTAGAAAAGATTGAATAATCTTTTTATTTCTTCTTCTATTCAAATTATATATTTTCTAGCAAGTCACTTTTACTTATAATGCCCTTGATTTCTCCTTGTTTACCTACTAAAACTAGAGAAAAAACTTTTAACAATTCGAGAATGACTTTTCTTGGAGTATCTAATGAAATTATTGGGGGCACTTCAGACATAATCTGTTCAACTTTCTTATTTGCTAAGTTTTTATCAAAATTATTTAAGATTGTGGCTTCTGAAATAATTCCAACTACTTGGTTTTTATTACCTACTGGAACTTGTGAGATTCCATGCTTTTTCATTTTTTTAATAATAATATGAACATTTTCTTTTGGGTTTGCAAAAACAATCTTTTTATGCATCAGTTCTTTTGCAACAGACTCCATTTTGCCTTCTTCTTCCTGAAGAACTTCTAAAATCCTTTTTGCTTTGTTGTACGTGGGCTCAATATTATTAGACTCTATTTTAGCAATAAAACTTTGTGATACTCCTGCTTTGTCTGCTAGTTCTTTTTGTCCCAATCCTAACTTTCTTCTTAATAACTTAATTTGTTCTAATTCATTCATATATCCTAAAGAATATACTTTCTTTATAAATATTCCTATTGGAATATTATTTTCAGGATGGTTTATATATCGTAATCTTTATTCTGATACTATTAACGGAGGTAATTAATATGGGTTTATTCCAACCTGTTTTGGATTTGGTATTAACATTTGATTGTAAAGAAGTTCGTAAATCCCCAGTAGATGAAAGAAGAAATGTGGGCAGAGGTATTCTTGCAAATTTAGATGGTTTTTTAGGAGATGATGGTGATGGTGCTAAATCTGTGCCACATCATGAAGTTGTTTATGGCTTGAGGATTGCTGCAGAATATGGTGGCAATAATGGACGTATTTTAGAAACAGTAACTGAATTGGCCCAACGGTATAATCACGCTACTCCTGATCGTGGTGATCATATTAATGGAGTGCATTTATTTGATAATAATAAACCTGTGGGATATCATAGGATTCCATAAATGGAGGAAAATAAAAATGGCAAATAAACATTTATTTACAAGTGAGCTCCTCCTAAAAAGTTATAAACGAGGTAATTATGTCTTTTCATAATGAAACTTTTTCCCCAAATTTTTGGGCCATGAATATGGGAAAAACAATTTCAACTAATAAAAAGAAAGAAATTCTACCTTTTATTAAGTCCCACTTAGGAAAAGTCTCACAAAGAGAAATTGCTAATCAATTAAACATTGGGAGAACTACAATTAACCGTTGGGCTAAGGAATTAGGATTTAAACATAAAAGACATATTGTTAATGAAAAATTCTTTAATGAATTTAATGAAAATTCTTCTTACATTCTTGGTTTAATCTATGCTGATGGAAATGTAGCTTGGAATCCAAAGAAAGGTTATCGGGCACTTACAATCACAGCATCTGCTAAGGATAAAGATCATTTGGAAAATATTCGTAAATTATTATTCAGTACAAAACCATTACTTTATTCAATGAAAACCAATTCTTATCGTTTAATTGCAAATAGTAAAGTCCTTTGTTTAAAGCTGATGGGGCTTGGTGTTGTACCTAGAAAATCATTAGTTATTGATTTTCCCGAATTTCTTCCTCGGGAACAATTAAAACATTTTATTCGAGGGATTATTGATGGAGACGGCCACGTTAGATATGTAAAACGGGCAAAGAGTCCTTATTTTGAAATTACAATCTCTTCTGGTTCAGAAAAGTTTTGCCAAGGTTTTGTTGAAACTGTTGATAAACTAATTGGAGTTAAAGCTAATATTAGAAAAATCGGAGAAAACACAAAAATAATTCGATATTCTTGTTCACGAGGAGAAAAGTTAGCTAAACTAATTTATTCAGATTCAAACATCTATCTAAAAAGAAAATTTGAACATTACCAAGTAATGTTGGAGGAAAAAAATGAACACAAAAAATAAGTGCCTATTTACCTCTGAGAGTGTTACTGAGGGTCACCCGGATAAAATTCAATAGTTAGTTCTATTGAGTATCTTTAATGTGTGATCAGATCTCAGATGCAGTCTTAGATGCAATTTACACAAAGGATCCAAATGCTCGGGTAGCAGTGGAATGTTTAACTAAAACAGGATTTGTTGTAGTGGCAGGAGAAGTTACTACCAATACTTATGTTGATGTGCAAAAAATTGTTAGAGACACTGTACTAGAAATTGGTTATGATAAACCAGATTATGGATTTGAAGGAAGTACTTGTGGAGTATTAGCAGCATTATCTGAACAATCTCCAGACATCTCTCAAGGAGTTAGCGAGGGAGAAGGATTATATGATGAACAAGGAGCAGGTGATCAGGGATTAATGTTTGGTTATGCAACCAACGAAACTCCAGAATTTATGCCACTTTCAATTTTATTGGCACATAAATTATGTCAAAGATTAGCGTCTGCTCGTAAAAGAGGAGAAGTTTGGTACTTAAGACCAGACGGGAAATCTCAAGTAACGATAGAATACGAAAATGGCAAACCAAAAAGAGTTGAAACTGTTGTAATTAGTACACAACATCATCCTGACGTTGACTTGGAAACTATTCGACAAGATATGATTGAGAAAGTAATTAAGCCAATTTGTGCAGAATGGATTGATGAAAATACTAACTACTTTGTTAATCCAACTGGAAAATTTGTTATCGGCGGTCCAGTAGGGGATGCAGGTGTTACTGGGAGAAAAATAATTGTAGATACTTATGGTGGACACGGAAGTCATGGTGGTGGTGCATTTTCAGGAAAAGATCCTAGTAAGGTAGATCGTTCTGCAGCTTATTATGCTCGGTACGTAGCAAAGAACATTGTTGCTGCTGGATTAGCTGAGAAGTGTGAATTGCAAGTTGCTTATGCTATTGGTGTTTCAAAACCAGTTTCAATCTTAGTTAACACTTTTGGAACAAGTAAACTTTCAGAAGATGAAATTGTTTTTTTAGTTGAAAAGAACTTTGACTTTAGACCAAAAGCAATTATTGAACATCTAAGATTGAGAAGACCAATCTATAAGAAGACTGCTGCTTATGGCCACTTTGGTAGAAACGATCCTGATTTCACTTGGGAGAATTTAGATAAGGTTGAAGCTTTGAAAGCTGGATTGGGAAGTTCCGAAGCTGCTCCAAAAGTTGAGGGTGTTGAGAACAACACTTTTTAATTTTTCTTTTTTTATTTCTTATTTCTATCTATTTCTCTTAGCCAGGTCAAACCAATTTTGATCATTAGTTTATTGAATTTATCAGAAACTCTATAAGTTTTTTTATATAAATCATAATCAATTAGGCCCATGCCTCGCATTGGGGTAAGAATTCTATCATAAAATTGTCTTTTGTTGTATGAAATTCTGATTTCTTTATCTAATGGCGATCGGCCTTTAGATTTTATTGTTTCTCCTTCATGTAATTTAGTGGCAAACAGTCCCATTTCTGTCTTTCCAATCTCTCCTCCATTGTCCCACATGTACTTAATCAACATTTTACCAACTATTTCTTGTTGTTCTGTAGCAAAAATGATCTTATAAATGTCCTCTGGCAGATTGAACTGATCAATTAAAATAACCATTTAGTTAGTAAAGAGTGATTAATATATAAATATTACGAAAAGGTATACTGGAGAATATATGGGGATATTATGGAAAAGTTTATAAATCGGCTGGAATCTTGATGAAACTATAATGGGAAGAATTAAAACCACATTCATCAAACGGAAATCCAAGGAATTATTGAAGATTCATGGAGAAAAGTTTTGTACTGATTTTGTTAAGAATAAAGAAGTAACTAACAGTTATACTAGCGTTGGAAGTAAAAAGATGAGAAACGTTGTTGCTGGTTACATGACTCGTTTAAAACAACAAGAAGATTAGTTTTATTAACTTTTTTTAAATTTATTATTTTTGATAATTACTTATTCTTTTTTTAAGATATACAAAACCCTTATATATCTAATATTCTTTATCTCTATCATAAAAAAGAGGTCAATGTACTGTGAATCTAAGTAAAGATATTAAAGACATTAATAGATTTAGGCAGATATTAACAGTTTTCTTTGAAGAAGGTTTTGGATTTTACTTATCAAGAACAAAATTACATGTGCATTTACCTTGGACAAAACGTATTGGTTCTAAATTAACTTCTACTCGTAAGAAAGTTCAAGCAATTCATTTAAGAAAGGCATTTGAACAGCTTGGGCCGACATTTATCAAGTTAGGGCAATTATTATCGCTAAGGCCAGATTTGGTTCCTTTAGAATTTTGTAAAGAATTTGAGAAATTGCAAGATCATGTTCCCAGTTTTAGTTTTAGTCAAGTTAAGAAGATTGTTGAATCAGAATTAAGTCAACCAATAAACAAGTTGTTTAAACGTTTTGATAAAGTTCCAATTGCCTCCGCGTCAGTTGCTCAGGTTCATAAAGCGATTCTAAAGAATGGAAAAGTTGTAGCTGTAAAAGTTCAGAGACCAAATATTAAAGAAATTATTGATGCTGATCTGGACATATTATTTTTTATTGCTAAACATATTGAGAAATATCTTCCAAAATTAAGGAACTTTAGGCCAGTTGATGTTGTTAAGGAGTTTGCATTATGGACCCGTAGAGAAATTAATTTTAAGAATGAAGCAAAGAACGCCTTAAGATTAAAAGAAGCAATGGCGATTAATCCCAATGTTAAAATTCCAAAAGTATATTCAGAATATTGTTCTAGAAAGGTTTTGGTTCTTGAATTTATTGAAGGAGCCAAGATTGATGACTTTTCAGCATTGAAAAAATTTCATATTAATAAAAAGAAAATTGCTTTAACTTATTTTACCTCAATATTACAACAAGCTTTAATTGCTGGATTTTTCCATGCTGATCCTCACCCTGCAAATATTTTTGTTTTGAAAAGTGGAAAGTTAGTTTATCTTGACTATGGTATTGTTGGTGAACTTTCAGAACAAGATCGTAAAAAGATTATTGATTTTATTAAATCTATTCCTAATGGTGATGCCAATAAAAGTTTTGAAATCATATTAAGTATGGCTAAAGAAGTTCGTAATGGTCATATTGAAGAATTTAAAGAAAAAGGGATTAAGATTATGAAGGAAGTTTATGGCGGTTCAATTGCAGAAAAAAGCGTTGGTAATGGCATTTATGAAATTTTAAGTTTAGGGGCACGTTATGGAGTAATTTACGATCCTAACCAGATCTTAATGGCTAAAGCTGTTTATCAGGCGGAAGGATTAGGGATGAAATTATATCCACAATTTAGTGTTAGAGAAGGATTTAAGATGTTTTATGAAACATATCTTAAAGAAAAACTTTCCCCTATTAAAATAATCAAAACTATCGGCAAAAGTTTATTGGATCATAAGGAATTGCTGTTAGAGTTTCCAGAACACATTATTAAGATTATTGAGAAACTTGAAGAAGAGAAAGTCTGTCCATCTCCAGTTAACAATCAAAAGATTGAAGAGATGGAAGGACATATAGAAGAAAAGATTGAAGAACGTATTGAAGAGTATCAACATAATCATAATATGGGGCTAATGGTTTTAGTTTTATTATTAGCATCATTTTTTTTACTATATTTAGAAGGTTATCAAAAGTTGTTTGGGTTAAGTTTAAGTACAATAATGATTATTGCTACTTTAATATTATTACTTTACTTTGTAATCTCGCACAAGAAAAATAAAAGTCGTTATTGAAAATTATAAAAAAATTGAGGTGTATAAAAATGAAAGACATGGTTAAGAAAGCGGTTAAAACTGGTTTTGGCTTGGGAATATTAAGTTTGGCAGAAGCAAAGAAAGTTGCCGGGAAAGTTAAAAAAGAACTGAAACTTAATGAAAAAGAAAGCTTGATGTTGGCAAGAGAATTAGTTGCTAGTTCTGAGAAAGTTAGTAAAGATGTTTTAGGGAAAGCACAAGGCCATTTTGAAGCAGCATTAGTTAAGACTGGATTGACAAACAAAAAAGAGTTGACCAAAATAAAGAAAGTTATTAAGAAGAGAGTTCAGAAAAAAATCTGTGGTGTTTGTGGAAAAAAAGAATCTATGGCCAGTAGAGTTAAGAAAGCAGTTAGAAGGAAGAAGAAATAAATTTATCTCTGTTCGTATTTCCATCCATATTCTAACTTGAACCATTTTGTTAGCAATAGTTCTGTAATTGGAACTCCTGTATAACAATCTGAGAAAGTTGGTTTTGGCGGATTTGGTTCTATCAAATTATTTTCTTTATGCTGATAATAATCTTTCAGATAATTTTCAAGAATCATTGGTTAATGAAATATAGAAAAGATATAAAAGTATTATTGTGCTGCGAGCATTATTTTCTTAATTTCTTCAACAGTTTTTACTCTTGATAATTGATCTCTTAATATTGTAGAACCTTTAATGCCTTTTGTAAAAGCTTGGGCATGGAACTTAATATTATTAAAATTGATATTATATTGTTCTGCTAATTCTAGGTATTCAAAGAAATCTTGGATTTGTTGTGCTTTATCTCGTTGTTTATATTCTCCAGTAAGATTATAATCTTCAATTTGTTTAAACAAATAAGGGTTGCCCATTGTTCCTCTGCCAATCATTACATAATCACAACTAGTTTCTTTTTTCATTTTGATATAATCTTCAACTGTTTTAACATCTCCGTTTCCTGCAACTGGAATGTTTATTGATTCCTTAACTTTCTTAATCCATTGCCAATCTGCTTTTCCAGTATATCCTTGCTTTTGAGTTCTAGCGTGTACCGCAATTAATTTTGCACCTGCTTCTTCACAAATTTGGGCAATTTTAACAACATTAATGTTAGATTTTCTAATTCCTAATCTGATTTTAACGGTAACTGGAATATTTACAGCCTTAACTAAGGCTTCAACAATTTCTTTAACTTTAGTTGGTCTTTGTAATAATGCAGAACCAGAACCTTGTCTGATGATTTTAGCAGCTGGACAACCTAAGTTTAAATCTAGAATCTCACATTTATCTTCGCAAAACTTTGCTGCTTGGACTAAACTTTCTGTATTTTGGCCAAATAGCTGAATTACTCTTGGCTTTTCTTCCTCAACCACATCAATCATCTTTATCGTAGCTTGATTATTTCTTGCAAGAGCATTAGCTGAGATCATTTCTGTAACTGTTAAAGAAGCGCCATATTTCTTACATAATAGTCTAAAAGCTACATCTGTAACGCCTGCCATTGGTGCTAAGATTGTATCTGATTTTAGGGTTGGAAAGTCCATTGCTATTATACAACCCCAAATCTTTATAAATAAACCTCTTTTATACTTGTTTAATGGCTAAGAAGGCAGAAACTAAGAAAACTACGAAAGAATCTACTAAAGAAACTATCAAAGAATCTTCTAAAAAAGAATCTATCAAGAAAGTATCTACTCAACCAGAATTAAATTTAGCTCTGGTTGGGCATGTTGATCATGGTAAAACTACTTTAACAGAAAGATTTTCTGGAAAATGGACAGATACTCATTCTGAAGAAATGAAGAAAGGTATTACTATTCGTTTAGGTTATGCTGACTTTTCAATCTATCATTGTGAGAAATGTGGTTATTATACTGCAAAAGAAAAATGTATCAAATGTAATGGAGATGCAAAATTCTTAAGAAAAATATCTTTAGTTGATTCACCTGGGCACGAGTCTTTAATGGCTACAATGCTTAGTGGGGCTGCAATAGTTGATGGAGCCGTTTTAATGGTTGCGGCTAATGAAAAATGTCCTCAACCTCAAACCAAAGAACATTTAATGGCTTTACAAATTTCTGGCATTAAGAATATTATCATTGTTCAAAATAAAATTGATTTAGTTTCACATGAAGAAGCATTAAAGAATTATCAACAAATTAAAGATTTTTTAGCAGAAACTGATTATAAAGATGCTCCAATTGTTCCTATATCAGCTAGAGCAAACGTAAATATTGATGCTTTATTGGGAGCGGTTCAAGAATTTATACCTTCTCCTAAGAGAGATTTGAAAGCAGAACCTTTAATGTTAGTGGCAAGATCATTTGATATTAACAAGCCCGGCTGTAAATCTAAAGATTTAGTTGGCGGTGTTTTAGGTGGGACCGTTAAACAAGGAATTTTTAAAGTTGGAGATGAAATTGAAATTGTTCCTGGTTACATGGTTGAAGAGAAGAACAAAAAAGTTTGGAAATCACTAAAAACTACAATCATCAAGATTTTTTCTGGTGGTGTTCCTGTGGAAGAGATTCATCCAGGAGGAAGTATGGCCTTTTCAACTTCATTAGACCCTACTATTGTAAAATCTGATTCCTTAACTGGTTCGTTAGTTGGATTACCTGGAAAGTTGCCTCCAGTTCATAATCAAATTTCTTTAACTACTAATTTACTTGAAAGAGTAGTTGGTGCTAAGGAAGATATTGAAGTTAAACCATTAGCAAAGAATGAAATTTTAATGCTTAATGTTAATTCTGCTGCTACTGTTGGAGTGGTATTAGATCCTTCTAAGAAAAATACCACTTGTATTCTTAAAAAACCAATCGCAGCAAATCCTGGAGATAGAATTACAATCTCTAGAAAAGTTGGAGATAGGTTTAGACTTATTGGTTATGGAATTTTAAAGTAAAATTCCAAATCCTCGATTACGTCTGCAGTTATGGTATACTTAAATAAAATACTTCTTAATAGTAATTAACAAGTCTTTTATACTCTTTTTCTTTACTTCATTTATGGTAAGAGTAATAAGTTATAATATTGAATATTGTGAAGGAATTCCAGGAAAATGGTATCAATACCTTAAGTTATGGAAAATTTTCTTTCCGCCAAAGAATCTTGATCAAAGAATTATTAAAACGTTGAAAAAACTTAAACCTGATATTCTTACATTAATTGAAGTTGATACTGGCTCTTTAAGAAGCAGAGGTAGGGATGAAGTTAAGTTTATAGAAAAAGAAATGGGTATGCGCTCTTTTGTTGAAAAGGTTAAGTATCCCATGAACGGATTTGCAGGACTATTTCATCATGTTCCAATTTTAAATAAACAAGCAAACGCAATAATTTCTCGTTACAAATTAACTAATATCAAATATCACGTTTTTCATGAAGGCACTAAACGTATGATTATTGAGGCAACGGTTAATTGTCCAAAACCAGTAACATTGTTAGCTGCACACCTTGCTTTAGGCGGAGAAACGAGGGCAAAGCAAATTGATGAATTAGTTAAGATTGTTAATAAAATTAAAAATCCTGTAATCCTTATGGGCGATTTTAATACTTTTCATGGAGTAGAGGAAATAAAGAAATTATTAACCAAAACTCATCTCAAAGATAAGATCGCATTGGATAAAGAATCTGTTCCATTTACAGAACCAGCGTGGCATCCCCATCTGAGATTAGATTATATCTTGACTTCTTCTGATCTTAAAGTAAATAAATATTCCATTTTACACTTTAATTTCTCGGATCATTTACCAATAATGATTGACTTTGAGTTTAAGAAAACTAAAAAAATTAAGAAAATTAAGA
>Ga0233429_1003186_pt1 | contig 15863 bp, 14 predicted proteins | sample SI_118_April2016_3_FD_179879 | JGI IMG/M metagenome (GOLD analysis project Ga0233429, IMG submission 179879) | Seawater microbial communities from Saanich Inlet, British Columbia, Canada - SI_118_April2016_135_MG | ecosystem: Environmental > Aquatic > Marine > Inlet | place: Canada: British... | reverse complement strand
AACGCTTCCAATAACCCGCCGCCGGGTGATTGGAAGCGTTGACGTACATATCCAACTGCTTATCCTGGAAGGCTTGCCACGCTGCGCTGAAACCAAGTTTCACGGCAGTGTAGTCCTTATTCATTTTATAGCCCGTTACCGCCGCAACAAACTGAGCCGCAACAACCTTTTGAACACCAGTAGGTGGGCCAAGGAATACCCGTTTACCTTTTATGCCCGCCAAAGCTTTTATGCCGGAACTTTCATAGACAGCAAAATTATAGGTGCCAATGCGGTAATTAAAAATTGCACGTATATTTTTGGCAAGCTCGGGCGCATTTTTGACCTTCGCAAACATTGCCTTGCCTTTAGACATTAAGAACATCAAAGAAGGGGCGCCAAAGAAAAGGTCCGTTTTACCATTCGCCGCATCTAAGGCATGACGAGGCGCAGCGCCAGTAGCGTTGACCTGAATTTCAATGCCCTTATTGTATTTTTGCACAATTTTAGCGAATGTTGTGTTGAGCGCAAAAGGTGTCGGCACACTAATCGTCGACATTTTATAAAAATCCTTCGCTTGCGCACCACCGAGGCACATAAATGTAACCGCAGCCATTGAGATAATTTGAGTTTTTAATTTTTTAGAAAACAAAGCAACCTCCCAGTCTAGTTTAATTGTGATTAGTTTTAAGTTTAGAACAATTTACACAAAACAATAGAAAATAATTTATCAAATCACGCCGATACGACTGTATCGCTTGTGATTTTCTTTTTTGCGATGCGAGCCTCGATGAACAATAGAGCCAATGAAGCAAGGACACCGATGATCTGCACCGCGACGAAACTGAGCAAAACGGTAATACCGAGTACCATTCGCAAAACGCGTGAATAGATTGATAATTTGTCACGGTCGACACCGCCCAAGGCGGTCGTCATCAACCATATTGCGAGAGACAGCCTAAACACGACCGAAATGAACGCAACAACTTCAAACTCGTATACGAGTGACAATGATGGGTTATAGATCAAGACAAACGGAATTATAAACCCGACAAAAGAGAGCCTAAGTGCCTGAAAAGCCGTATGCAACGGATTAGATTGGGCGATCGGAGCAGCCGCATAAGCGGCGATCGCCACAGGTGGCGTTATCGCCGACAAAACACCAAAATAGACGACAAATAGATGGACCAGCATCTTTGGAACACCAAGTTTTTCTATCGCACCGCCCATAATAATAATGATGATTACATAGGCTGGAATTGTCGGCAGTCCCATGCCCAGAACCAAACTTGCCATAGCCATCAAAACCAGGGCAAAAAACAAATTAGTGCCGGCAAAGGCCAGCACCATATTGGAAAAACGGATACCAAGTCCGGTCAAATTCATGATCCCAACAATAATGCCAATCGCTGCTACAGCGACCATGATTTGCGCACATTGTTGACCACCTTTTGCGATTGCATCGATAAATATTTGCGGGCGTTTTCTAACAACAGGATTAATAAATCCCATCACCATACCGGCAATAGCAGCCCACAAACCGGCAGCAGCAGGCGACCGGCCCGTTGCCAACACGCCAATAATAACCAGCACTGGGACAATAAACATGAGGGATTTGATCCAGTCGTCACGGGTTAAAACTTCGCGTTCTTCCTTGGGAATGGCGGTGATACCCAAACGACCGGCTTCAACCCAGACCGCAATAAACAAACTCCCGTAATAAAACAACGCCGGCATCAATGCGGCGGTAATTATAATCAGGTAGGGAATACCGGTGAAATCAGCCATAACAAAGGCGACGGCACCCATGACCGGCGGCATAAATTGTCCACCGGAAGATGCCGCTGCCTCGACGCCGCCCGCAAAGGAACTCTTGAAGCCTCGGGCTTTGATCATTGGGATGGTGAATACACCGGTGCCGACAACGTTTGCCGTAACCGCTCCGGATATCGTGCCAAAAAATCCGCTGGCCGCGATCGCCGCGTGGGCGGGCCCGCCTCTCATAGCTCCAGTGAGGCTTACCGAAATTTTCAAAAGCGTGGCCCCGGCGCCGGTTGCCTCCAGCACTGTACCAAAAATAATAAAAATAAAGATCAGGGAAATAACAATGATAACAATGAAGCCAAAGACACCATCAAAGCTATACCAGACCGTGCGCATAACGGATTCTAGATCATAACCACCATGGGCAAATATCCAGGGCAAATCGGCTCCAAACAACGCATAAACAATGGTCAGTACAGCAAAAAATGCGAGGGGCGTCCCAAAGCAACGACGGGTCATTTCAATGACGACTATCAGGCCGCCACAACCAACTGCTATATCAATTGGCAAAAAGCTATATAGCCCGCTTTCAAGCTCATCATAGACGGACGAAAACCATAGAATTGATAGAGCCATCAAAAAGATCAGGATAAAATCGACGGCCCATTGGCCTGCTTTGATATGTTTTTTATCTGACTGATATAGGCCGGCCAACGGCGTGGCAAAGATCGACAAGATAACCGACACAGCAACTGTTATGCTGCGCTGATAAATTTCATCAATGATGCCGAACGCAGCGGTATAAATCGCGACTAAGGCGATCGCGAAACCGAGAACCCAAACGATAGGGCGGGCGATTTTATTCAAAGTATTTTTATTCCTATTTTTTGTACGACAATCAGATGTCGCTTTCCCTGTTTTGAGCTAACCCACTTTCTTCTAATTCTCCAACAAACACAATATTTTCTGGTCATCCGTGCCATCTAGTGGCACGTTGTTGTTTGGTATCTAGTATAAATATAAGCGAATATAGAAATGGTAGAGCTGAAAAACAGGTCCTTGGACCGAGGTATAACCGTATTGGAAGTGCTTGCCGAACTTGGCGCCTGTACTCTGGCGGAATTGCACGCAAAATCAAAAATACCCAAATCCACCATCCGACGTCTACTTGGAACCTTGATAGCTCGACACATTGTCAGGCGATCAGTTTCAGACAAAAAATATCGTATAAATATTATATTACCCGCTCAGAAGCGAAAATATATACCAGAAAATTTTCCTATTTATATTGATGCTGTAATGCCGCATGCAATGGATCTCACCAAAGAGGTTGGCTGGCCATCGGATATCAACATGCTCCAGGAAAACCATATGACGGTTATTGATTCTACACGGCCGATGAGTCCGTTTGAGATTTATCCTGGCATGGTTAACAGGAAGATAAATCTCTTTGGCTCGGCAACAGGAGTCGCCTGCTTTGCAAAGATGACAGATGACGAGATTGCCGATTTCCACGAACGAACGAACGGGGACCGGATTTGGGGTCTCGCACGGTTCGATCTGACTCTCGATCAATATATGGGACGGATAAACTACCATCGAGAATGTGGCTACGGGATACGTATAAAAGAATATGGTGGCGAATATATTCTCGATGATGGTCTCGCCGCAATAGCCGTTCCCTTATTTAAAGACAAAAAACCCTGGGGTGGCCTGTCTCTGGTGTGGACCCGAGGCCACCGCGACCATCAAGACTTCGCGGATGAATTTCTTCCGTTACTCAATCGCACAGCAAAATTAATCAGTGCAAAACTGGGCTAGCATCGCTATTTCTCGACGGGCCAACTGAAAAATCTAACTAAACTCGGACAGTTCCAGCTGATCACTGGTAATCATGGCAAAGGCACCGCCGTCGGTATATATGTTATAGCCTTTTACCCATTTGCTTTCGGGCGAAATTAAAAAGATGGCAACCCCTGCTGCTTCTTCCGGCAGGCAGGATCGCCCGGCGCGATCTGTCATGCGATTGACCCGTTCAGCACCGAAGGCCTCGACAAAATCCTCCAGGATCGGTGTGCTGACACCACCCGGGCTGACACAATTGAGACGGATGTCCCGTTTCAACAAAACTTCGGTCTTGGCCATTGACCAGACAACGACGGCTTCTTTAGAGAGATCATAGGCGCGCACCGGATCAATGCCGTTTTGGCCGCAATATTCCTGCAAATTAGTTGTTTCCGGCAGGCGCATAAACTCTTTAACCTGATCGATATTTTCCGCCCAGCGCGAACCCGCCCGGGACGACAGACTTGCGATTGCCGCACCATCGACGAGCTTCTCCAGCATAAGTTCGGTAAATTTTCTGAGCCCAAAGAAATTGACCACCAGAACCAGCGCCTCATTGCCAGCATTAGCCCCATCCGACTGAGAGCGCGGCGGGATGCCAGCGATGTTCAAAAGAGCATCAAAATTGCCGCTGAGCCCGGCTATCAATTCCGGCAAGGCCGACAAATCAGCGATGTTCATTTTGTGAAATTCATCAACATTGTCGGCTATGTTTTCAGGCGGCTCATTGAGATCAAACCCAACAATTTCATCGCCGCGCTCCTTCAAAATTTTACAAGCTGCGGCACCTATACCACTTGCCACTCCCGTCACTGCTACGCGCATATTGAATTCCTACTCCGCTGCCATGGATTGGTTTTCTTCAGCAACGAGCTTATCAATAATTTCCACTGCCGCCAAACCCCCGACATCGCCGCTGAGATTGATCCGTGGTGCCTGAGGCTCTCGATCAATGAGAGCCTGTTGCTCTTCGAAGACTTCAATATCCTCTGAAAAAGCAGCGTGGACCTGTTGGTAGACCAGTTCGGTAACATCCGGATTATCGACATTAAAATTATGCGCCTGGGCCCAGAAATAATGGGTCGTCGTTTCGGTCTCGGGCGTAATGCCATTTAGGTTCCGCATATTGATGCCCCCCACTCGCTTGCCTTCCGGTGCACCTGTGCCAGTATCGCAGGCCCCGACATCAAGCCGAATGCTGGAAGGTGGCGTGAAGTTAATGATTTGCCAGCGATCGACATTTTTATCGAATCCACCCGCTTTGACGTAAGTCGGCGGTGCCGGTGCATCAATAACCCAGCGGGTGACCGTGACATCCTCTTCTGTGCGGTCATATTTTGTCTCAGCACCTTCAGCGACGGCGTCATTGCCGATGGTGGTTTGATGGACATAAGCGAGATGGGTGAGATCAAGCAGATTTTCAACAATCAGCTTGTAGTCGCATTTAACATGAAAGACGGTGCCTTTAGCGCCCCAATCCGGATCATCCAGCCAATGAAAATCGGTAATCTCATCAGGATTGGCTAAAGCCGGATCCCCCATCCAGATCCAGATCCAATGTGCCTGCTCGACCACGGGATACGCCCTCACCTTAGCCTTCTTCGGCACATTTTTCTGCCACGGTACATCAACGCAGGCACCTGTTTCATCGAATATCATGCCGTGATAGCCACATTGTATCCGGCCTTCATTCATCCGGCCTTTTGACAACGGATAAATCCGATGACAACAACGATCCTCCACGGCTGCGACCTTGCCCTCTTTGGTGCGATAAAGCACAACCGGCTCGTTCAATATGGTGCGACCAAAGGGTACCTCATCGGTAACTTCATGATCCCAAGCCGCAACGTACCAAGCATTTTTGATGAACATGGCTCTCACTTTCCTAAACTTCTTAGATGAATATTATTTGTCTATTAAAACTGATCTTTCCTTATATTCTGCTTTATTCTCCTATCGCAAATGAGTAATTCTCTTTATAAAGATGAATTAAATTCATTTAAGGAAGGCTATTTCAGAATGGATCGGCGAAACTTACCGCTTACCGGATTGCGCGCTTTTGAAGCCGCCGCACGCCATCTCAGCTTCGCCGAGGCCGCAAAAGAGTTAGCCGTCACCGCAACCGCCGTCAGCCACCAGATCCGCAACCTCGAACAATTGCTTAATTTGAAATTGTTTGAGCGTCAGCATCGGGCGGTTCAACTAACGCAAGCGGGCAAGGCACTGTTGCCGGGCACCGAATTAGGCCTTAACCAGCTTTCGGAAACCATTGAGCGGGTTAGTACCGAATGGCGAACCGGCGCGGTCAATCTACGCGCGACACCACTTTTTGTCGCCCGCTGGCTCGCCCCACGTGTTGCCCTGCTACCCAATGAAAATCCAGATTTGGAATTTAGAATTTCGCCGAGCTTCGAAACTGCAAATTTCGTCAGCGATGGCATCGATCTCGCCATTCAATTTGGCACCAAACCCATTGAAGGCGTTCATTGTGAGCTTTTGTTCAAAGAAGAAATGCTGCCTGTTTGCAGTCCTGATCTCCTGGATGCCAATGGGGGAAAAATTGATCTTGCTTCGCTAAAGAACCATCAACTGATCCATGGCAATATACCAGGCCGGGAGACGTCCCAAGAGTGGCGCACCTGGTTGGCAGCGGCTGGCAATACCGACATAGAGCCTACCAGCGGCCTGCATTTTGATAATGCAGCACCCGCGATCGCGTCAGCCATCGAAGGCTTGGGCATAACGCTGGTTTTAAAAACGCTGGTCGAGCCGGATTTGCGAGATGGGCGTCTGGTTGTTGCTTTCCAGCAAGAACAACCTGAAGACTACGCTTGGTATTTGGTCACCCGCAACAAAAATCTTGAACGTCCTTTGGTTAAACAAGCGTGGAATTGGCTGCTGGAAAAGACTGGATAAAATCATGATTTTTCGGGTAATATCATGATTTTATTGACGAAACGAATTCTTATGGTAGGGTCCCGCCGCCTACAAGATTAAGTATTTTCGGAGACTATTTGAATGTCGAAACACGACCTTGAGCCCCTCCTGACACGGATTGCGGATGCTCTCGACCGCTTGGCCCCACCGGCGGCCAAAAGCCACTCTATGGAGGGGGCAGACGCGTTTGTCTGGCATTCAAATCCCGAACAGTTGGAGCCGATCCATAAAGTGAACCGGATTGAACTTGATCTATTGCAAGGCATCGAACAACAAATTGGCATTTTGCGCGACAATACCGAGCGCTTCGCCAATGGCTTTCCAGCCAACAATGCCCTACTTTGGGGTGCGCGGGGCACGGGTAAAAGCTCGCTCGTCAAAGCGCTGCATGCTGAGATCAACGAGAAAAAAGCTGGCTGCCTGGCATTGGTTGAAATTCACCGCGAAGACATTCCGACCTTGCCGCGCCTGTTACATGTGCTGGCCAAAACCGATCGCCGCTGCCTGTTATTTTGCGATGATTTGTCCTTCGAGATGGAAGATGCGACCTTTAAATCATTAAAGGCTGTACTTGAAGGCGGCATCGAAGGCCGCCCGGAAAACATTATTTTCTACGCGACCTCAAACCGCCGCCATTTGATGCCGCGTGACATGATCGAAAATGAACGCTCAAACGCCATTCACACCGCAGAGGCCGTCGAAGAAAAAGTCTCTTTGTCGGATCGCTTTGGCCTGTGGCTCGGCTTCCATCCGGTCAAACAAGATACTTTCTTCGAAATCATCGACGGCTATGTCGAGCGCTATGGTTTGAAAATCGATCAAAAGCAACTTCACGCCGAAGCTTTGGAGTGGTCGATGACCCGGGGTTCGCGCTCCGGCCGCGTTGCCTATCAATACATCCAAGACCTCGCCGGTCGCCTCGGCAAACACATCGATTAATTGTGCATTTAAGCTGGATACGCGGATCAAGTCCGCGCATGACGGTAGAGAGAGAAGCAGTAAAACACCTCCGTCATTACCGGGCTTGACCCGGTAATCCATTTGGTCACAGAATTTATTCTACCAACAAAGCAAATATTTGCGATGTCTGATGTGAGGCACTCAGGCGTTTGAGGTGGCGAAGCGGATTGAGGGCGCGTTTGCCTTTGCGAATTTCGAAATGAAGTTGCGGGCGGATGACGTTGCCCGAGGCGCCGACTTTGGCAATAACCTGGCCGGAACCCACTTTGTCGCCGCGCCTGACCAAAAGTCTTTCATTATGAGCATAGGCTGTCACCCAACCGCCCTTATGTTTGATCAGCAAGAGATTACCAAACCCGCGCAACTCATTGCCGGCGTAGGCGACAACACCACTACCGGCCGCCCGGACCGAGGCCCCTTTCGGCGCGACAATGTTGATGCCGTCATTATGCAGTCCCTCCCCCTTCGAGCCATAGACTGACAACAATCTGCCGCGCACCGGCCAGTTAAAACGGCCCGAAGTCTTGACCCTGGGCACGGCGATGGTTTTGAGCGCCTTGGACGCTGTCTTCGACGATCTGGATTTCGCCGGCGACGTTTTGGTTGAAGGTTTTCGTGAAGGTGCAGGAATGTCAGGTATAGCTGCCGCATCTACCTTTACCGACGGCAAGCTTTCCGTTTCCACCGGCTCGCGTTTGGCAACAGCCGTGTCTTCCGGCATGTCAGACGCCCCCGAAGATGGCAGCACCAGCTTTTGGCCGACATAGATGCGGTAAGGCGGTTGCAAGTGATTCAGGCGCGCCAGTTCATAGGCATCGACACCGTAGCGCCGGGAGATTTTATAAAGCGAATCTCCCCGGGCAATTTGATGAATGCGCGGACGGGGCAGGATCAAGCTCTCTCCCCGCTGTAAGCGATACGGCGGCGTTAGATCATTGGCTTCGATAATGGCCCGGGCCGATACACCATAGCGCCGGGATAGAATAAACAGCGTGTCACCATTTTTAACTTGGATGATGCCGCTGGCTGGAATGTCTGCCCGTTGGGACGCTGGCGTCGTCGTTGTTTGAACAGGACGCGTTGACCGCTCAGCAGCTCGCCCTCCAGTCTCGCCGGGCGGCGGCCATTGTAGATTGCTGCAACCTGACAAAATCAGAACAGCAATTAAAAGGACAGAATACTTAACTCTCATCATCGTCCGTCTTTTTTAGCTCATAATTTAGGTAATGTGTCGCTTTAATTATGCCGTTGCTTCTTCCGGTATCAAAGGCACAAAGCGGACATCGCGTAACTCCTGGGTTTCCAGACCGTGCTCGGTTTTAATGACTTTCAAGATAACTTGAGAATCTTCGGTCAGCCCAATCGGCACAATCATAATACCGCCAAGCGAGAGCTGCTCGGCCAAAATTGGTGGCACGTCAGTCGCCGCTGCGGTGACTATAATGCGCTCAAATGGTGCCTGCGCTTCCCAGCCCAGCGTACCATCGCCAACTTTTGCCGTGACATTGCGAATGCGGAGTTCCTCGAAGCGTTTTTCAGCTTCTTCCAATAGCGGCGCGTGACGCTCAATCGTATAAACCCGGCGGCAGAGCGGCGATAAAATTGCAGTCTGATAGCCCGAGCCCGTGCCGACTTCCAATACTTTTTTGCGATCGTCAAGCTCAAGCGCTTCGGTCATCAAGCCAACTACAGCCGGCTGGCTCAACGTCTGATGGTGACCAATCGGCAGCGTGATGTCTTCGTAAGATCGATCTCTAAAGGCCTCCGGCACGAAAGCCTCGCGCGGCACCTGCTCCATTGTCGCGACAACATCCGGATCGGTAACGCCAGCACGGCGAAGCGCGAGCACCAGCTCCATTTTCAAATTTTCAGATAGATTAGATTCGTAATTCACTATCGTATTCCCTCACTCCTGGTCGGCAACTACGACAGCGAAACTTCTATTTCTTAAAAGCTTCTTTCAGCGTCCGCATCGTGGCCCGATGGGTGAGATCAAGTGATAGCGGGGTCACCGAGACCGCGCCGTTCTGAATAGCCGCCAAATCCGTGCCAGCCGGATAGCTTTCAGAATTCTGCTGTGAACCGATCCAATAATACGGCTCACCTCTCGGATCACTGCTCTCGATAATCTCGTCGCCGATCTTACGGCGCCCTTCCCGGGTGATTTCGATGCCAGTTACCTGTGTCCTGGGTACAGGGGGAAAGTTAACATTTATTAAAACATCGCGCGGCCAAGCGACAGAAGTGACCTTTTTGATGACTTTTGCGGTAAAAGCCTCGGCTGCGGACCAATCCACTTTGGTTTTGATATGGTCTTCGTCAATTTCCTGACTAAAAGCGATTGCCGGAATTTGAAAGAGTGTTGCCTCCATTGCGGCAGCGATTGTACCGGAATAAGTCATGTCTTCCCCGACATTCGAGCCCCGGTTAATGCCGGAGAGCACGAGATCAGGACGGTTGTCTTTCATAATATTATTCATCGCCATCATCACGCAATCGGTCGGCGTACCATTGACGCTAAAGCGATTTTTGCCGATTTTTTTGACCCGCAACGGGGAGCGCAGCGTCAAAGAATGGCCGGTGGCACTTTGCTCGGTCTCCGGGGCGACGACCCAAACCTCTTTGGCGAGCTTCTTGGCGATCGCCTCAAGCCTCTTTAGACCCGGCGCATTAATGCCGTCATCATTGGATATCAGGATGCGGGATTTTTTAAGATTGAGGGGCGCTTCAAACATTATCTGGCATTACGCTTCAATTTTTTCTAAACCACCCATATAGGGCCGCAGCACTTCCGGCACGACGATCGAGCCATCTTCCTGCTGGTAATTTTCCATGATCGCGACCAAAGTCCGGCCGACCGCCAAACCAGAGCCATTCAACGTGTGGACATGATTGGTGCCTTTGCCTTCTGAGGGCCGATAGCGGGCCTTCATGCGCCGGGCCTGGAAATCACCGCAATTGGACACACTTGAGATTTCCCGAAAGCGCCCCTGGCCGGCGAGCCATACTTCGATGTCGTAGGTTTTCTTAGCCGAGAAGCCGAGATCGCCCAGGCAAAGCGAGACCACTCGATAGGGCAGTTCCAACCGTTTCAGCACTTCTTCAGCGCAGCCGATCATGCGTTCATGCTCGGCATCTGAGTCTTCTGGCTTGGTAACAGCAACCATTTCAACTTTGGTGAATTGATGCTGGCGGATCATGCCGCGGGTATCTTTACCGGCAGAACCGGCCTCTGATCTAAAACACCACGTCATCGCCGTATAGCGCCTTGGCAGGGTATCCTCATCAACCAACTCACCCGCCAAAATATTGGTCAGCGGCACCTCGGCGGTCGGGATGAGATAGAGCCCCTCTTCCATCTTAAACAAATCTGCTTCGAATTTCGGCAATTGCCCGGTGCCATAAAGTGCATGATCGCGCACCAGTGCCGGCGGGTTAACTTCGGTAAAGCCGTTCTCTGTCGTGTGCAGATCGAGCATAAAGCCAGAGAGCGCCCGCTCCATTCGCGCCAGCGCGCCGGACAAAATAACAAACCGTGCGCCCGACATTTTGGCCGCCGTCTCGAAATCCATTTGGCCCAAAGCCTCACCCAGATCGAAATGCTCTTTGGCTTCGAAGCCAAGATCTTTCGGCTCGCCCCATGTTCGGAGCTCAATATTGTCGTCTTCGTCCTCACCTTCCGGCACATCTTCGGCCGGGATATTCGGGATTGTGCAGAGTATCGCCTCCAACTCATCGCCCGCCGCCTTAGCCGTCTCTTCAGCCGCGGCCTGAGCATCCTTCGAGTCAGAGACTTCCTTCATCTCCGCATCGGCATCCTCGCCCTTGCCCTTTTTCATGCCAATGATCTTGGACAGCTCATTTCGCCGGGTCTGCAACTCCTGGGCAACCGTCTGCGCATCGCGGCGGCGCTTATCAATTTCGATCAATTGCTCAGCAATCGGGTCCAGCTTGCGGCGGGCAATCCCCGCATCAAAAGCAGCAGCATCTTCACGAATGGCTCTAATATCGAACATGGTGGTTTTCCGAGTATGTTGGTTATTTGAGTGACTTATACGGCGCTCAAGTCTGGAGAACAAGAGTGGTGTAAGAGCTTCATAAACGTCACGTTGAACTTGTTTCAAGGCTCAGACTGGATTCTGACTTTCGTCAGAATGACAATCTTCCTTTGAAGCTTTCCCCCGACGCGTCATCCCGGACTTGATCCAGGATCCAGGGTAACCAGAAAATACGCAAAGCGGTCAGGACATACCGAAACCAACTGTTTTCCGTACCCCCTTGAAGTCATCCATCGAACCGCACACTTCTGCGACCCGATTTGACCCATTTTTAAGGGGTTTTCCGTACAGCATGATATGCTAACCGAAATAATCTTTTGCTATAAATCTAATATGTCCGACACTTTTGCACAGAACCCGTTCGCCCCCTCCTCGAAACGGGCCACAATAGGTAGCAAAAATTTGCAGATTAATGGATCGCTCAGCGGGGGTACGAAAAACAGTTGAATTCGAAATATCTTTACTAAGTCCGCTTCTAGCCAGAAGCGGATATTATCCGAGTGTATAATAAGGATCATTATAACTGCACTCATTTGCAATTGATCTCACTATAAAATGTGTCAGTTATCAATAATTTAAGTCGAAACACTGTGAATTTTAGAATCAATGCAGCCGAATTGACGAGCATCATGGCACGATGTGCCAAAATAGTGCTTTCTCACTATTAGAAAGAGGAGGAAGCTATGTTGGCTAGGGATATTATGACAAACAAGGTCATTTCGGTTGGCCCTAATAAACCGATCAACGAAATCGCTAAATTGTTGTCTGATCGCCGTATTAGTGCCGTACCAGTGGTTGATAAAAATAAAAAGCTATTGGGCATTGTCAGCGAAGGCGATCTCGTTCACCGTATACTCGGTGACCACGAATTACCGCGCTCTTGGTGGCTGAGCTTTGTTGGCGATTTGAATGATGTGCCGCAGGAATATATACGCTCCCATGGCAAGACGGCAAAAGACGTCATGACAAAAGATGTAGCTACAGCGACCGAACAAGATTCGATTCCAGACATCGCTGAATTACTCGAAACAAAAAGAATAAAACGCGTACCCATTGTTAAAGATGGCGTATTGGTTGGAATTGTCAGTCGTGCCAATATCATTCAGGCGTTAGTTGCTCAGAAAAAAGAAAAAATGCCTGAAGTCAAAACATCAGATCAGGAAATTCGCAAGATCTTACTGAAAGAAATTGGTAATCACGCATGGGCCAACCATGCGACCCTCAACGTAATCGTAAGTGATGGCGTTATCCGATATTGGGGATTTGTTGAATCTGAAGATGCCAGGAATGCCCTACAGCTTGCCGCTGAGAATATTCCTGGCGCAAAGGGTATCGAGGACAATTTAAGTATTCTATCAACGCAAGTTTTATCCCACGGATTGTGATCGGAGTAACATTCTGAATATCTGATTCTTAAGTTTACGTCCCAGAACATCCCCTAGAGGTCAAAAACAATCGGGGCCAGTAAGAACATTGCTCCAAAGGCTACAGCTACTGCCGCGATGTTTAACCAGAACCCGGCTTTTACCATATCGCTCAACTGCATTTCCTCGTAAGAAAAAACGATAGCGTTGGGTGGCGTTGCGACAGGCATCATAAATGCCATTGATGCCCCCAAAGCAACTGGGATTGCGAGCACACGAGGATCAAGGCCTAAGCCAACTGCTACTGCACCGAGTATCGGCAAGAATGTAGCTGTCGAGGCGGTATTGGATGTAATCTCGGTCAGATAAATTATTGCAATGGTAGTAATTAATACCAGTATCCAAATTCCCACGTCGACGCCTGAAACTTGACTTCCAATCCACTCTGCAAGGCCGGTATTTTTAAAACCACCGGCAAGTGCCAAACCGCCACCAAAAAGTAATAAGACACCCCATGGAACATTGCGTGCGGCCTCCCAATCAAGAGCAAACTGTCCCTTCTCCCGTGAGATCGGCCAAGCGAACAATACTGTCGCAGCGACAATAGCAATAGAGGTATCGTTTATTGGAAGGCCCGTAAGCCCCACAATTTGGCTACGAAAAATCCATCCTAGAGCAGCACCAGCAAAAACGATAGCAACTGATTCTTCTCCTCTGGACATTTTGCCAAGTGCTGAGAGCTCTTCCTTTATAACTCCGCTTGCATCACCAATTTTCAGTTCTTTAACCGGAAAAACAACTCGGGTCAGCATAAGCCAGGCGACCGGAAGCATTACGACGACGATAGGTACACCTAGTAGCATCCAAGTGAAGAAGTCGATTTGAATATCATAGTTGCTCTGGAGAAAACTTGCGAGAAGAGCGTTGGGGGGTGTTCCGATTAATGTTCCAACACCGCCAATTGAAGCCGAATAGGCTATGCCCAACATTAAGGCAACGCCAAAATTACGTACAATTTTCCGATCAACGGTTTTCTGAGATATAAAGTCAATAACCGATAAGCCAACAGCAAACATCATTATTGTCGTCGCTGTATTTGAAATCCACATGGAGAGAAATGCTGTCGCGATCATAAAGCCAGCAATTATATTTCCCGGACCCGTTCCGACAAAATTGACGATATTTAATGCGATGCGTTTATGTAATCCCCATCGTTGCATCGCCGCAGCAAGGAGGAATCCCCCAAGGAATAAGAAAATCAAAGGATGACCATAATTCGCCGCTACAGATTTCATTTCTAAAATACCAAATAATGGCATCATCGGTATTGGTAAAAGCGCCGTAGCTGGAATCGGAACGGCTTCACCGAGCCACCAGATCACCATCCAAACAGCAAGTGCAACCAATTTCCAGGCATCGAGATTCATACCTTCCGGCGCTGGTAGAAATAGTAAAAATATAGCCAGTGCCGGCCCAACGATTAAAGCAACCAGACGTTTGCCTGAAATTTGTGCCGATACACCTGGTTCTTCACCATCACCCAAATTCGCATATTCTTCTTCAACGACGTTTTGACTATTTTGTTGATCGTGAATCATTTCCGGCCCCATTTACCCTAGCTGTTGATTGCAGCCAATGATCGGGCTTTACTTCATAAACATCAAATGGTTTTGGGCATTCGCTGTAATGTCCGCTTTGGGTCAGAAGCAGACTATTTTGTTCGCGGTTAAAAGAGTTCGCTTTCTAGGGCTAATCAAACATTTCGATCCGTACCGAAACCATTGGTTTTCCGTACTCCTAATTTCCTCTTTCTTCGTGATCTTCGTGCTCTTTAACCAATGGCAATTATAGAATGTCAATTTTAACGAGCCTTATTTCCTTCATTGGAAAGCAAGGATCTAAAATGTCCCGTAATTGCTGTCACGCCGGGGTGCTCTAACTCGCGCTCAGCCGAAATCGCATAAAAACGCACTCTTAAATCGTCCGCATTTCCGACAGTTTCAACGCCGTACTGACGGATAATTTCATCTTCAATGACGGCCGGAGCATTAAAAATCCCATAACCTTTTTCGCCAAACACTTTTAATAGTGCGCTGTCTTCAATTTCAGCGGTGACAGTAGGGAAAACTCTTTTTGCCTGAAACCATCTTCGCAAATCACTGTAAAACGATGATTCTTTACTCTGCATTAAAATGGGCGCGCCTGTTAAAGAGGCAGGGAAATCTGCTCGATATCGCTCCGCGAGTTCTTTAACTCCAAAAAAAACTGTGCCGCATTCTCCGAGCAAATGATTAAACAAATTAAGCCTGAGATTTGACGGCACGGGACTGTTGGTCAAAACTAGATCAAGTTTATGCAAGGCAAGATCGGCGAGCAGGGTATCAATGTCCCCTTCTCGGCAAACAAGTTGTAAAGAATCGGATAAACCGAACACCGGTTCCAACATTTGGTAGGCGATCAATTTCGGAATTGCATCCACGACGCCGACGCGAAAGGAAGTTGTTTTGTTGGTCGAAGGCGCTAACAGCGCAATTTCTAACTCCGATTCCAACTCAAACATTTTTTCCGAGTAGGAGAGTGCCTTTTGACCTGCTTCAGTAAGCTCAAGGCGACGACCAGATTTCCAGAAAAGTTTTACGCCTAGATTTTGCTCCAGCAATTTCAACTGCCCGCTTATTGTTTGCGGCGTGACGTTCAGGAGATCACTCGCCCTAGAAATGCCGCCTTCCTTCGCAACGGCCCAGAAATACCGCAGATGTTTAAAATTGATATTTGTCATCACACAATCTTATGTAGTTTATTTCGAATTAAAATCAATTTAATTTCGTAAAAATCTTAATATGTGAAATTGTGCGATTGCCGATAACATCATAGATGGTGATCGGAAAACCTGAATTTTTCCGACAAGAGTTGGTACGGTCGAGTTTGCTGTTTGGAAAATTTATAAATTATCCAA
>Ga0233429_1003172_pt1 | contig 15923 bp, 18 predicted proteins | sample SI_118_April2016_3_FD_179879 | JGI IMG/M metagenome (GOLD analysis project Ga0233429, IMG submission 179879) | Seawater microbial communities from Saanich Inlet, British Columbia, Canada - SI_118_April2016_135_MG | ecosystem: Environmental > Aquatic > Marine > Inlet | place: Canada: British... | reverse complement strand
TCATGGCCATCCACCGCCCCGTGCAGGGCGGTCAGGGCAGCTGGGTTCTGGGCAATATGGACGATGCCATCGGTGGTTTTGAGGCTTGCGCCATATTCATCCCTGGCCCAATCCAGCCAGGGGGACCAATCTCGTAACTGGCGGGCGACCAGGTCCTCCGGTTCCGCCGCGCGATAACACAGCAGATCCGTACCGCCATAACCGGCCAAATTGTCGACCACGGCGTCACGCTGCCCGGTGACCATATCAATGGCTGTATTGGCCAAACGCAGAAGGGGCATGGATTCGGGCCGAATATCTTCATCCTGGCAACGCCATTCCTCGGCTATGGCCTGGGCCAGAGCGGCACTATGCACAACGAACGGGGTCTTTTTCGGCGTCCGGATCGGTTTGCCATCAAGTTCGATCGCATGCCCTGCTGCCGCTGTTGTCACGACTGAGACGACTTTGTAGAACTTTTTCATTTCGCCTCCAAAACCTTGCCGGGCAGTTGCATCAGGGATTTGGCGCCAGATTTAACCGCGCCGCCCATCTGTTCCAGCACGCCGGGCGAGGCGCCCGATTTGCCGCCCTGGCCAGGTGCGGCGACCGCCTTGCCATTCTTTATCACATTCATGCAGGGATGCGCCTCACCGGTGCCCGCGCTCAACAGAGGCAATAGCAGGCCCACACCGGGCAGCAGCAAATTTCCAACGACGGCGATGGCGACGCTGCCGGCAACAGCGACACTGTCAGGTGCGAAACCCGGATCGGTCAACGTACCGGTGACATTTATGGGTGTTGCCAGGGAAATCAGGCTGGGGTCTTTCGGTTTCGGTGCCAAACGATAGCGGATTGCCTCATCCGCCAAATTGGTTTCGCCGTCTCCTGTAACCGTCATGCTTTCCGTATCCAACAGCAGAACCTGACTATCGGCCAGACCGTCCTTAATGACATAACCGTTGGCAAAACAATGCAACCGGACGCCTTGCTCAGATGATTTCTTGGCGACCAGGGCGACAACAAGATCCTTAGCCAGGAGTTCAAGCAACTGGCTTCGCACATGGCCATCTGTCACCACGAGGGAGACTTTGCCATTCAGGCCCGCCGCAATAGCGCGCAAGTTCGGGGCCATAGGGGCCCGCAGGTCGGCGGAAAAATCCAAGCTGCCGTCAACATCATGAAAATCAACCATAGCGCCCAGGTCAGCAACTGCAGCCCGGCGCAACGAGGCCTGCAGCACCAATTCGTTATCCTTTACATGGCCGTTCAGGGTCAACTGCCCGCCTGCCAGGCGCGCGGTTGAAGGCTTCATGGTCAATGTACCATTCTCCAAAGTGGCCTCAAGGTGGAAGCTCTCCATCACCAGGTCGCTCTTGCGAAGGCGGGTGGTCCGAACTTTCAAGCTACCGTCCAACAAGGTCAGGGCACTTTGGTTCGTCGCCAGATCGGGAATGAAGCGTCCATCTGACTTTGCCTCGCCGCCGTCCACCGATGCCATCGGGGGGGCCGTCAAAGCATCCAGGTCAAATTCTTTCGCATGCAGATCAGCGTCGACCCGGGGCCGTGTGCCGCGCAGATCAATATCCAGTGTTCCGGCCAGATCGCTGCTGCCAAGGCGCAGATCTAAAATATCCAGGCGAAATACATCCCGACTGCCCGTTACCCCGCCCTTGACCGATAGCTGTTCCGTTAGGGCAAGTTTGTCCAGACCCATCAGCTCCGCCAGGACTGCATCGGCGGTACCAGCCATGGCAAATTGCATATCAATGCCCACTCCTGTGAACAACCGGGCAACATCACCTGACAACGTCAATGTGGCCCCGCTGGTCGTTTCAAAGGTTACATGCATGTCCCGCAAGACCGGGTCATCTATGGCACCCGTCAGGACGGCCCTTGCCTGGAACAGACCAGGATCGTGGATATTGCCAATGTCCTGACCAGACCGCGCCGCCAGGGCCAGCAAACTGGGTCCTGTCGCCTTGAACGCCAAATTCATGTCCGCGCCGGTCATTGGGTTTTGCACCGCGCCATGGAATTCGATGTTCGTGCCATCACTGTGGTGAAACCGCCCGGCAATACCGCTCAATTGTGGGGCATCGATGGAATCTGACAAATGCCCACGCAAATCAAACCGCCCCAAGGCCGGTATTGCGGTGCCCGCATACTTCGAAAGAATTTCGCTATCCGGTCCCTGTAGGCGGATGTCCAGATCCAGTCCCGTACCCGCCAGGGGCTGCGTTATGGCACCTGTCGCCGTTAATAATAGCCGCCCCGCTGCGCCCGCCTCGACATTCACGTCAGCCAGGGTCGGGCGCGCCATGGAACCCCCTATTCGCCCGGCCAGCAGAACCGGCCCAATCGAGGGCAATTCCACGCCCGCCAACGCTGACAATTGCGTTGTATTACCGGCCTGAACCTTCATGGCAAAATCCAAACCGTCCAGGGCCAGGGCGTCTGCCATGACGCCCGTTAGGCGAACCTGAACACCAGGTGCCGGCCTAACTTTGGCATCCAGATTTCGCACAGACAGCGGACCATCCCGATCCGTCAGATCAAAGGCCAGTTCCGCCGGGCCCTGCAGCCGAGGCTGCAATCCGGCGACCTGCAACAGGCTTCGCAGCTGTTCGGTCTGTGCATTTACGTGCACATCCATGCCGCGGCCTTCGAGGGGGTGGAATATTCGGCCCTTGGCCCGGGCAGTCGCGCCGGCAAATTCAAAGGTGCCATCGAGCTGAATTTCCCGTCCGGCCAGAAATGCCTCCAGGTTATCCATCTGCCCGGTAAAGGCCACGGGATGGGTACCGTTTCCTTGCAGAACCGCTTCCATTGTGATTTCGGCTGGCGCGGCAGTGGCGGCGACATCCGCCTTTAGCTCCTGAACCGCCAATACGAACTCAACCCCGCTGTCCCGATATGTGACATCGCTGTTCAGCAAACGAAAATCCGAAATGCGCGGTGGTGCCCATTGACCGACACCGGCGTCCTGCATACCCACCTGCGCAGAGCGGAAAACCTCGGCCCAGTTCAGACGGCCATCAGGCAACCGCGCCACCAGGATTTCCGCATCCTCGACCTGCATTTGATCTATTACGATTTCCCGGCGCAGCAACGGCAGCAAGGACACACCGAATGAAATTCGTCCGATCTTGGCGATGTTTTCCGCCCCGCCATCACCGGCGTCATCACCCCCACCATCACCGGCGCCCGCCAGCGACAGGCCCGCGACGGAAAACCCCGTATGCAGACCCAGATGCAGTTTTAAGTCGCCGTCGATTTTCAGGGGCCGGCCCAGATGTTGCGACAGTTGTCTGGCAAGCAGGCCGCGATATTCGTTAAATTCGACGAAATAGAGCGTCGCGGTTATCGCGATGATCAGGCCAAGAAACAGACCCGAAATAATCCGGATAGCCTTCCAGCCGCGGCTTAGGGACCCGGCCACGGTTACGCCTCCGGCTCGCTCATTGGTTCTGGTTTTGGCCCGGTCTTAGGCTCTGGCTTCAGCTCTGGCCAATTCTCAGCAATCCATGCCATCAACTCAGGAAAATCATTCAGCACGACCTGCGCGCCGGCAGCAACCAGGGCTTCCTCGTCATGATATCCCCAGGCAACGCCAACAGGTCTGACCCCGGCATTGACCGCCATCGCCATATCGAATGAGGTATCGCCAAGCATCAAAGTATTTTCCACCGTCGCACCAACGTCTGCCATAGCCTGATACAGCATCGCCGGATCGGGCTTGCCCGGATGAACGTCCGCAGTCTGCAGCGTTAGAAACAGGTCTTTGAGATTGTGGCTGTGAAGCACCGCGTCAAGGCCTCGACGCGATTTTCCCGTCGCCACCCCCAATTGGTATCCCTGCGCGGACAATTGCCGCAATACTGTTTCGGCATGGGGATACAGCGGATCAGGCGCTGCGGCGTGGCGGCGCTGTTCAAAAAACAGGCGACGATAGATATCAATCAACTGGGCGCTTTGGTTTGCCTCTGCCGCGGGCCACAGGCGGGCGGCGGTCTCCTCCAATGACAGGCCTATCAAATCGCGAATTTCACCAGCGCGGGGTGCCGGCTGCCCCATTTCGGCGAAGGCCGCCGTCATGGTGGCAACGATGGCATGCTGGCTATCCACCAGCGTACCGTCGCAATCAAATACGATCAGCGCCAAGTCTTTACGATTTCGCTGGTGCGGCGACCAGGGAAGATGACGAGACCGAGCGTGGATCGCGCAGGCCCCAGCTGTCATGATCTACCTTGGCCAGAAATTCCGCCACGGCGCCGTTGAACATCGCGGGCTCTTCCAAATTGGCTGCATGTCCCGTGCGCGGTATGATCAACAGGCCCGATGACGATATGGTCCGCTTAAGGAAAAGGTTCGTCTCCAGGCACGGCTCCTCCTCGTCACCAACGACCAAAAGCGTCGGTATCGTCAGCTTACGCAGTTCATCTTCAAGGTCGTAGAGGGAGGGACGCTTGGCCTGGACGCCGCCCATGGTCAGTCCGGTACCCTGCGCCGAATGACCTAAAAAACGTTCCTGGAATTCGGCAAAACCGCGGGCGTCCTTGTTCTGGAATTGCACCCGTGTCGGGCCCAGGGAATAGGGCGTACCCACCTCGGCCATGCCTTTTTCGATGAAGGACGTGGCGAATTGTGCGACTTCGGCCGAGAAATCATCGCCCTTGCCCTTTTCCGCGCCATAGCCGCAGCCGGCAACCACAAGGCTAAGGGCCATTTCGGGATAGCGCATGCCGAAATGCAGGGCCGCAAAGGCACCCATGGAACAGCCGACAATATGCGCCTTTTCAATATCCAGGCCGCGCAACACGGCGGCGATGTCGTCGGTGGCAATATCCTGGGAATAGAGGGCGGGGTCACTGGGCACCTCGGACGGCTCAAAGCCACGGGCATTGTAGGCAATGCAACGATAGGAGCGGGAGAAATAGCGCATCTGCAATTCCCAGCCACGCAAGTCATCGGCGAATTCGTGGACGAAAACGATGGGATCGCCGCTGCCGGCTTCTTCGTAGTACAGTTTGGCACCCTCGGCCTGGATATAGGGCATGGCGGTTCTCCTGATATTTAGGTCTATTTGAGAGGTCGGATTATAAGGCTTTTTAGACGGTTCACCATTCCTCTTCCGCCTGCAATTCGGCCATACGTTCTGCAGCGGCCTCTGGATTGAAACCGAGTGTCTGCATGGTTTTGCGAAACGGCGCGGGCGCAGGGGCCTCCACCGACAGGGTACCACCGTCGGGATGGGGCAGGGTAATGGCGCGGGCGTGCAGGTGCAGACCCTTGGATAGGGCCATGCCAGGCAGAGTGGCATCGACGCCGCCATACTTGCCATCTCCTAAAATTGGCGTACCGATAGCGGCACAATGGGCCCGCAGTTGATGGGTCCGCCCCGTGCGCGGCCACAGGGCCAGCCAGGCGGCCTGATCGCCGATGTGCTCGATCACGACATAGTCGGTGATCGCCTGTTTGCCCAATTTCCGGTCAACACGCACACGCTCTCCATCCGGGCCCGGGGTTTTCGCCAGGGGCAGGCTAATATGGCCACGGGGTTCAGGCGGTACGCCCGCGACAATGGCCCAATAAAGCTTTTCCGTATCCCGGTCACGAAAGGCCCCGGTCAGGGCGGTTGCCGCGCGGGCATGACGGGCCAGCACCAGAATGCCGGTGGTATCCCGATCCAGACGATGCACCAGGCGGGGGCGTTCCGCAGCCTCGAACTGCAGGGCGTCCAACATACCGTCCACGTGGCGCGTGGTGCCGCTGCCGCCCTGCACGGCCAGACCGGCAGGCTTGTCGATCACCAGCACCGATTTGTCCTGATGCAATATTGTATTGCGGATTTCCTTGGCGTCCTGATCGGAAACTTTATCGCGATTGCGTTTCTTCGGCGGCGGCGGGGTGTCCAGCGGGGGAATGCGTACCATCTGTCCCGGCGTTAGGCGATGACCGGCCTTCACCTTGTCGCCGTCAACGCGCACCTGGCCCTTGCGCAGCATCTTTTCCAGACGGCCATGGCTAAGGGTTGGGTAGTGGCGTTTGAACCAACGGTCCAGGCGCACCTCCCCCTCATCCTCGCCCACCGGTACCATTTGAATTTCGCTCATGTCAGAATCTCCCGGAACAATAACAGACCGGCAAACAAACCACAGATCGACAGCAGCAAATTACCAGAAATATAGGCGAATGCCGCCCCAAGCTGACCCCGTTCCAACAGCAAGACAGCGTCCAGGGAAAAGGCCGAGAATGTCGTGAAACCGCCCAACATACCGACCACCAAAAAGCCGCGCATTTCCTGGGTGGTGGACCAGCGCAGGGCCAGATATTCGACCAGAACCCCCAAAACGAAAGACCCCAACACATTCACCGTTAATGTTCCCCAGGGGAAGCCGCTACCCGCCCAGCGCATCACCTGACCCGAGACCAAATGCCGTCCCATGGCGCCCAGGGCCCCGCCGCAGGCCACTGCCAATAACATGTTCATTGCTTCGGTTCCTCCTGCCCGGACACGCGCAGTTTACCCCAATAGGCCATACGTTTTCCGATTTCACGTTCAAAGCCGCGTTCGGCGGGTTGGTAAAAATTCTGCCGGGTCATTTGTTCGGGAAAATAATCCTGGCCGGAAAAGCCTTCTTCGGTGCCGTGGTCATAGACGTAACCGTCGCCATAGCCCAGGTCTTTCATCAAAGCGGTGGGGGCGTTCAGAATATGTTTTGGCGGCATCAGGGAGCCGGTATCCCGCGCCGCCCTGTTGGCCCGGCTCAACGCCTCGTAGGCCGCATTGGATTTCGGCGCCGTCGCCAGATAGATCACGGCCTGGGCGATGGCCAATTCCCCTTCCGGGCTGCCGAGAAAATCATAGGCCTCCTTGGCCGCGTTGGCCTGGACCAAAGCCTGGGGATCGGCCAGACCAATATCTTCCACTGCAAAACGAACCAGGCGACGGGTGATGTACAAAGGTTGCTCCCCCGCCGTCAACATCCGCGCCAGCCAATACAACGAGGCATCCACGTCCGAGCCGCGCAGGGATTTATGCAGGGCACTGATCAGGTTGTAGTGGCCTTCCTGGGCCTTGTCATAGACCGGCGCGCGGCGCTGCAAAGTCTGGCTCAACGCAGCGACATCCAGGGGTGGCACGTCGGGCAGGGCCAACAGCTCCTCCGCCAGGTTCAAGGCGAAGCGGCCATCCCCATCAGCCATGGCACGCAGCGTCAGGCGCGCCTCCGGCTCCAGGGGCAACGGGCGATCCGACGCTGCCTCGGCCCGGCAAAGCAGTTCCTCCAACGCATCATCATCCAGGCGATTGAGGACCAGGACCTGACAGCGGGACAACAGGGCGGCATTTAACTCGAACGAGGGATTTTCCGTGGTCGCACCGACCAAAATAATGGTGCCGTCTTCCACAAAGGGCAAAAAACCATCTTGTTGAGAGCGATTGAAACGATGGATCTCATCGACAAATAACAATGTGCCCTGGCCGCTCATCCGCCGTTCACCGGCGGCGGCAAAGGCCTTACGCAGGTCCGCCACACCAGAGAAGACGGCAGAGAGCTGCTCGAAGTGCAGGCCCACATTGGCTGCCAAAAGCCGGGCAATGGTTGTCTTGCCGCTGCCAGGTGGGCCCCACAGGACCAGGGATGCAAGACGCCCCCCCGCCAACATGCGGCGCAGCGCGCCATCCGTGGCCAGCAAATGATCCTGGCCGATAACCTGTTCCAACTGATCGGGGCGCAAACGTTCGGCCAGGGGGCGTAAAGGTCCCTGGTCCAGTCCCGCAGCTTCAAACAGGTTGCTCATGATAAATCTTCACTGGCCAATCCGAAATGTGTGGACCTTGCCACCCCGCTGCATGGTAACGCGCCATTCTTCTACTGGTGTTTTCAACGCTGCGCCAAGGTCATCCACAAGATTGATCCTAGCATTGTTAATCTGGAGGATCAGATCACCCTTGCGGAAACGAAAACGACGCGCCGGGCTGCGCGGTTCAACTTTCAGAATGATAACGCCGCTGGCCAGGGTATCCAGGCCCAATTCCTCGCCCAACGCCGGCGACAGATTGGCCACCGTGGCACCGGCGAGGGGCTGGCGGCCTGCCAGCACGGTGATATCCCTGAGGGGTGTTTCAGGCGCGGATACCAGGGCCAATTTGACATTGCGGACTTTACCATCCCGCCAAATTCTGACCGGAATGGATTTCCCGATCATGCGGGTGCCGAGGCGAAAATTCAGCGCCTTGGGGGAAGCCACCTCGTGATTATCAAGGTCCAGGATGACATCGCCCACCGCCATACCGGCACGATCCGCCGGGCCACCTTCATACATCGCCCGCACCATTACGCCGCGTGGCCGATCCATGGATAGGGATACGGCGATATCTGGCGTGACGGTTTGCGTCGCGGCCCCCAACCAGGGTCGTTGCACACGGTTCATACCGGATTTGGCAGAGGCCAGAACCGCCCGCACCATGGCGGATGGTACGGCAAAGCCAATCCCGTGCGAGCCGCCGGTCTTGGAATATATGGCCGAGTTAATACCTACCAAACGGCCATCCATGGTGATCAGCGCACCACCGGAGTTGCCCGGATTGATGGCGGCATCGGTTTGAATGAAAAACTGAAAATCGGAGACACCAATGCCTGTTCGCGCCAGGGCGGAAACAATACCGGAGGTCACCGTCTGTCCCACGTTGAATGGATTTCCGATGGCTAAAACCAGATCGCCCACTTCCAAATCATCGGAGTCCCGTAGTCTCAAATACGGTAAATCCTCCCCCTCCGCCTTGATCTTGAGAACAGCCAGGTCCGTACCCTCATCATCGAGCACCAATTCCGCCTCGAACTCCCGTCGGTCGGACAGGGCCACGGTGATTTCATCGGCACCGGCGATGACGTGATGATTGGTCACAATCAGGCCACCGGAGGTCAACAATACGCCGGAGCCCAAGGAATTTTGTTGTTTGCGCCGGGTCCGCCCCCCACCGTTGCCGCCAAAGCGGTCGCCAAAAAAACGCCGGAAAAACGGATCTTCAAACAAGGGCGAACGGACGACCTGTTGGACCACACGACGGGTATAGATGTTGACGACCGCGGGGGCGGCCTGCTTGACCAGGGGCGCAAACGACAACTGTATCTGGACCTGGTTCTCGGGCACTTTTTTCTTGGCCAGGGCAGAGGATATCGGCACAGCCATTGCAGCCAGGATAAAACATGCCATCACAATTGCCGGAAATGCGGACTTATTTATGCTCACTGAAAAAGGTGTCCTCTGCCACAAACGCTTCCCAAAAAAACGCCTCGCCACAAATAACTGGGGCAGCCCAAAGGCTGCCCCAGTTAGTTCGCTTTTCGCGGACCGGATTTGCGCCATGATCAGGCGGCAACGTCCTCGTCTTCATCCTCCAGACCCGTCGGGCCGGAGTCGAGACCTTTGGCATCCACATCCCGGTCGACAAATTCGATATAGGCCATGGGTGCGCAATCGCCATAACGGAAGTTGGCCCGGACGATCCGGATATACCCCCCCTGACGGTCCGCATAACGGGTTGCCAGCACATCAAACAATTTCGTCACCATGGCACGATCAGGAATGCGGGCGAAGGCCAGGCGGCGGGCATGCAAGTCGCCACGCTTTCCCAAAGTGATCAATTTTTCCACGATGGGGCGCAATTCCTTTGCCTTGGGCAGGGTCGTGTTGATCTGCTCATGCTTGATCAACGCGGCTGCCATATTGGCGAACATTGCCTTACGGTGCGAACTATCGCGATTTAGTTTGCGTCCACTTTTGCGGTGCCGCATATCCTTAACTCCTTTTACCGGTCAAACAATGTAGATATCGATCAACCGGAAATCCCAATTAGAAAACTGACTTAAAAATCAGTTTCCATCTGTTTGGCCAGATCATCAATATTTTCGGGCGGCCATTCAGAAACTTCCATACCAAGATGCAGGCCCATCTGGGTCAGCACTTCCTTGATCTCATTCAAGGATTTGCGACCAAAGTTTGGTGTCCGCAACATCTCGGACTCGGTCTTTTGCACCAGATCGCCAATGTAAATGATATTGTCGTTCTTGAGGCAATTGGCCGAACGCACGGACAATTCCAATTCGTCGACCTTGCGCAGCAGGTTCCGATTGATGCGGGGCTGTTCGGGTTCCAGGTGCACGGGTGTTTCCCGGGGCTCCTCGAAATTAATGAACAACTGCAATTGGTCCTGCAGGATGCGGGCGGCAAAGGCGATGGCGTCTTCCGGCGTCACCGTCCCGTCCGTCTCCAAATCCAGGGTCAGCTTATCATAGTCGAGGATCTGCCCTTCGCGGGAATTCTCAACCCGATAGGCCACCTGGCGCACAGGCGAAAAGACACTGTCCACTGGGATCAAGCCAATCGGGCTGTCTTCAACCCGGTTATGTTCCGCAGCCCGATAGCCCTTGCCGGATTCAACCGTCAATTCCATGGACAGCTTGGCACCCTGGTCAAGATGACAGATCACCAAATCAGGGTTCATCACCTCGATATCGGGACCCATCTCAAGATTGGCACCCGTAACCGGCCCCGGCCCTTCGACATTCAGGGTCATGCGACGAGGACCTTCGGTATGCAACCGAACCGCCAACGCCTTAATGTTCAGGACAATGTCCGTCACATCCTCGCGCACACCCGGGACGGATGAGAATTCGTGGAGAACCCCATCAATCTGTAGCGAGGTGACCGCAGCCCCATGTAACGACGACAATAAAATGCGCCGCAGTGAATTGCCCAAGGTCAGCCCGAAGCCACGTTCCAATGGCTCGGCCACTAACGTGGCTTTGCGTTCCGGATCGTCTTTGGCCTCAATGCTTAACTTATTGGGCTTAATTAGTTCTTGCCAATTCTTCTGGATCACGTCGTTTCCTCGCTCACCAACCGCTGCACCCCGGGGAATCCCGGAAAATTCTGTTTACCTAACTAACCAGCATCAAAAGAGATGCCGGCCAACAGGATCAGACCCGCCGCCGTTTGGGTGGCCGACAACCATTGTGGGGTATCGGCGTTACGTCTTTGATGAAAGTAATGGTGAAACCCACCGCCTGTAGTGCCCGAAGCGCGGATTCACGCCCGGAACCAGGACCCTTAACAAACACTTCAAGGGATTTCATGCCATGTTCCTGTGCTTTCCGGCCAGCATCTTCCGCAGCCATCTGCGCCGCGTATGGCGTAGATTTCCGCGAACCTTTGAAGCCCTGGGCACCGGCGGACGACCAGGCGATTGCGTTGCCCTGGACATCCGAAATGGTAATCATGGTGTTGTTGAACGTCGCATTAACATGTGCGACGCCCGAAATAATGTTCTTCTTCTCGCGTTTGCGGACGCGTGTCCGTTCTTTTGCCATTTGGCTAACCTACGCCTTTTTTCTGCCGGCAATTGGCCGGGCCGGACCTTTGCGCGTACGCGCATTGGTGTGTGTACGCTGACCACGCAATGGCAGGCCTTTACGATGGCGAATGCCGCGATAGCAACCAAGGTCCATCAGACGCTTGATATTCATCGCCACTTCACGCCGCAAATCACCTTCAACCATATGATCCTGGTCGATGACTTCACGAATTTGCATGACTTCCGCGTCCGTCAATTCGGCAACCCGTCTTTCAAACGGGATCCCAACCTGATCACAGATGTCCTTGGCTTTGGTCCTGCCAATGCCATGGATGTACGTCAATGAAATCTCGACCCTTTTATTGGTCGGAATGTTTATGCCAGCTATCCGCGCCACGCAGTTTCTCCTCGAATTCGTCCCGTATTTCGCATTTTACGGGACGCCTAAACATATTTAAACCGCTCCGCCAATTTGGTCGTCAAACTAAACCAACGGAACCGTACTTTACTTACTCGTCATGCCGGTCTTTTTAAAGACAAACCGCAACGCGAATTGTTGGGTTCGGGACCTGCCCACGGGCGCGCTCACAATGAATGTGGAACCCGCGATCTAATGCCTTTTTGCCGCCAAGTCAATGCTTTAACCAACCCCCAACAGGGTTCGCATCGCCTTGGTAACGTCGTCTATATCCGCCATGCCGTCGACGGTCTGTAAATTGCCTTTTGCCCGATAAAAGGGCAGCAACGGTGCCGTCTGTTCGTGATATGCCTGCAACCGCGAAGCAACAGTTTCGGCGTTATCATCGGCCCGTCGACTGAACTCCGTCCGACCGCAATTATCACAGACCCCGTCGACCTTCGGCTTCAAATTCTTATCATGATAGCCTGCCCCACAATTGGCACAGGTGTAACGACCCGTAACCCGATCAATCAGCAAACCATCGTCAACCTGCATTTCGATGACCGCGTCCAGGCGCAATTTCTTCTCGGTCAGCATCAATTCCAACGCCTCGGCCTGGGCCAGAGTGCGGGGAAAGCCATCAAGGATAAAGCCGTTCTTGCAATCGGGCTCGTCCACGCGGTCTGAAATAATGCCGACCACAATATCGTCAGAGACGAGATCTCCCGCCTCCATTACCGCCCTGGCCCGCAGACCAACCTCCGTACCAGCCGCGACCGCAGCACGCAGCATATCGCCGGTGGAGAGTTGGACAATGTTATAAGCATCCATCAGGCGTTGTGCCTGGGTGCCCTTACCGGCACCGGGGGGACCCAACAAAATCAACCTCATTTGTTACGGCCCCGCAGTTTTGATTTCTTAATCAGGCCTTCATATTGATGGGCCAGCAGGTGGGATTGAATTTGCGAGACCGTATCCATGGTCACGCTGACAACAATCAACAACGATGTACCGCCAAAGTAGAACGGTACAGCATACTGCGACATCAACAATTCGGGGAGCAGACATACAAGGGCCAAATAACCGGCACCGACGACCGTCAATCGGGTCAGCACATAATCGAGATATTCCGCCGTCCGTTTACCGGGCCGAATGCCAGGGATAAAGCCGCCGTATTTTTTAAGGTTATCCGCCGTATCCGCGGGATTAAAAACAATCGCCGTGTAGAAGAAACAGAAGAACACAATGCCGCCGATATACAGCGCCAGATATAACGGCTGTCCGCGCCCTAACAACGATGTCACGGTGGTCAGCCATTCCGGGCCACCCTGGGCGGAGAACGAAGCGACCGTAACCGGCAGCAGCAGCAGGGATGAGGCAAAGATCGGCGGGATAACGCCGGCCGTATTCAGCTTCAGCGGCATATGGGTGTTTTCGCCACCGAACATGCGCTGGCCAACCTGGCGTTTCGGGTATTGCACGATGATGCGGCGCTGGGCCCGCTCGATAAAGACGATGAAGGTGATGGTCGCGATCACCAGGATGATCAGAAACAGAATGAACAGGGTGTTCAAAGCGCCGGTGCGGCCCAATTCCAGGGTCGAGGCGATGGCAGAGGGCAATTGTGCCACAATGCCGGCAAAGATAATCAGTGAAATACCGTTTCCGACGCCGCGCGCAGTGATTTGTTCGCCCAACCACATCAGGAAAATCGTGCCGCCCACAAGAGTGATTACCGTGCTGGCCTTAAAGAACATACCGCCGGCAAGAACCACGCCCTGGCCGCCACCCGCTGTCATGCCTTCCAAACCCGCCGCGATGCCATAGGCTTGCAGAGCCGTCAAAACGACCGTGCCGTAACGGGTATATTGATTGATTTTCTTCCGCCCCTGTTCGCCTTCTTTCTTCAAGGCTTCCAGATGCGGAGAAACGGTGGTCAACAACTGGATAATAATGGAGGCAGAGATGTAAGGCATGATGTTGAGGGCAAAAATCGTCATGCGCCCCAACGCACCGCCTGAGAAGACATCGAACATCCCAAGGATGCCGCCGCGCTGTTGTTCAAAAATGTCCGCCAGCGCAGCCGGATCGATACCCGGGATCGGAATATAGGTGCCAATACGGTAGACAATTAAAGCGCCCAGGGTGAACCACAGACGCTTTTTCAGCTCCGTCGCTTTCGAAAAAGCGCCGAAGTTTATGTTAGCCGCCAATTGTTCCGCTGCGGATGCCATATTGTTCGTCCCTACGACGCCCTCGCCTTACCAAACGAAGCCGTCTGTTCAAAATCAGCCCGTACTGATCGCCTAACTATCGGCCTCTTCAGCACTTACTTCCTTGGCCACGGTCACCGTGACCTTGCCGCCTGCCGCTTCCACCGCAGACACAGCCGCCGCCGAGGCACCAGCCACCGTAATATCGACTTTCGAGGTCAATTCGCCCTTGGCCAGAAGCCGTACGCCATCACGGGCCCGGCGCACCACGCCCGAGGCGAGCAATTCCGCCTGGCCGATGGGCTTGCCCGCGTCCAACTTCTCGGCATCAATGGCGGTTTGCAACCGGCCCAGATTGATCACCTGATAGTTTTTGGCAAAAATGTTATTAAAACCACGTTTGGGCAGACGCCGATACAGAGGCATCTGGCCGCCCTCAAAACCCTTGATCGCCACACCGGAGCGTGACTTCTGCCCCTTGTGGCCGCGACCGGCGGTTTTACCTTTACCGGAGCCGATACCACGGCCCAGACGTTTTGATTTATGCCGGGCACCGGCATTATCGCGTAATTCGTTCAGTTTCATGACTTACTCCGCCGCTTCGTCTACGCGGACAAGATGGTGCACTTTCGTGATCATACCGCGCACGGAAGGGGTATCCTCCAATTCGCGGGTCCGGTGCATCTTGTTCAAGCCCAAACCAATCAAGGTCTGGCGCTGCCATTGCGGCCGCCCGATCGGACTTCCGATCTGGGTTACCGTCAGTGTCTTTTTAGCTTTCGCCATGGTTCTTATCCGGTTCACTTTTCCTGACCACCATACTGATGGCTACTAAATAGTCGGGTCGTTATCGTCAGATCTTAATCGTCAGTTCGCAGTCTCTTATATAGGCATCAGAACGCCAAATTATAGAGACGACTTACGCGTCCGCCACTTCAGCCGCGTCAGCTGCTTCCACAGCCTCCTTGTCCGCGCCACGATCCCGTGAGCGGCGACCAATGATTTCAGCAACTTTCTTGCCACGCTTTGCAGCAACCGTACGAGGTGATACCTGGTTTTTCAGGGCCTCAAAGGTAGCGCGCACCATGTTATAAGGGTTTGAAGAGCCCTGAGATTTCGTCACGACATCCTGGACACCGATACATTCGAAAACGGCGCGCATGGGACCACCGGCGATGATGCCCGTACCTGGAGGGGCCGCGCGCAGCAGGACCTTGCCCGCGCCATGACGGCCCGTAATATCATGATGCAAAGTGCGGCCTTCCCGCAAGGGAACCCGGATCATGCCCTTTTTGGCCGTCTCTGTTGCCTTACGAATAGCCTCGGGAACTTCCCGCGCCTTACCATGTCCAAAACCCACCCGGCCCTTGCCGTCACCGACGACGACCAATGCGGCAAAGCCGAACCGACGGCCACCCTTGACCACCTTGGCGACCCGATTGATATGTACCAGCTTGTCGACAAATTCACTGTCGGCGCGATCCCTGAAATCATTACGTGCCATGCGACCCTAGCCCTTCTTAAAAATTCAAGCCGGCTTCACGCGCGGCATCCGCCAGCGCCTTGACCCGGCCATGAAATTGATATCCGCCACGATCAAACACCACCGCCTCAACACCGGCGGCTTTCGCCCGTTCCGCGACCAAAGCGCCAATTTTCGCGGCGGCATCCTTGTCTGCACCGGTTTTAAGGCTGCTCCGCAAATCCACCTCAAGACTGGATGCAGCGGCCAATGTGCGGCCTCCGGCATCATCAATGATTTGCGCATAGATGTGCTTGGATGACCGGAATACGGACAGACGCGGCCGGCCCGTAGCCAACTTTGCAAGTGCGTGGCGATTGCGCCGCTGGCGGCGTAGAAATAATGTTTTTGAATTAGCCATGTTCGCCTACTTCTTCTTACCTTCCTTGCGGAAGATATATTCGCCCAAATAGCGCACGCCTTTACCCTTGTAGGGCTCGGGCGGGC
>Ga0233429_1003158_pt1 | contig 15978 bp, 15 predicted proteins | sample SI_118_April2016_3_FD_179879 | JGI IMG/M metagenome (GOLD analysis project Ga0233429, IMG submission 179879) | Seawater microbial communities from Saanich Inlet, British Columbia, Canada - SI_118_April2016_135_MG | ecosystem: Environmental > Aquatic > Marine > Inlet | place: Canada: British... | reverse complement strand
ACTGGACTTGCCGCCAACGGCCATTGGCAAGGATTATCTGACAGAAAGCGGCTTCCTTGCCCCTGCCCCCAGCGGCACCGGTTATCAGTTTTCCCTGTTTGGGCTACTGGGCGTTCTTGCCGGAACCGAGGAAGGGCTGGAAATAAATGTGCTGGGGCTGACCTTCGGCATTGACCCTGCCGACCTGGCCATCAAACTGCCAGCCATCGGCCGCGTTGCGCCTTAACTAAACCCCCAGATGCTGAACATGAATGTCGGGATTGGCCGCAAGTTCATCCGAACTGCCGCTGAAAACGGCCTTGCCCTTAACCAAAATCAGGCACTTGTCAGAGACCGATAAAAGCGCGTCGACGTCCTTATCGACAAGGATTGTGGCGATACCGGTTTCCTTGATACGACGAACCACCGCCCAGATTTCCTTGCGGATAAGCGGTGCCAGGCCCTCTGTCGCTTCGTCAAGCACCAGCAAGTCCGGGTTGGTCATCAGGGCCCGACCGATGGCAAGCATCTGCTGTTCGCCGCCCGAAAGATGATTACCCATATTGCTTAAGCGTTCGGCAAGGCGCGGGAATGTTTCAAGCACCCGCTCCAGAGTCCAGCCGGTGGAGCCGTCACGACCCGGTCTGGCAGTCATCAGCAGGTTTTCCTCGACACTCAGATTGGCGAAAATTTCCCTTCCCTCGGGCACCAGCCCCAATCCCTGACGAGCGATAACATGGGGGGCGCTGCTGGTGACCACGTTGCCAAACACCCGGACTTCACCTTTGCTGGCAGGGGTCAGGCCAAAGATCGAACGGATGGTCGTCGTCTTGCCCATGCCGTTGCGACCCATCAGGCTCAAACATTCGCCGCGGGCGACAGAAAAATCGACGCCGTGCAGAATATGACTGGCCCCGTAATGGGTGTGCAGGTCGCTGACTTCAAGAATCGGGGCGTCGGCTTTCATGGCGCTTCCTCCTCTCCGGTTCCCAGATAGGCATCCTGAACCTGGCTGTTGGCGCGAATTTCCGAAGGGGTACCGGTAGCCAGAACCTTGCCGTTAACCATCACCGTCAGCACATCGGCAACGGCGAACACCGCGTCCATATCGTGCTCAATCAGAATAACCGTATGCTCCTCGGCCAGTCGCTTGATCAACGCCACCACTTGTCGGGATTCATCGGTTCCCATCCCGGCCAGCGGCTCATCAAGTAACAGCAGTTCGGGTTCTGTCGCCAACATCATGCCGATTTCAAGCTGGCGTTGTTCGCCGTAACTCATGGCCGAAGCAACCGTGTCTATACGCTCCGTCAAACCACACAGGTCAAGGGCCCGTTCGGCCCGTGCCCTGACCTCATTGTAAGTCTTGGCGGCCTTAAAAAAGCGCATGGATGTGCTCATCCGCGACTGCGCCCCAAGCCAGCAATTTTGCAGGCAGGTGAAGTCAGGGAAAATATTTGTCTTCTGGTAACTGCGCCCGATGCCCAGTTGGGATATGGCAAAGGCCTTCTTTGGCGTCAGGTCGTGTTCCTTGAAGGTGATGGCGCCGCCCGTTGGCGGCAAATCACCGGACAGCAAGTTGATCAACGTCGTTTTTCCCGCCCCGTTGGGGCCGATGATGGCGTGCACCTTTGCCACCTCAAAATCGATGCTGACATCATCAACGGCGACCAGGCCACCAAAGCTTTTTGTTAAAGCGCGGGTTGAAAGGAGCGGCTGGCTCATGGCGCGTCCCCCTTGCTGCGTCGCAACTGGGCGACCAGGCCGGCGATGCCGTTAGGCAGGAACAGCACCACGGCAATGACGAAAGCGCCCATCAACAACAACCAGTGATCGCTCCACAGTTCCTGGAAGTAATCCTGCAGGAAGCCCATAGCGAAAGCCCCCAGCACCGGCCCGTACAGGGTTCCCATACCACCCAGGATGACGATCATCATGGCAATCCCTGATTCATGCCAACCCAGATGGGCCGGGCTCATGATGCCGCCGTGACTGGCCTCAAGAAACCCCGCGAAACCGGCAAGCGTTCCGGCAATGACAAAGCTGACCAATTTGTATTTGCGGGTGTTGAAGCCAAGCGCCAGGGTTCGCGCCTCGTTCGCCTGAATGCCCCTGATCACCTGGCCAAATGGCGCCTTGAGGATATTGGACAACAACAGATAGGAAATGACCAGACTGACCAGAACAAAATAATAAAACGTATTGTGATTGCTTAAGTCGAGAAGCTGGAAATCGCCAATGGCGACGCTCGGCTTGAAGAAGATAAAGATTCCGTCCGATCCGCCCAGGTCCTGATTTTCATTGAAGTAGTAGTAGAACATCTGGGCGAAAGCGAGGGTGATCATAATGAAATAAATGCCCGATGTCCTGACCGAAAACCAACCGATAACCAGCGCCGCAAGGGCCGTGCCCGCAAGGCAGAACGGCAAGGCGATCCAGATGCTGACCGGGCCGTATTCAGGGGTGAGGATAGCCAGCAGATAACCCGACAGTCCGAAAAAGGCGGCATGGCCGAAGCTGACAAGTCCGGTAAAGCCGATCAACAGATCCAGGCTCATGGCGAAGATACCCATGATCATCAGGCGGATGACCAGACCCTGATAGAATTCCTCGCCAATCAGCGGAAAAGCCGCAAGGGCGGCCAGTGCCATAAGCAGGAAAATCAGTAAGGGGCGCGAGTGGGTCATCTCAGGTGGCTCTGCCAAAAAGGCCCTGTGGCCGCCACAACAAAACCAGCGCCATCAGGGCGTAAATCACCATGGATGAAAATTCCGGCACCAGTACCTTACCAAAGGTATCGGCCAGGCCGACCAGCATGGCCCCGACGAAGGCACCCTTTACCGAACCAATGCCGCCAATGACGATAACAACGAATGAAATAATGAGAATGTAATTTCCCATGCCCGGATAAACCGAGCTGAGCGGCGCGTCGATCATGCCCGAAAATCCGGCCAGCGCCGCACCCAGACTGAACACAACGGCGAAAACACGACTGATGTTGATTCCCAGCGCCTGCGCCATTTCCCGATTGCTGGCCCCGGCCCTGATCATCATGCCCAGCTTGGTCTTGCCGATAACCACATACATACCGGCGGCGACAACCATACAAACCAACGAAACAAACAGCCTGTAGACCGGGTATTCCTGATTGCCCATGGGAATGGAACCGGACAGGACTTCCGGGATCGGCACGCTGTAGAAATCACTTCCCCACAGGATTTTCTGCATTTCATTGAGGATCAAAATCAGGCCGTAAGTCATCAACACCTGATAAAGGTGATCACGTTTGTAGAGGACGGAAATCGCCAGCCGTTCGATTGCGTATCCGAAAACAAACATGATCGGGATTCCGGCCATAATGGCGATCAACAACGAGTCCGTAATGCCGAACAGCCAGAAACAGATGTAGGCGCCGATCATATAAAACGCGCCGTGGGCAAGATTGATAATGCCCATGATGCCAAAAATCAGAGTCAGGCCACTGGCGACGAGAAAAAGGGTAAATCCGTACTGGACCCCGTTTAAAACCTGAATAAGAAAAGTGACAAAATCCATCGTATCAGCGTGTTCAGTTTATTAAGAAAAAAAGAACCCCGGGCCCAGTCATAACAGACCGCGCACCGGGGTTCGCCTGTTTTTTCAGGCAAGGTCCTTAGGTCATTTTGCAACCAGCTGCAGGATCTTCCAGAGCTTCAGCGGCAATGCCGAGAAGTTTCTGCTGACCATCAGCAACCTGACGCAGATAGATGTTCTGGATCGGGTTATGAGCCTTCGACATGGCCCACGGACCACGCGGACTGTCAGGCACCTTCGATGTTTCCATCACACTAATGACATCGGCTGTTGCTTCGACGTCGCCACCAACAGCGGCAGCAGCCTGCAACAGAAGCGATCCGGTGTCATAACCCTGAACCGAGAACACGTTCGGGCCGGAGCCGAAAGCGGCTTCGTAATCGGCACGGAACTTGTGATTTTCCCGGTTGTCCAGGTTTGAGGCATAGTGAAGGGTGGTCTTGATACCATCCGCTGCGGAACCGGCGGCTTTTTCCACGCCTTCGGTCAGGAAGCCCGGACCATAGAGCGGAATTTTGTCTTTAAGCCCTGCTGCTTCGTAGTCTTTCAGGAACTTGGTAGCGCCACCGCCAGAGAAGAAGGCAAACACGCAATCAGGCTTCAGGGCGGCGATTTCAGACAAATGGGCCTGGAATTCAACGTTCGGGAACGGCAGCAGAATATCCTTTACGGATTTGCCGCCCGTTGTCGCAAAACCGTCACGACCGGCAGCCATCATCTGGATACCGGCGCCGTATTTCCATGAAATGGTGACGCAGGTCTTATGACCTTCCTTGCCCATCAACACGCCGCCCGGATAGGCCGGCTGCCAGTTGGAGAACGAGGTGCGGAAGATGTTGGGCGCGCAAAGCGGGCCGGTCACGGCGTTGGAACCGGCATTGGGCACGATCATGATCGGTGTTTTGCGTTGACCCATAATTTTAGCCATGGCCGCGGCAATACCCGAATGAACGGGGCCGACCAGGAAATCCACTTTTTCCTTCAGGATCAGCTTGTTGGTGTTTTGTGGTGCTTTGGGAACCGACATTTCGCTATCGACGGCAACATAGTCAATGGGACGTCCGCCCATTCTGCCACCCGCCTGCTCGATACGCATTTTCATGGCGTTGGTGATCGAATTACCAAGCATCGCGTATGTACCCGAATAGGGAAGCAGAATACCAATCTTGATCGGGGCCGTCGCACCAATGGCAAAACGGCTTGGAATAAAGCTGCTCGCCGCTACCAGACCGGTTGTCGCCGCTGCGCCGGCAATAAAATTGCGCCTTGATTTGTTATTTTTACTCATCGTTTTAGTCTCCCTTTTTTATTCTCCCAGTGGGTTTACGGTAACTTTTATTGTCTTTTCAGAACCCCACGACATGAACCTGGGTAAAATCCTATGCGAAGCGGGGGTTGCTGTCACCTTTTCCGACGAATTATCGCCAAAAACCTTCCTTATCAATTTCGTGAAGCGCCGCCATTTCTTCAGCGCTGGGCGGCGGTGTTTCGATCATTTTCGGCGAAACTTTCAAATCCCAGCCGGTTTTTTCCTGAACTTCCTCGACGCTGTGGCCCTGGTGGAGCGAGGCCAAATGCATCTCGTTATCCGGTCCGTAGGGCCTGAGAATGGCTAAATCCGTAATGATTGCCGATGGACCGCCCTGAAGACCTGCGCGGTCTCTACTGTCGCCGCCATCCAAATAACCCGGCGAGGTCACGTAATCGACCTTTTCGACCAGGCGGCGTTCTTCATGGTTGATAATAACCAGTAATCGCTTCGACATGGCTGCAATATCCGCTGCACCGCCAGAGCCCGGTAATTTGATCTTTGGATTGTTATAATCACCGATGTAGGACGTGTTCACATTGCCGAAGCGATCAACTTCCGCCCCGCCAATAAACCCGGCGTCGACCCGGCCACGCGTAAGCTGGCTCATCACCGGGATCAAGCCGGTGGTCCAGGCGGCGTTCAACTGGTTGGGCGGATCACCCATGGTATAGAGCATATCGGTAGCAGGGGCGTAGCGGGCAACGCCGCACTCAAACAGGCCGACGGCGTCCGGCGCATGGGTCAACCGCGCGACTCCGTAAGCGGTGATCGGCAGGCGCATACCGACAAAAACCAGCTCACCATCCTGAATTTCGCGGGCTGAAGCGATAATCATCAGTTCCTGAATGGAATAATCAGTCATTCCTTACCCCGCCGCGTAGTTTGTTGGAGCGGCCAGGTTTGAACCGGTGATGCGCAGGTCTTCCAGTTGGGAGCCCAGTTTTTGACAGTACGCGGCGTGATCTTCAACCCCGAAAATCCATTCCTGCAGCCACTTATCGAAGCCTTCAACAGTTCGGCTTTCGGCGTGATAGTCGCCAAAAAACGTATTATCGCGCTTCCAGCAACCGGTTTGCGGTGACGGATGGGAAGCGGCAGGCACATGGCACACGGCGCTAACCAGATAACCCGGCACCAGAACCCTGCTGGGGTCAGAAGCAATGACGGCGGGTTCGACAATTTCATTGGCCAGCACGATGACGTTTTCGGCAGCCAGGGCGGCTTCCTGAACGACCCCCCGGCTTCCCCAATGATGGTTATTGCCAAACACATCGGCGCGCTGAACCACGATAATGGCAACATCGGGCACCAACGGCGGCACCAGAATGATCGGTTCCTTGTCCTCAGAAAACGGGTTCTCAGTGATCATCATATCTGGATTTGATTTGCTGATGTCGGATCCCAAAATCGAACGCATGGGTGCGTAGGGCATACCGTAAGCCCCGGCCATCAAGGCCATGGCGATGGAAAAGTTTGAATGATCGTGCAGTTTGACCGTCGCTGTGTCGCTGGCCTCGAAGGCCCGTCGATAGTTATGACCCAGGCCACCCGAAACATTGCCGACCCAGGCTCCGGTCACCTCGTTACAGCATCCCGCACCGATCAGCATGTCCGTAGAAGCGTCTGAAATCGGTGCGATGACGTTTAAGCCCTTGATCCCCTGACGGATAATCTCGTGGGTTGCGGCAAACGGCACATCAGGTTCCAAAACCGCGCCCAGAACCACCGAACTGTCCGCGACAACAAAGCGGGCGATGGCATCTTTCAGGGGAAGGATTTTTTCCTTCATGAACGCAACTTGAAGCGCTGAATTTTGCCGGTCGCCGTTTTCGGCAGGTCTTCAACAAAATTAAACCAGCGCGGATATTTATATTTGGCAAGCCCCTCTTTGCAGTGTGCCAGTAATTCGGCGGACAAGGCGTCACCGGCGTCACCGGCGTCGTTGAGCACAACAAAGGCTTCCGGCTTGATCAGATTATCCGCATCAGCGCGACCGACCACGGCACTTTCCAGAACCTTGGGATGTTCGATCAATTTGGCCTCGATCTCGAAGGGCGAACACCAGATGCCACCGACTTTCAGCATGTCATCATTGCGACCGCAGTAGTGATAGTAGCCGTCTTCATCAAGAATGTACGTGTCACCCGTATCAAGCCATCCATCGACCATGGTCTCAGCGGATTTTTCCGGGTTGTTCCAGTAGTACTTGGCTGTCGAGCCACCGCGAATGATCAAACGGCCACTGTCGCCAACCGGTACATCTTCCCGGTTCTCATCAATAATTCTGGCCTCATAGCCGGGCACGACCCGGCCACTGGTTCCCGGATTGTAATCATCAAGAATGTTTGAGATAAAAATATGCAAAATCTCGGTCGAACCGATACCATCAAGAATGACAGTGCCGGTTTTTTCCTGCCAGCGGCGGAAAATATCGGCGGGCAAAGCCTCCCCGGCCGAGACACAGGCCCTGAGCGAGGACAAGTCCCTATCCTCTGTTTCAAGCGCCCTTAATTGCGCCGCGTACAAAGTCGGGACGCCATAATAAACCGTCGGTTTGAATTTTTCGATGACGTCGAAGGTACTGTCAGGTGTTGGCGGACCAGGTAGCAGAACCGTCGACGCGCCAAGCCACAGCGGGAATGTCATGCCATTGCCGAGACCGTAAGCAAAGAACAGTTTGGCCGCCGAGAAGCAAACATCATCTTCTTTCAGGCCCAGCATATTGGCGGCGTAGTGCTCGCTGGTTTCAACCATGTCCCTGTGCGCATGGACAGCCCCCTTGGGGGTGCCGGTGGTGCCTGATGAATAGAGCCAGAAACAATCATCATCAGCGCTGGCCGGTGCCGCCTCCAAAGCGTCCGAAGCATCCGCCATCAGTTCGGTTAATGCGTCCGTCAAAAAAGCCTGACCCGGCTTGCGCGATGCATTTTCCAGCGCCGGTTCGACCTCAGCGGCAAATTCCGGCGAATAGAGGAGCCCAACGCAACCGGAATCCTCGATCATGAACTGATAGTCCTTGGCCTTAAGCAGGGTGTTAATGGGAACCGGAACAATCCCTGCCTTAATAGCGCCCCAAAACCCGTAGAAGAATTCCGGGCAGTCCTTGACCATCATCAGCATCCGCTCACCCTTGCCAAGGCCAAGTCCCAACAAGGCGTTGCCGGCCCGATTGACGTTTTCGGCCAGGGCCGCGTAGGTGACCGTGTCACCTGCGGCGCTGCGGATCATAATTTTATCGGCGCGGCCTTCTTCAAGATGCCGGTCGATAAAGGACGGCGCCACATTGAACGTCGGCGCATACGTTATCGTCGCCGGTGTCGTTGATTTATCTATGGAGACTGTATGATCACGCATGTTGATGCTCCTTAGTTAAAGCGGACGTATTCGAAATCTCCCGGTTGACCGTTGATGCCCTTGGCAGGCGGGGCGATCCAGGGAGCGTACTTGCCGGGCTCGGTGACGGCCTTCATCAAGGATGTAACGTATTCCCGATCAGCATCGGTTGGCAGCCACTGATCGTGCTGGTGGTCCCAATCGGCTTCGGTAATGATGCGCCCGTCCGGCGTCGCCTTGACCGTGGCAAACGACCCAATGCCGCGATGGAAAGCGCGGCTGGGCAGGGTAATTTTAAAATCGATACCGGCCCCGGCAATAATCTTGTTCCACTTGTCAACACCGCGCTGGCAGTCATGGATATAATCATCGCGCAAACGCTCGTTGACCGCCGTCAGGGCGTTTTGATCTGTGAAAATGATCCCCTCGCCCCTGACTTCGGCAACCTGATAAGGATTGTCACCCAGCAAATGGTCGTCGTCGATCTTGGTTTCCTGGTAACGACCCTTAAGGCCCATGGTGTAGTAGTTGGCGGCGTTGGTGGAAATTTCCTGCCCGAACAGATCGACCGATACGCTGAAATGGAAATTGACGTATTTCTGAATCGTCTCAAGGTCGATGCCGCCATGTTTCCTGACGTCGTCGGTCTTGTTTTCGGTCATTAACTGGCAGGCCCGGGCGATAACCCGGCCGACGCCGGTTTCGCCGACAAACATATGATGGGCTTCTTCGGTCAACATAAAACGACAGGTTCTTGATAGGGGGTCAAAACCGGATTCCGCCAATGAGGCGAGTTGATACTTGCCGTCCCGGTCGGTGAAGTAGGTGAACATGAAGAACGACAGCCAATCGGGCGTCTTCTCGTTAAAGGCTTCAAGAATGCGCGGTTTGTCGGGATCACCGGAATGACGCTCCAACATGGCTTCCGCTTCCTCGCGACCATCGCGGCCAAAGTGGGCGTGCAGCAGGTAAACCATGGCCCACAGGTGACGGCCTTCTTCGACGTTGACCTGAAACAGGTTGCGCAGGTCATAAAGAGACGGACAGGTCAGGCCCAGATAGCGTTGCTGTTCGACCGAGGCCGGTTCCGTATCACCTTGCGTGACAATCAGGCGGCGCAGTTCAGAACGGTATTCGCCGGGAATTTCCTGCCAGGCCGCCTCCCCCTTGTGAGCGCCAAAGTTGATCAGGCGGCCTTCCTCAGGCGGCGCAAGGAAGATACCCCAACGGTATTCAGGCATTTTGACATGCCCGTAATTGGCCCAGCCGCCGGGCTCCACACTGATCGCCGTGCGCAGGAAGACATCCATGTTCTGGCTTCCCTCAGGACCCAATTCGGCCCACCACTGCTGGTAACCCGGTTGCCATTTCTCCAACGCCCGTTGCAGGCGGCGGTCATCATTCAGGTTGACGTTGTTCGGGATCTTTTCCTGATAATCAATACTCATCAATTTACTCTTTCAGCCTTGCTATACGCGCTTGTTGTCGTAGGACGCCTTCAACCCGGTTCCAAAACGCTTCAACGCGCCTTCTTCTCCTACCGCGTTTGGACGTTGGAATATCCAGTTCTGCCAGGCGCTCAAACGCCCAAAAATTTTCGTCTCAAGGGTTTCAGGACCGGCAAAACGCAGGCTTGCCTCCATACCGGTCAGGCAGTCAGGCGAGAAACTGGCCCGCTCTTCAATGGCGATGCGGACCTCGTCCTGCCAGTCGATATCGTCGGGGATAAACGTCACCAGACCTATCTCGTCAGCCGCCTCGGCGTCCAGATCGTTACCGCTTTCTGCACGCGCTGCGGCTAGCGCTTCCGCCTCGCCAAGGAAGCGGGTTTCAAGGCGGGTCAGGCCGTTGCACATGGGAAGGGGACCAAAGTTCATCGATCCCGGACGCACCGTTGCGGGTGCCCGGTTGTCGCCTTCAAAAACACCATCGAGCATAAAACTGCGATCGGCGACCAACAACAATTCCAGCAGGGTTCCGCTAAAGCAGCTTCCCGGCTCAACCAGTGAAATAAGACTGCGCGAAGTCACGTCAATGCGTTTGAACACCCGCTTCATATACAGCGTGATTTCACGAACCAGCCAGTCGTCTGCATGATCCAGAAGCGCCTTGTCGGCGGCATCAACCAGATCGGCCTCGCCACTGGTGGTGAAAACCCAGGTGCCGATTTCGGCCTCGTTGGTGCGCAAGTGCAGGATCGCGTCATCGAGTTCACGGGCCAACGCCAGTGGCCAGAATTCAACACCTTGAGCGTGAATGCCTTGCAGGTCCGAAGGGGGCGCAACCGGTGGCGCCGACACATTGATCATGGCAACCTGATCGTCCCGAATAATTTGAATGCTGACATTGTCATAGGTGATGGCGTCTGCATCGATCTTGCGGTTCGGGGCTGTCAGTTCAATGCCCTTGGCGTCTTCGGGACGATCCGATTTTTCAGCAAATTCCAGGGCCCGCTTGCGGGTCGTTTCCTCAAGGCTTGAGCGCGGGACGATTTCATCGACCAGCTTCCACTGAACCGAGCGCTTGCCCTTGATGCCTTCGGTCAGGGTGCAGAAGAAATCCGCATGATCCCGGCGCACCATGCGTTTATCGACAACCCGGGTCAGGCCGCCGGTTCCCGGCAACACCGCCAGCAACGGGACCTCGGGCAGGGAAACCGCGCTTGAACCGTCATCAATGAGAATAATATGATCCGCCGCCAGCGCCAGCTCGTAGCCGCCACCCGCCGCCGTCCCATTAATGGAGCAGATATAGCTTTGAGCGGAATTTTCCGTCGCGTCTTCGATGCCGTTGCGGGTTTCATTGGTAAATTTGCAAAAGTTGACTTTTTCGGCGTGGCTGGAGCTGCCTAGCATGGTGATATTGGCACCGGAGCAAAAAACCCGGTCCTTTGCCGACGTGATCACAACACAGCGCACTTCCGGGTGCTCAAACCGCAAACGCTGAACAGCGTCATACAGTTCAATGTCGACGCCCAGATCGTAAGAATTGAGTTTCAGTTTATAATCGGGTTTAAGGCCACAGTCTTCATCCACATCCATGGTAAGGGTCGCCACGGGGCCGTCGAAAGACAATTTCCAGTGCTTGTACATATCGGGATGGGTGGTGAAATCGATCATTGTCGTTTATGGCTCTTTCTGCAGTGATATTTTTGGAATAAAGCCGTAAGGCTCAAATAGGTACCAAATTTCCTATTTACATTTTGATTTAGCCCCTCCATCCTGTCAAGGACGTTTAGAGCGTGGTCGGAGGAGAAAAATGTCCACAGAGGCAGACCAAAATAATACCGCAGCTCACTATAGTATTCGCGGTGCCCGGGCGGCAGATATTGATGCGGTTACCGGCATCGACGCCAGCATCACAAATTTGAGCAAACCCGACTACTGGGCCGACATGTTTGCCCGCTATGGAGACCGCGAAAACCGGTTTTTCCTGATCGCCGAAGATGAAAACGCGAACCTCATCGGCTTTATTATCGGCGAGGTTCGGACCTGGGAATTCGGCTCCCAACCCAGTGGCTGGGTCTTCGCCATTGGGGTTGATCCGGCGACCCGCCTTAATAAAGTCGGCACCACCCTTTTCGGGGCAATCTGTGACTGCCTAACCAAGGCCGGTGTTGATACGGTCCGCACCATGTTGGCCCGTGACGATGAACTGAACATGACATTTTTCAGGTCCCAAGGCATGATGGGCGGGCCGTTCATCCAGTTGGAAATGCCGCTCGGCGATGGCGGGGGGACTTAAAGCCAATGCGATTGCAAAAAGCAACCCAATGCGCCCTGTTCGCTGTGCTTGAGCTGGCAAAAGATCCCGGGCATCAGATTTCCGCAGCCGACATTGCCGACAAATTCGGCATATCGGCCAACCATCTGGCCAAGGTGATGCGGGATCTTGCCCGGGCGCGTCTGGTAGAGTCCATGCGCGGCGCCGGGGGCGGCTACCGCTTCAGCGGCAACGCCAAGCGGGTCACCCTTTATGACATCGTCAACCTGTTTGAAGATATCGATACCCATGATGCAGGGTTCCCGCAAACCGGCGAGGAAGCCGACATCGGCCTCGCCCTGAACAGGGTGATGACAGAAATCGAGGAAATCGCCGTTTCCACCCTGAAATCGATCACCCTGACGACCCTGTTGAAGCAAATGGAACGGCCGTCCCTATAAGATTGACATACCTGACAGTTCTATTCTGTCGGCTGCTTCCGGGTTAGTATCTTTTCTTCGCAGAAAAAGATCGGCTGACAACGGATGAAATTACTGCTCGCCGCCGCCAATGAAGGCAATGCCAACGCCCAGAACGCGCTGGGTGATATCTTCGTCGGCACTGAACTGCAGGAAAGAGACGTCACCGAAGCCATCAAATGGTACGGGCTTGCCGCTGAACAGGGTCACCTTGAAGCGCAATATTCTCTGGCCCGCATCTTAGCCCACGATCCACAGGTTCTGGACGAGCAGGTGGCGTTGAAGTGGTTCCGTCAGGCAGCCGAGCAAGGCCACGCAGGTGCTCAGTACAGACTGGCCCAAATGCATGAAACCGCAAAGGATTTGCCCAAAGATTTTGAAGAGGCGATCAACTGGTATCGACTTTCGGCCAATCAGGGAAACGTTCAGGCCCAATACAAAACAGCCCTGATGTTGCGTCAGGGCCTTGGTGTCCAGCAAGACCTTGCCGAGGCAGCCGATTACTTTTATTTATCCGCCGAGCAGGGAAATGCCGAGGCCCGCTACCATCTGGGCCTGATGTTTTATGAAGGATCAGGGGTTAGCCAGGATTTTGAACGAGCAGCCCATTATTACTTGCTGGCGGCGCGTCAGGATCATGCCGGCGCGCAGTACAATCTCGCCCAGATGCACAGGCAGGGCGAAGGTGGCTTGCGACCAAATAGGGAAATGCGCAAATGGTACGAACTGGCCGCCCGGAAAGGGCTGGTTCAGGCGCAATTCAATCTTGGTATGATTTGTTACATGGAAGACCCGCAAGACGCGGCATCAGCCTTCATGTGGTGGGTCATCGCGGCTTCAGGGGGCGATGCAGTGGCCGCCAAAAACCTGGGCCTGCTGAAAAACGACATAAGCCCGGAAGATCGCGCCCGAGGCATGGAACGGGCTTCCGGATGGGTGGAAAAGTTTGGTGGCCACAGCGCGTTGGATGAATTTTCTAACCGCTTAGACTAGGCCAGTAAAATTCATCAATGGTTTCCTTTTGGGGTTCCTCGACGGGCGCACACGGCGTCTCGCCTTCACGCAATTCCCAAACCTGATTGAGTAAATCCTTGAGCGCCGCTTTATGTTCCTTGAGCTCGCGGGCCTGCTCCACCGTTTCACGTTGCAGGGACGTTTTCTGTTTTTTAAGGACCGCATTCTGTTCTTGCAGGGACATCCCCGTATCGTCGAAATGCTGGGCGACAATATCTTCAAATGACAGTCCCTGACGCAATAACAGTCGTTTCGCCGACTGAAAAGCAGCCAACGCCTCACCGGATTTGTCGGAGTTGGTCAGCGCCAATACCTTGCAGAGCTTGTCGAGTTCAGATTCGTTAAAGTTCAATGGATGTCCTCCTTATCAGGTCGCCACTGCTTTGCGACCAGCCTCAAACGCCTGCTCATTCAGGGCCACCAGTTCCGGCTTGCGGGTTTTGAAGCGGACCACCATCTGCTCCTGCAAATGCCTGGCTTCAAAGGGAAGATGGTCGGCGACCGCCCCCAGCATGACAGTGTTGCCAAGGCGCATATCGCCCAGGCTTTTGGCGATTTCGCCGGCATCGAAATCATGAACCTGGCAATTGGATTTGCGGATTTCACCAATAGGATCGTCCGGATAATCGAAAATACCAACCGACACAATGGGCGGCGTGATGCGCATGGTGTTGACCAGTGCGACGCCGCCGGGGCGAAGCTGGGCGATGGCCCGCATGGCCTCCGCCGGTTCAAAGCCAAGCAGGATATCGGCCTCGCCCGAGGGAATGGAAGGCGACATCACCTGTTCGCCGAAACGAACGTGGGAAGTGACCACACCGCCACGTTGCGACATCCCGGAAACCTCCGTCTTTTTGGTGTCAAAACCCAAGGAAATCGCCGTCTGGGCGAGAATTTCGGCGGCCGTCATGACGCCCTGTCCGCCGACCCCGCAGACCAGAATGTTGATGATGTCATTTCGATTGCCGGTCATGACATAGTACCCACTATCATAAAAGGACAATGGCGTCGGGCGCGCAGGTTTGCTGGCACAGGTCGCAGCCGGTACAGGCGGCGGTGTCAATCTGGACCCAGGCCTTGTCGACCGGGCGACCGGATTTGGACGTTTCAGTAGCCCGGCGGGTGACGCTGATGGCCGGGCAACCGAGCATCAGGCAGTTGGCGCAACCGGTGCACTTATCCTCGATAACCTTGAACGCCGGTTGACGCTCGAAGCGGTCAATCAGCACGCACGGCTGGTTGGTGATGATCACCGATGTTTCAGGTATGGCAATTTCCTGTTTTATCAGTTTGTACAGCGACGGCATTTCGTAGGGGTCGACCGTATGGATGCGCTTTGGATTGACTCCCAGCGCCTCGCACAATTTGCTGAAATCAACCTTGGGGGCGGCCTGGCCGTGAATGTCCTGGCCGGTGCCGGCGTGATTCTGGCCGCCGGTCATGCCGGTTGTCGAATTGTCGAGCAGCAGCACCGTCACGTTGCCCTGATTGTAATTCATCTCAAGCAAGCCCTGCATACCCATGTGCAGGAAGGTGGAATCACCGATCACCGACACAATGGCCTTGTTTTTGTCGGCCTCGACCCTGCCCAAATCCATGCCCAGGGCCATGCCCATGGAGGCCCCCATGGAGATGCAGGTATCCAGGGCCCGCCACGGGTGTCCGGCGCCCAGCGTGTAACAGCCGATATCCCCGACGATCGTCGCCTTCTTGGTTAGTTTGGACAGGCAATAATAAGGCGGCAGATGCGGACAGCCGACGCACATGGTTGGCGGGCGCGGGAAAACGCCTGGGTCTTCTCGCGTCTGCTGTGGTTGTTGGCCGCTTTGCAGGATGTCGACGCCTTTGCTTATGACATCGGGCTGCAACTCGCCGCAACGGGGCAGAATGTCCTTGCCATGGCAGTCTATGCCAGCCGCCTTCAAGGCGTTTTCGACCAGCGGTTCGGTTTCCTCGATAACCACCAGCTTTTCCACGGACGCGGCGAAGGCGCGGATTTTCTCCATGGGCAGGGGATGCGAGAAGCCGAGTTTGAGAACCGGGGCGTCGCCAAATACTTCGCGCACATGCATGAAGGCGGGCCCGGAAGCGACAAAGCCGAAGCGCCTGTCATCGCCCTCGATAACCCGGTTCCACGATGTTTGTTCACTGAATTCGCTCAGTTGATCATCGCGCGCGAATTGGAACTTCTGGCGTTCCTTGGCGTGAGCTGGGACCATCACCCAATGGGCCGGGTCACGCTCGAAAGCCGCGCCGTCGTGCTCTACACGTTCGCCCAGTTGGACCAGTCCCTTGACATGGCAGATGCGGGTCGTCATGCGCACGATCACCGGGGTGATGAATTGTTCCGACACATCGAAGGCGTCCTTGATTATGTCGTGGGCTTCCTGGCTGTCGGAAGGCTCGAAAATCGGCAGGTGGGCGAAACGGCCCCAGTAGCGGGTATCCTGCTCGTTTTGGGATGATGAAAAACCCACATCGTCGGCCACTGCGATCACCAGTCCGCCGCCGACACCGGCCAGGGTCAACGACATCAGGGCGTCGGCGGCGACGTTGACGCCGACATGCTTCATGGCGCAAAAGGCG
>Ga0233429_1003151_pt1 | contig 15991 bp, 13 predicted proteins | sample SI_118_April2016_3_FD_179879 | JGI IMG/M metagenome (GOLD analysis project Ga0233429, IMG submission 179879) | Seawater microbial communities from Saanich Inlet, British Columbia, Canada - SI_118_April2016_135_MG | ecosystem: Environmental > Aquatic > Marine > Inlet | place: Canada: British... | reverse complement strand
ACAAACTGCTGGCGTTGGCACAAAGCCCCAACGAGTACGAAGCCCAGAACGCCATGACCAAAGCTCACGAATTCCTGTTAAAGCACAATCTATCGTTACTGGATATGCAAACGGAATGGAACTACATCTATAAACAAATCGGAGAGGTAGGAAGGCGTAACCCCATCAAGTCCATAATCAGCTCCATAATCTCCAAATTTTTTTTCGTAGAAGCCATCTGGACATTCGGGTATGACCAACACGAAAACCGGAGTGGTCAAATTCTTGAGATTTATGGGACACCGGAAAATATAGAAATGGCAGAGTATATATATGACTACCTCCAAAATATCTCGGAGCTTTTATGGGCAGAGCATAAGGGGCGAGAAAAAATCAATGGAAACAAGCACCGAAGGACCTTTATTTACGGACTTCTGGACGGTTTTTATAATAAGTTGGACAGCCGGTTTACTGAAAACCAGTCCAAAGAACTTGTCTGGATGGGAGACCCACGGCTTAAACAGTTTTACCGCCGGAGAAACCCCAGGATCGCGCGCTCCGCATCCCGCTACTCCCGTAGCTGCCAGGACACTTATGATTCCGGAATGACTCATGGCAAAAATCTCGTCATCCATAAAGGCATTCATGAAAAAGGAAGTGGTAGCGTTAAGTTTCTGAATTAATTTTTCTGTGCTAATGAAATGAGAATCCGGCTTTGTTTCAAAATTACTTAATCAAGATGTATCTTTACCAATCAAACAGAGAAGCAACTAATCCTGCTCAAGTTTTTCTAACTCTTCAAGAAGCTCTTCCTGCCGTTCAGACAGTTCCTTTGGCATGTCTATTACTATTCTTACTAACTGGTTACCCGTTCTCCCGTCTTTCGTCTTGATTCCCTGTTCTGACATCCTCAATGTTTGATTAGATTGTGTACATTTGGGAACCTTTAACGTTACTTTTCCGCTTAAGGTTGGGATTTCTATTTCTCCGCCCAATGCTGCTTTGGTGAAGGGTATATGTGCATCGTAGCGAATATTCAATCCTTCTCTTTCAAAATAGGGATGTGAAGCAATTTTAACATGTATATACAAATCTCCTGCTCTTCCGCCCCTGATACCCGCTTCTCCCTGACCAGAAAGTTTCAGTGCAGAACCATTATTAATCCCTGCTGGTATTTTAACTGACAAAGATTTTGTTTTATCCACTCGTCCTTCACCATTACATTGAGGGCATACAGTTGGCGCTCCGTTTCTGGCACCCGTTCCGTTACAAGCTTCACAAGCTTCACTCTTTGTAAATCTGAGCTGCCTCTCGCTTCCTAATGCAGCATCAGTAAAAGAAATTGTTATATCATGCCTGAGGTCTGAGCCCTTCTGAGGCCTGGTCCTCCCCCGGTAAGATCGGTTACCAAATATATCTCCGAATATATCTCCGAAGTTACTGAATATATCAGCACTGTTTTCAAAGCCATGAAAGCCCATATCATTAAGCCCGGCACTCCCTCGCAAGTCATACATTTCCCTTTTTTTTGGGTCACTAAGCACGTCATAGGCGTTTGCCGCTTCTTTGAATCTTTGCTCAGCGGTTTTGTCTCCCTGATTTTTATCCGGATGATATTTAAGGGCGAGCTTTCTGTATGCTTTTTTCAGTTCGTCATTAGTTGCATTTCTATTTACCCCTAACACCTCATAGTAGTCACGTTCTTTGACCTTACCATTCGCCATAATTATACCTTTTTAATTTTTAAATAACACTTTGACAGATTCAGAACGGAGATTGTATTGTACTACTTCATTAGCTGCGGAATTGTTTTGAGGTTTTGCTGAACTTCAAACTCTGATAACAAAATGTTAATCGTCCGAAAACTATTTCTTAGAACTTCAACATATATGCAGAATTGATACATTCCATCTTTTCTATTGATAAGAGGGTATCCTGAGGCACCATCGCATCAACATTTAGAACAATCATTGCTACTCCTCCTGACTCTTTTCTACCGAACGTCATATGTCCTATATTTACTTTCTGATCGCCCAACATCTTGCCTATTTCTCCAATCAATCCCGGTTTGTCCTGTCCAAATAGGATTAGCACATGACCAATTGGGTCCATGTCTACGCTATAATCATTTATTGTTTCTATTTTAGGTTCATTATTTTTAAATACCGTACCCGAGACAGAGCTTTCACCATCATCTGTATTAATTCTGGTAAATATAAGATTAGTATAATCCCCTGTCGCGCTACTGATTATCTCATTAATCTTTATACCTCTCTCATCGACCAGCACACGAACATTTACAATATTCACGTTCTCATCAAAAACATCTTTTAGCAAGCCCACCAGCAAACAGTCTGTTAGAGGGCGTACATTATCCTTAGAAACACCACCGCTGTATTGTATGTCTATAGATCGAATTCTACCACTCACCAACTGGCTTAAGAGTGCGCCCATTTTCTCAGTTAGTGTTATATACGGTTTATCTTCAGAACCCTGCACGGGCATGTTAACCGCATTACGTATGATATTATTCTTTAGCACATCAACCATCTGCTTTGCAGCATCTTCGGCAACTGCGAGTTGAGCCTCTTTTGTCAAAGCTCCAAGATGTGGCGTAGGAAGGACATTATCGAGTTCCAACAGTTTATTGTTTTCCGGCGGCTCTTTCTCAAAGACATCAATTGCAGCACCAGCAACCTTGCCGCTCACAAGGGCGTCATAAAGTGAGTCCTCTGAAATTATACCACCTCTTGCACAGTTTATTATCCTTACCCCATCTTTCATTATTTCAAGCTCACCTTTGGAAATCATGTGTTTCGTGTCATTAACCAATGGGATATGCAAAGTTATGTAATCCGCCTGTCTGTATATTTCGTCAAGGTTCTCAACGAGTTGAACATTCAGCTGTGGAATTGTCTCATTCGAAATAAAAGGATCATATCCCAGCACCTTCATCTCCAGCGCTATAGCACGTTTTGCGACCTCTTTCCCGATCTTACCTAATCCAATTACACCAAGTACTTTTCCGGAAACTTGAGTACCCGTAAATTTCTTGCGTTCCCACTTCCCTTCACGAACAGAATTGCAGGCCTGTGCTATATTCCTTGATAAAGCTAAAAGAAGCGTAATCGCGTGCTCCGCAGTTGAAGTTGTATTCCCGCCCGGAGTATTCATTACAATAACTCCTTTTTTCGTAGCGGCAGGAACATTAACATTGTCAACCCCAACACCCGCCCGGCATATTGCTTGAAGCTTATCCGCACTTTCCAAAATTTCCGGTGTACACTGGGTGCTACTTCGGATGATTAAACCATTGTATACACCTATCTCCTTTTGTAACTCTTCCGGCGTAAAATCTGTCTTTGTTACTACCTGGATATCCGCACTTTCCAAAATAGTTTTACATATATCCGGTAAGTTGTCTGATATTAGTACTTTCATATTTTTTAAGATAAATATTTAATAAATTTAGGCCTCATTCGATTTGTCTAAAATTCAAACAAAATCAGCCGAGTCACACTTCCATCTTATGCTCGTTTATTGCATGAGTAAAACTGTTCGGATTAGAGTTTATCATGCATTTTAATGAAAATCAAAGGCAATATGCCCCAACAAAAGCTTTAACGATCAAACTTGTGGTTTGAAAAAATCAAAAGTTTTTTCTCTGACACTTACAATCATAATAAACACAAAAACCTTTTGATTTTCGATTCAGATTCAACTAGTCTGAAATAATATTGTTATATAGTTTGATGAACTACTATAGAATAAGACTTGATAGAATTCTAATCACAAAAATAATGGAGATTTAATTATGATACTTGATACATTGCTTTCGATTAACCACTGGTTTCATCTTTCTGCAGCAGCCCTTCTGGCTGGCGGAATGATCTTTCTCGTCGCAATATTACGGCCGGTTTTGGGAAGAAGCTCAGCTATTTCTGGAATAGGGACATTTTCCCGTGAAATCCATGACAGATTTCGTATTTATGTCGGGATATTGATATGCCTACTTATTATTACTGGAATTTTTAACTCTATCGGCAGCATTATGTCAGTTACTGAAACAAGCTTAAGTTCAGGATATAAGATCATAATCAGGATTAAGGTCATACTCGCTGTATGCCTCTTTATCATTTACGGTGTAAATGCTTTTCTCATCAAAGAAGATAAAACGGAGGAAGATTGTTCATGTTTGGTCAAACCACCTGTATATAAGAAAATATTACAGGTATTTGCCCTGATATTAGTGTTCGCAATACTATTTCTAGCAGCAACATTAAGGTTTTACTAATAAAACAGAACTCTTTCTAAATTGCACCTTCAGGGATATACCGACATTCAAATAAACGCTTGACTTTAATTTTAAGCAAAGTAAAATTAATATGTTAAATAAATATCATTTTTTACCGATAAGAAGTGTATTGGTTCCCCTAATATGTATGAGTTAGTTGTTGAAAAAACGTTTGCCGGTGCTCACAATTTGCGTGGCTATGATGGAGATTGCGAAAAGCTGCACGGGCATAATTGGAGGGTAGAAGTTACACTTAAGGCAGAAAAACTTAACGAGATCGGAATGGTCATGGACTTCAAGATTGTTAAAAAGAAACTTGAAGAGATACTTTCTCGTTTTGATCATTCTTACCTAAATGAACTAAGTGAGTTTAAACAGGAGAATCCCACAACAGAAAATGTTTCAAAGGTAATATATAACAGCTTAAGCGCACAGTTGCCTCCAGAAATATTAGTTGCCAAAGTTAAGACGTGGGAATCTGAAAAATGTGCCGCTACGTATTATGTATAATCCGTTCTTTTACAAACCAATAAGTGAATATTAATTTAGACACTCCTATCCTTCAAGTAGCTTTAGATTTTATAAACTTAAAACGTGCTATCAATGTTGCCAGGGAGGCAGTTGACGCTGGAGTTGACTGGATTGAGGCAGGCACCCCTCTAATTAAGAGTGAAGGGCTGGATTCTATAAGGGCCCTTCGGAAAGAATTTCCCACGACAACGATAGTAGCTGATATGAAGACGATGGATGCAGGTCGTGTGGAGATGGAAACGGCTGCTAAAGCCGGAGCCGACATTGCTGTTGTAATGGGAAGCGCCACAGACGCAACAATAAAGGAGTGCATAAACGCAGGGAAAAATTATGGGATAAAGGTTGAGGTTGACCTTCTCGGGATCACTGACGGTGTCTCTCGTTCGATAGAAGTGGAAAAATGGGGCGCTGATACAATTGGCATTCACACCGCAATCGACGAACAGATGCAGGGAAGGAGTCCTTTCGAAAAGCTTAAAGAAATCTGCTCAAAGGTCAATATTCCTGTTGCTGTTGCCGGAGGAATTAATTCTGAGACAGTTGTTGACGCAGTAAATGCCGGTGCAAAAATTATAGTTGTCGGTGGTGCAATTTGCAAGGCAACAGACATAAAGACTGCTGTTGAAAATTTAAAAAAAGCAATATCAAATCGAGAGAAAATCGCAGAGGATTTCTTTAAAAGAACTTCAAGCGACGATGTTCGTGAAATATTAGAAAAAGTTTCAACTGCAAATATTTCAGACGGTAGCCACCGTCTGAAAGGGATCGTCGGAATAAACAGCATTAGTTTAGAGACAAAGATGATCGGACGAGCAGTGACCGTTCGAACGTATCCTGGTGACTGGGCAAAACCAGTTGAGGCGATAGATATCGCAGAACAAGGAGACGTAATAGTTATTGATTCCGGAGGTGCAGGCCCTGCCGTATGGGGGGAACTTGCAACTCATAGCGCAATACAAAAGAAGCTTGCAGGGGTAGTCGTAAACGGAGCAATTCGTGATAGCGCGGAAATAAGAAAATTACAATTTCCTGCATTTACGAAATTGATCATGCCAAATGCTGGAGAACCTAAAGGTTTTGGCGAGATCGGTATACCTATAAATATTTCGGGTATAACGATTAATAATGGAGATTGGATCGTAGGTGACAGTGATGGCTTGGTAGTCTTGCCTAAACGTGAAGCGAAAGAGATGGCAAACTACGCAATGGACTGGCTGGAAAGAGAAAACAGGATACGTGAGGAAATTTCTCGCGGGAAAACTTCTCTTGGAGAAGTTACAGAGCTGCTTAAATGGACGAAAAAATAAAGACGATTAGGAGAGGAAACTATTTATAATGAAATGCGAGTCATGCAATAAAAAACTGGCAACAGTGCATCTCACTGAAATTATAGAGAACGAAAAGAAAGAGAGGCATTTCTGTGAGGATTGTGCTCAAAATGTTACGAATCACTTTCCAAAAGCACCATCCCCATCTGATATTTTAACAAGCCTTATCAACCAAGTATCCCCTGAAATAAGGGAAATGTCAAAAACAACCTGCCCTGTATGTGGTATTTCATATCTGGAATTCAGATCACAAGGTCGCCTTGGTTGTCCAATGGACTACAATGTATTTAAGAAGGGACTACTCCCTCTTATTGAACGGATGCATGGTAGTTCTCAACACGTAGGTAAAGTACCGGCAAACGCAGGTGCAGAAATTGTTAAGAAAAATGAGCTGATCCAACTACGTAAAGAGTTGAACGAAGCGGTAGAGAGAGAAAATTACGAGAAAGCAGTAGAATTAAGAGATAGAATTTATGAACTTTCAGGGAATGTTGAAGATGGAGATTAAAGATCTTTCTGACAATACTGGCGAGTGGCTAAGGGGTACCGGCAAGGAATCTGACATCGTTATTAGCAGCAGAGTCCGCCTAGCAAGAAATATTGCAGGTTTCCCTTTTCTGTCTCGTGCAAATTTGAAACAGAGGAGAGAGATTGAATCTTTATTGAGAAAGACTATAATTGAACGTAAAATAGCACAGGATGTCTCTTATGTAAATTTAAACCAGGCAACTGCAATTGACAAACTATTTCTGGTAGAAAGACATCTGATTAGTAAGGAGCATGCCGAAGGAGAAGGAGAAAGAGGCGTTGCATTTGGAAAATCAGAAACGGTTAGCTTGATGATCAACGAAGAAGATCACCTCAGGATCCAGGTTATCCGTTCAGGTTTCGAGCTAAAGAAGACATGGGATACAATTGATGAAATTGACAATATTCTTGGAGAAAGTCTAAACTTTGCATTTTCTTCAAGATTTGGATTCCTGACTGCCTGTCCAACAAATGTTGGTACAGGTATGCGTGTTTCTGTAATGCTACACCTTCCAGCACTTGGCATGACTAAACATATTGAAAAAGTTTTTAACGCCGTAGGCAAGCTAGGATTAGTAGTCAGAGGTTTATACGGAGAGGGCACTAAAGTATCAGGCGATTTGTATCAAATTTCAAACCAGTTTGCATTGGGAAAATCAGAGAAGGAAATATTATCCATAATTGAGAGTGTGATACCGCGTATTACAAGCTATGAAAGAATGGCCAGGAAGGCTCTGGTTATGGAAAGCAAGGATCAATTAGAAGATAGGATTTGGCGGTCGTATGGTATGCTTAAGGCCGCTCGAATGATTACGTCTGAAGAGATTTTACAATTACTTTCACAGGTTCGTATGGGAGTAAATATAGGTCTGATCGACGATATTGAAATGCAAACCCTTAATGAACTCTTTGTTCTTACACTTCCGGCACATTTACAAAAGCTGGAAGGCTGTGAACTGGACTCCGCGCAAAGAAATGTTATCAGGGCCTCTTACGTAAGGAAGAGGCTTGACGGTTTATAAAAAAAAGGTGGCAAATAATGTTTGACAAATTTACCGATAGAGCAAGAAAGGTAATGGCTCTCGCCAGAGAGGAAGCGAAAAGATTCAATCATGAATATATAGGGACTGAACATATTTTGCTTGGATTGGTGAAAGAAGGTAGTGGTGTGGCAGCAAATGTTTTACAAAATTTAGACATTGATCTAAAAAAGATTCGAATGGAAGTCGAAAAGATAGTCCAAGCGGGTCCAGATCTTGTATCCGTTGGACAATTACCTTTCACTCCAAGAGTAAAGAAAGTGTTGGAATATGCTATGGAAGAAGCGAAGTCCATGGGGCATAACTACATAGGGACTGAGCATCAACTACTTGGGCTCCTTAGGGAACGTGAAGGTGTCGCCGCACAGGTTTTACTGAATTTAGGCATAAAATTAGAGGGTGTCAGGGAAGAAGTAATCGAGCTACTTGGAGCCGAAACAACACAGGGTGTTAAAGAAAAAGATGAGAAAAAAGGTAAGTCAAAAACACCTGCACTTGATTCCTTCGGTCGTGATCTAACACAGCAAGCAAAGGAACAATCATTAGATCCAGTTATTGGCAGACAATCGAGTATCGAACGTTTAATTCAGGTATTAAGTCGTCGAACAAAAAACAACCCGGTTTTGATTGGAGAGGCTGGAGTAGGAAAAACTGCGATAGTTGAGGGATTGGCCCAAGCAGTAGTTAGCGGTGTCGTTCCAGAACTGTTGCGTGAGAAAAGAATAGTTGCCCTGGATTTGGCAATGATGGTAGCAGGCACAAAATATCGCGGCCAATTTGAAGAAAGAATTAAAGCCGTAATGGGAGAGGTTCGCAGAGCAAAAAATATAATCCTCTTCATAGATGAGCTTCATACGCTAGTAGGGGCAGGAGGGGCGGAAGGGGCAATTGATGCTTCTAATGTTCTGAAACCTGCTCTTTCCAGAGGAGAAATACAATGCATAGGCGCAACTACTCTTGATGAGTACAGAAAATATATTGAAAAAGATAGCGCGCTCGAAAGAAGATTTCAGACAATAATTGTCGACCCTCCTTCGAAAGAAGAAACCGTTGAAATATTGAAAGGTTTAAGGGAGCGGTATGAAACACACCATAAAGTCAAAATAACTGATGAGGCAATAAAATTAGCAACAGAATATGCCACTAGATATATTACAGGAAGATTCTTACCTGATAAGGCAATAGATGTTATCGATGAAGCGGGTGCCCGTGTAAGATTAAAGGCAACTACACATCCGCCTGATTTAAGACATATAGAAAAAGAGATAAGTGACCTCGAAAAGGAGAAGGATGAATCTGTAGCGTTACAAGATTTTGAGAGAGCAGCAAAGCTTCGAGACAAAGCAGACAAGTTGAAGAAGAAGAAAGGTGACGTAGAGAAGGAATGGCGGGAAAATTATAAGGAAGTAGACGGAACGGTAGACGAAGCCATTGTTACCGAAGTGGTTGCAACCATGACTGGCATACCTCTCAAACGTATGGAAGCTGAAGAAGCAAAAAAATTACTTAACCTTGAGGACGAACTTCACAAAACCGTCATCGGACAGGACAATGCTATAAAAGCGGTAGCTAAAGCAGTAAGAAGGTCAAGGGCAGGTTTGCAGAACCCAAACAGGCCAAGTGCCAGCTTCATTTTTATAGGCCCTTCAGGAGTAGGTAAGACTCTTCTGTCGAAAGCGTTGGCCAAATCATTGTTTGGTGAAGAAGAATCACTGATTCAAATAGATATGTCCGAATATATGGAAAAACATAATGTATCACGATTAATAGGTGCACCACCTGGCTATGTTGGCTTTGAGGAGGGAGGACAGTTAACTGAAAAAATTAGAAGGCGTCCTTATGCAGTGGTGCTTCTAGACGAAATAGAAAAGGCCCATTCCGATGTGTTCAACATGCTATTACAGGTTATGGAGGAGGGCAAATTAACAGATAGCTTTGGACGTCATGTTGATTTTAGAAACGTAATCATAATAATGACATCCAACATCGGTAGTGACATAATTAAAAATACATCTTCGCTTGGATTCAAAAAAGCGTCCGGTGATCAATCTTATGACTCTATTCGAGAGCAACTTTTAGAAGCGGTCGAAAAACATTTCCGCCCGGAGTTTGTCAACAGGGTTAACGATATCGCTGTATTTAGAGATCTTACAAAAGATGATTTGAGAAAGATTGTTGAGATTGAACTGGACAGCATACGTTTAAGACTGAAAAACTATAACATAACTCTCGACGTAACTCAGGAGGTCTCTGATTTTCTCATTGACAAAAGTCATAAACCAAATTATGGGGCAAGGCCATTACATCGGTCTATAGAAAATCTAATAGAAGACCCTCTCTCTGAAGCTATCTTAAGAGGAAGGTTTAAAGATGGTAACGCTATTGAGGTAAAACTGCAAAATGGAGAACTGCTTTTTGAAGAAGTAATAGCTAAGGAAGAGCTAGTCACAAGCGGTTCGGATAGCAAATAGTTAATAGTGATTATAAAGTTCGAGTTATAAAAAAGGGGCTACCAAGCCCCTTTTTTATTGTTATCAGGAATATAGCGTCCTAAAACAGTAATACAAATTTTAAAATACAATACGTTATATTATGGCAAAATCCAGTACTGTTTTTGTCTGTCAGCAATGTGGATGGAAATCGAATAGATGGGTAGGTCGATGCTCTGGTTGCGAAGAATGGGATTCAATGACAGAGGAAATTTGCGAATCCACACCATCACATATCCTTCCAGAATATGATATAGAAAGCCCTGCCTGTATATCAGATATAAAGCCGGTTAGTAAACTTAGGACGCATACATGCATCGAAGAATTTGACAGAATTCTAGGTGGAGGCATAGTGGCTGGTTCAGCAGTTTTGATTGGCGGCACACCTGGAATAGGAAAATCAACACTCTTATTACAAGTATGCCAAAATTTCAGCGAGCAGGACTGCCTATCATTATATGTAACAGGAGAAGAATCAACTGCACAGATAAAATTACGCGCAGACAGACTCAATGTCACATCGAATAATATTTTTTTGGTTGCGGAAAACAATTTAAATGTTATTCTTGAGCACATCAAGAAAATCAAGCCCAAGCTCGTCATAGTGGACTCAGTACAAGCTATATTCAAGCCAGAACTTGAATCATCACCGGGAACCGTTTCACAAGTCAGGCAATGTGCTAATGAACTAATTCAAATATCAAAGAAAACAGATTCTTCTATTTTCTTGGTTGGACATGTTACAAAAGAAGGAATGATCGCCGGACCCAAGGTATTGGAACATTTAGTTGATACTGTACTGTACTTTGAAGGCGAGAAATTCATGTCGTTCAGAATACTAAGAGCAGTGAAGAATCGCTTTGGGCCTACAAATGAAATAGGTATTTTCGAGATGTATCAAAATGGGCTTCGAGAAGTTAAAGACCCTTCAGAAATTTTTCTCTCCAGAACACATAATTTAAACTCTGGCTCTGTAATCATTTCATGTATTGAAGGGACAAGAGCCCTACTTGTAGAAGTACAGGCGCTAGTAACCAAGTCAAGCTTTGGAATGCCAGGACGTAAAGCAAGTGGCGTTGATCACAATCGTGTTACCATGATACTAGCCGTGCTGGAAAAAAGAACGGGTCTTCTTTTAGGAGGATATGATATTTTTGTAAATGTTGTTGGCGGTGTAAAAATCGAGGAACCGGCGGCAGATCTTGCGATTGCGATTGCAATTGTATCCAGTTTCAAGGATATCATAATACCAGGCAACACTATCATAATAGGTGAGCTAGGCTTAGGTGGTGAAGTGAGAGGAGTTAGCCAGCTTGATAGTAGAATAAAAGAAGCCGCAAGACTTGGGTTTGAAAATGCAATTATTCCGAAAGATAATACTAAAGACACTTCACAAATAAAATCTCTTAATATGATCGAGGTATCTTCTCTGGCAGAAGCAACTGATAAAATCTGTTAGGAATGGATGGAGCTATGAAACAATATTATTTACCTAAATTTATATCTTTGCTTTTATTGCTCTCTCTAGTAATTGGCTGCTACTCATACAATAAAAAGGCACCTAGAAAAAGTAACATCGTTGGAGCAACGGTCAATGATAATAATACATCAGTTGAGATACGGGAAGAACTTGACGAAAAAGGAGACGTAATAAAGAAAAACTATAATCACCCATATTACTTTACTGCAGGGGGACTCACAAATATTCTTTCATCCATTTTCTACACGCAGAAAAACTTAATGCTCGGCACAAAAGGCAAACAACGGTTATACCAAAAAGCAGAATTACAGGTTATTATACCTCCGATACTTAGTGCATTTTCAATGGCCAATGATTCTCAAGATATTTTAGTTTTCTCTACTGTTGACAAGGTGCTCTTAGCTGATGCCCAAAGTTATTTCAGCATGTTTATATCAAATAACGAACTCAACATTGTATTTAGCGATATTCAAAATAAGAAAAGCGTTAACGATGGAAGATCATTTAGGAAGAGTAATAAGAGTAAATTTAAAGATCCGTTTGAAGTGAAGCGAAGTGGTCACTGGAATCTTATTCCCATGGAAGGACAACGGTTTGCACCGGGACATCAAAACTGGCTTATCTTAGATTTGAGTAGTAATTTATATGGTGTAGCTGGCGGTGGTAACACCAGTAATAAAGTTGATGATAATTCACTTAAAGCAGGTGCACGGGCAAGAACCATCGAAAGAAAAGTAAGAACCAGCAATAACTTCGTTGAAGAAAAACAAAAATATCAAGACGTACGAGATAAGCTAAAAGAATTAAAAGTTCTCAGCAGTGAAGGGTTGATTTCAGATGAAGATTATGAATTGAAAAAGAAGGAACTTTTGAATGAATTTTAAACATATTTTATTACTTGTTGCTTTATTCGGAACAATTGGTTGCACCGATTTTAGTTCCTTGGTCAAGGATAGTCAGGTTAGAAGCCCAAGAGACAATATATATAATCAAGGCAAGACGTATGTAAGACTTGAAGCTGTACAAAGTACTGAGGGGACGTCAAAGACCTTTCTTGACCATCCACAATATTTGAACAAAAAAATGTTGTCAAATGCACTTGAATCTATTTTTTTTAAAGAAAAAAATATTGGCAGCTGGAGCAAAGAACGGAATGTTTTTAAGAAGAGTGAATTATTGAATTTGACATCCCACATGGCTGATGCTTTTACAAAAGCATCCCCATCGCAATACATATTAGTTAATTCAAATTTCAATAAAGGAAAAGGGTTTTTTAAGGCTGGAGGAGCAGACACCATATTTGGGTTGTTCATCTTAAACGATAAATTAAATATTGTGTTCTCAAAAATACAATATACCGATACGGAAGACAAAGGTGAGGAAAATGTATTTGGACAGACAGCGGAGGATGAGTTTGTTGATCCATTCAGTATAACGAAAAACCCGTTTTGGAAGCTAAGTATACGCCCAGATCAAAAATTTAAAAGAGGGCATGAAAATTGGCTAATAATCGATTTAAAGAAAGATACTTTTGTAAAAGAAGAAGACTACGGAAAGGAAGAAATACCCACTGATAAGCAAACTACCGGCAAAATCGTTCCAGGTGGTTCCTCTCAAATTGTTATACAAAGAGTGAGTATTAAAGACCAGCTTCTGGAACTTAAAGAATTAGAAGCGACCGGACTTATTACCAAAGAAGATTACAAACTGAGGAAGGCATTAATTCTGGGCAGCAAACAAACAAAGAGCATAAAAAATAAATTTAATGACCTTCGCAAACTGAAAGAAGATGGGTTCATCAGTGGCACCGATTACGATCATAAGAAAAGTGATCTTCTGGCAGAGCATGACGATGGCGTAGGAGAAAGAAACATTAAAGATATCCTGGCAGAGTATCTGGAATTGAGAGATGAAGGCTTTATAACAGATGAAGATTATAACTACAAGAAAAACAGATTATTAAAAAACTTTTAATCTGAAAAATAAGTAATAGAATTTTTCTAAAAGTATTGCTTTAATATTTTACTAATAGCAATTCCGCCAGCTTTAAATCCTCACGTGTTGTAATTTTAATATTATCATAGCTCCCTGAAACTATGCCTACTGTATGACCGGCTTTTTCAACAACCTCCGCATCATCAGTAAATTCATCAATTGTATCCTTTATCTTATCATAAGCATTCACCAGCAAGTCTCTTTTGAAACCTTGAGGCGTTTGTGCCATCCACAGATCATGCCTGGGAACTGTTTCAACTATTTCAAGATTTGAATCAACTTTTTTCACCGTCAATTTCATAGGACTTGCAACAATAGCAGCGCCCTTCTCCTCAGTGCTTTTAATAACGGCCTCAATTTCATCATTTTTTATCAAAGGCCTTACGGCATCATGTATCAGAATTATATTGGTGTGGGAATCTAAATGAGCAAGGGCGTTATAGATACTATCTTGCCTGCGTTCACCTCCCGTAACAATCTTCGTTACCTTGTATGCTTTAAGCTCATCAGACCATTTTTCAATAACAGTTGATCTATCTTTCTCATTTACCACGAAGATAATCTCTTTTACTCTTTTTAGTTTAGAGAATTTTTCCAGTGTATAAAAAAAAATAGGTTTTCCACCTATCATTATAAACGGCTTTCTAACATTAGCTCCCATACGGAGACTAAGACCTGCAGCTGGCATTATTACAGAAACATCTGCTTTCATCATACCCTTTCATAAGGATAAAAAAGTTTCAAGTACTCATCCTGAGCAAACCTGTCAGTCATTCCGGCTATATAGTCACAAACACCCTGATAAAGTCCAGTCTCTTCGATCCATTTTTGGTATTCTGGTGGAAGCTGCATAGGATTTTCAATAAATGCATTAAACAACTCCTCTACGAACCGTTTTGCCTTGTCAGACATTCTAACAACTCTGTAGTGGCTATATGCGTTTTGCTGTAAAAATTCCTGCAATTCCTGCTTCTTTTTAGATATTTCAGGCGAAAAGGATACCAGTCTTTCTTTACACCTCTGTACATCATCGGTTGTTTTTATCTTCATCTCTTCAATCATGAATTGTGTATGCGTAATCAAATCCGTCACCTCCATGTTGATCAGGTATTTTATCGTATGTATATTTTGCATCTCTTTAGTAAGATTACTATACTGCTCGCTTACCTTCTCTTTTGCATATCTCCATAATTCAACTTCCTGCAGACCGCTTTCCGTAATCAACCCTGCTTTTAAACTATCATCTATATCATGATTGTCATAAGCAATAGAGTCAGCAATATCTACAATTTTTGCCTCAAGAAGGGGCTGTTTGTTTAAATCAAATTTAATAACATTTGGATCATCTGAAAGTAATTTGTGCTTTGCGATTGATTCTCTGACCTCCCACGAAAGGTTCAGGCCTGAAAATTGAGAATATCGCTTTTCCAGTATATCAACAACGCGCAGGCCCTGAATATTATGTTCAAATCCGCCATGATTCTTCATTAATATTCTGAGAGCATCTTCACCAGAATGGCCAAATGGCGTATGGCCCAGATCATGTGCCAGGGCTATTGCCTCTGAAAGATCCTCATTCAAACATAATGCCCTTGATATACTTCTGGCAATCTGAGCAACTTCTATTGAATGGGTAAGTCGCGTTCGATAGTAATCTCCCTCGTGGTTTACAAATACCTGTGTTTTATATTCCAATCTTCTGAAAGCAGTGGAATGGATAATCCTGTCTCTATCCCTCTGATAAACACTTCGATAAGGATGCTCATCCTCAGAGTGTGCTCTTCCACGCGTATTCATGCTTTTCATAGCATAAGAAGCCAGATAGATATCTTCCCTTTTTTCCTGTTCTTCTCTTGTCAGCATTGATATTTATTCAAAGTTATACGAATTTAAAAGCAGATATGAGCTCTGTAAGTTTAAAAACAATTTTTCAACTCAACATATAAATCATCGAGTGACTGTGGAATGACTTTAGTCTCGGAAATAACAGGCATAAAGTTTGTATCGCCTTTCCACCTCGGAACTATATGCAAGTGTATGTGACCGACAACACCAGCTCCTGCAACTTTTCCAAGATTAATTCCCATATTGAAACCATCAGGATTCATTTTTTTGCTCAAAATATCCTTCATGTCCCTCGTTAAGGTCATAAATTCCAACATTTCCGAATTGGTTAATTTTGTCAAATCGTCTTTATGCTGGTTTGGTGTAACCATTAAATGACCATTATTATATGGATATTTATTTAGTATACAAAAGCACTCCTTGCCTCTATACAAAATCAGATTCTTACGGTCTTGATTGTCTTTTATAGCATCACAGAAAAA
>Ga0233429_1003143_pt1 | contig 16026 bp, 21 predicted proteins | sample SI_118_April2016_3_FD_179879 | JGI IMG/M metagenome (GOLD analysis project Ga0233429, IMG submission 179879) | Seawater microbial communities from Saanich Inlet, British Columbia, Canada - SI_118_April2016_135_MG | ecosystem: Environmental > Aquatic > Marine > Inlet | place: Canada: British... | reverse complement strand
GGCCGGGTTTAAGGGGGCGGAGGTCGCCGCCGATGCGATGGCGACAAAGGCCGTCGCCATTTCCGGGCCGTTGGGCAGAATAATGGCAACCGGGTCGTTGCGGCCAATGCCGAGGTCGTTCAATTTTAAAATGGTGTCGGCAACCAGCTGGTTCAGCGCGCCATAGGTTAAGGGGTCTCTGTCAGGGGCGTTAAGGGCGGCGGCGCTCTGCTCAAAGGGTGCGATAAGGTGTTCGATGGTCGTGTCGGTCATGTGGCTTCTTTCATTCTTGTTCTTTGCACCCGGCTTATCCGGTTTCGGTGGCGTCATCAATAGCGACAACTTCGTCTGCTTCATAGTTTGAACCAAGCAGGGCCTTGTGGACTGATTTAAGATGATTGCGCATGGCGGTTTCAGCCTGTTCCATATCACGGGCGATGATGGCGTCAATAATGGCCAGATGCTGTTTCCCGGAGCGTTGGCGATGGGCATCGGTCAAGCGTGATTTGCGCAGACGTCCCCATTCGGTGGCCTCGCGGACCGTATTGAGGGCATTGAACAAAGTCAGCAAAAGCGTGTTGTGAGAGCCTTCGGCAACGGCCTGATGGAAAGCGCCGTCCCAACGCTCATACGTATGCCAGTCAACAGCGGCGTCTTTTCGCTTTGAACATAAACGCATGCGCTCGATATCTGCGGCGGTCGATTGAATAGCCGCTATCCGCACGATGCCCGGCTCCAAAAGCAGTCGCGCCTGCATAACCTCTGCAGGATTGGTGTGGGTGCTCAGGGCCGTAATCTCATCCATCCTGTCAAGCGGGCGGGTGCCAATGAAGGTGCCACGGCCAACATGACGCCAGATCTTGCCTTCAGCTTCGAGCAGACTGAGCGCCTTGCGCAATTCTCCACGGCTCATATTAAGCTCTTCGCAAAGACGGCGTTCAGGCGGCAGCTTGCTTTGCGGAGGCAATGCCCGATCTTCGATATATGATGCCAAACGGGCGGCAGCATGACGTTGCGGATTCATTTCAGACAAGCCTCCCAAACCAATTTTTAACCAATATATACATTGGCTAAGTTTTGTGCAACAAACTTATCGTTATATTTCAATAAGTTAATTAATAACAGCCGAGCTAATTGACACCATTATTATAATGGTTGATAATTATGTGTCCATTCAGAAATATAACAAATGTGGAAGTTGGTTATGTTTGTGGGCTTTCAACAGGATATTTTCCAGCTTCCGTCGGGGTAACTTCTCGAAATAACATCGCTTTATACATGCGTAAAAATACGCTTGCTGCACAAGGGAGAGAATCATGAAAACTTTATTTAAAAAACTGACACTGGTCGTCGCGTCGTTACTGTTAACGACAATGTTTATGACGAACAGTTCTTACGCCGCGAAAATTCGCATTGCCTTAGCCGAAACACCGTCAGACGAATTGGCGGCATTCTTTATCGCGCTGGACCGGGCGAAAGCCAACGGTCTTGATTATGAATGGACGGCGTTTGCCGATGAAGAGCTGGCCATTCAGGCAATCTTGAGCGGTCAGATGGATATTGGTTTCGGCACGCCTTATTCGGCGATGCAGAGATCCAAGGCCCCGGTACGGATCATTTTTCAGTTGTCCAAATTGAAATTCTTCCCCGTATCTTCACCAAAATACAGCAAGCTTGAAGACCTTAACGGCGAGCCGATCTTGCTGCACTCGCGCGGTGGCGGAACCGATTCCATCGCCAACGTCATCGAAGACAAGCTGGGCATTAAATTCGGTAAACGCTCGTATGTTCCGGGTAGTTCCAACAGGATTGTCGCCCTGGTCTCTGGTCAGGCGGACGCCACCATTGTTGACATGTCCAACAAGAACAAACTGGTCCGGAAGCATGGCACTAAATACAACGTGCTCCCCATGTTTGAAGTTGACGCCAGCGATGAAGCCCTTTTCGCCAACCTGAACTGGATCAAATCCAACGCCAAGGACGTCGATATTTTCGTCAAGGCGCTGCTCAGCGTCTACAGGGACTTCCATAAAGACCCGACGATGGTCAGAAAAGAAACCGACCCGGACGGACCGATCGGCCAGTTGCCGAAAGAAGTTCTTGCCGAACTGGACGGCTTCTACACCGATGCCGTGGCAGGTGGTCTGTTTGATCAGAACGGTGGCGGTGAAAAAGCCGCAAAGGCCGATCTGGAGTGGTACCACAAAGCCGGTCACCTGACTGGAAAGCTGTCGGATCTTAAGATCGATGATTTCTGGTACATGAAACCGCTTAAAGACGCCATGAACTAAGAGCCTTAAAGAGGACCGGGCGTCGGCTTGGCCGGTGCCCGGTCCTCTCATTTTTTTTCTGTACATTTTTTATAAGTAGCTTTCATGCGACACCGGGCTTTATCGCTAAAAATTCTGTCGTCCGTCTTGATCTTCGGGGCATGGGAAGTGGCCGGACGGGCAGGGGTGAGCTTTGCCTTCCCGACTTTTCTGGAATCCATGGCCGCGCTGTGGTCTCTGACGATTGAAGGGACCATATTCACAGCCTACGCTGAAACCTTGAAACCCCTTATTGTCGGTGTCTTGATCTCGGCGTTTCTGGGTATTGGCTTAGGGATCTGGATTGGCTTGAGCAGCAAGTTTGACTGGCTGGTCTCGCCCATATTTATTGTCATGCAATCAGCTCCATTGGCCGCCCTTATCCCGCTTTTGATTATGGTTTACGGTATTGGCTTGACCTCAAAAGTGTTCGTGGTTTGCATTATGGCCATGCCGGTAATCGTGTTGAATACCAGCGGCGCGGTACGCAACACCTCTGTTTCGATCATAGAGATGGGGCAATCCTTTCTTGGATCCAGGCGAGACATCATCTTTAAAATTATTATGCCTTCCGCCTCGCCAATCATTTTTGTGGGCCTGCGCCTAGGTATTTCGGCAGGCTTCATTGGCGCTATTCTTTCAGAGTTGAAAATCACACCAACGGGGGTTGGCGATATAATTTCCTACAGCCGCTCCATTGCCGATTACCCCAGCATGTACGCCGCTATTTTTTCCATCATTCTGTTGGCGGTTCTTTTTCTGAACGTTCTTGAGCGTATCGAAGTCATGGTGTTCAAGGGCATTAACAAGGGTTTGGTCTCTGACTGACCTTGAGATGAGAAGTACGAATTTATGAATGCTATATCGACATCAACCAACGCCGTAGAGGTTCGCAATGTCTTCAAGAACTACGGAGAAGTCGAGGCCTTGCAGGATTTATCCCTGGAATTTCCCCTGGGACAACTGACATCTTTGCTGGGGCCTTCGGGATGTGGAAAGACCACGCTACTGAAGATCATTGCAGGGCTGCTTCCCGCAGACAGTGGCGAAATTCTGGTGGGTGGCGAGACGGTCACAGGCCCCGGACCGGACCGGGCATTTGTTTTTCAGGATTTCGCCCTTCTGCCCTGGGCCAGCGTTATCAGAAATGTCGCCTTTGGCCTGGAACTGCGTAATGTGGCGAAATCCGAAAGGGAAGCTATTGCCGAAAAATATATTGCCGATGTTGGGTTAAGCGGCTTTGAGCAGAAATTCCCTCACCAGCTATCGGGCGGTATGCGCCAGCGGGTGGGCTTGGCAAGGGCGCTCAGCGTTGATGCCCAGGTATTGTTGATGGATGAACCGTTCTCCGCCGTTGATGAACAAACGCGCAGAAAATTCCAGGAAGACTTGCTGGATTTGGTGAAACACGAAAACAAGACATTCCTTTTCGTCACTCACTCAATTGAAGAGGCCGTTTATGTATCGGACCAAATCGCCCTGTTGTTGCCCCGCCCCAGCCGGGTTTCGGAAATCATTCGCCCGGGCGGGTTCCGGGACAAAGACATCAACAGCATCAGGCGGGATTCTGAATACCTTGATATCGTTGACAAAATTTGGGATTCACTACGCACTTACGTAGAGTAAATATTACTTATGAAAGCATTCGGCTATCAGTTACCGGCGATGTCTTCCCTTCTGATTTGGGGGTTGCTGTGGGAAATAGTGGGTCAGTTGGAAATGACTTTCTTTCTGCCTGCCCTGTCGGAAATTTTTACGACATTAACTGAAATCATCACCACAAAACCGTTCATTAAGGCGTTGAAAGAAACCGGGCAGGCGTTTTTCCTGGGCACTTTTTACGCCATTACAATTGGCATCCCTGTCGGTATCCTGATGGGCAAAAACCGGCTGATCGATGAGTTGTTGCTGCCTTGGGTCAATGTGTTCCTCAGCGCGCCACTAACGGCGCTGGTTCCGGTTTTGATGGTTTTGTTCGGGTTCGGATTGAAATCTATTGTCATCACGACGACACTATTCGCCATCTGGATTATCATTTTGAACGCCCGGGCTGGCGTCAAACAGATTAATCCGGCGCTGGTGGAAATGGCCCAGTCCTTTGGCGCTACACCCATGGATGCTTTTGTGAAAATTTATTTCTGGGCCGCCCTGCCGGAAATTTTAAGTGGCGTTCGTATTGGTTTTATTCGTGCCGTCAAGGGCGTCATCATTGGCCAGCTTCTGATATCCATCGTTGGTTTTGGCGCCTTATTCGAGCTGTATTCGTCACAATTTCTTATGTCCCATTTTTGGGCCGTCTTACTGGTGTTGTTCGCCATGGCGTTCACCATTTCAGAATTCCTCGCTTTACTGGAACGCAAAGTCGGCTACTACGCATCGAAAAGATAATTTCAGAATTCTCAAGCTTATCAGGAGATCATCCATGAGTTTCGTCATTCCCGAACATCCCGTCGCTTCCGTCGATATAAGCGGAACTGAGGACCGCTTTCCGGTTCGCCGCATCTATTGTATCGGGCGCAACTACCTGGCCCACAGAGTTGAAATGGGAAATGATGATCGCAAACCGCCGTTCTTTTTTCAAAAACCGGCTGATGCGCTGGTGGCAAACGGTGGTGAATTCCCCTATCCACCCCAGTCAGATAATGTGCATCACGAAATTGAACTTGTTGTCGCCATCGGCAAAGGCGGCAAGGACATCGCCGTGGAAGACGCCCTTGATCACGTATATGGCTATGCCCTGGGTATCGACATGACCCGGCGCGATCAGCAAAGCAAAGCAAAGGCCGACGGCAAGCCCTGGGAAGCCGCCAAGGGATTTGACCATTCAGCGCCCATCGCGACAATCAGGCCGGTCAGCGAAATAGGTCACCCGGATGCGGGCCGGATCTGGCTTTCCGTCAACGGCGAAAGCCGCCAGGACAGCGACCTGAACCTGCAGATATGGAACGTCCAGGAAGGCATATCGCATCTCTCGAAGCTTTTTGAAGTGATGCCAGGGGATCTGATTTATACCGGCACCCCCGATGGTGTCGGCCCTGTCACGACCGGCGATGTGATGACCGGCGGCATCGACGGTATAGGCGAGATTGAAATCACCGTCGTTTGACCGGAAATTTCCGAAAAGGAACCCCAGGCAAACCGGGCCTCCCACATAGTTGATTTGATGGTTCGGTTAACAATTGTTATTGGAACGTCTGCTTATAGGGGGAAAGCGGACGTTGTTTCGAGCAGGTGTTTAGGACTGCTCCTGACCCCACTCAGGCATTCGGGAGCCACCATATTTTCCGGCAGCGGGTTTCCCATGCCTTTCAGTAGCCTTCAGCGTTTCACAAGAACCGAACATTTGGCATGGCGAACGATGCGTGACGCTGTAGAGCCGAGCAGATAGTTGTATAAACCAGGCCGATGCGAAGCGATGATTATCAGGTCAGCTCCAATTTCTTCTGCCTTGGCAAGGATAGACGGCGCAATGCTTCCCGAAACCACAGCAACATCCGCCGTCATCCCGGCTGTTTCTGCCATGTCTTCCAGGGTAATGCGAGCATTCTGCACTGTCTTGTCAAGAATTCCGCTGGGAAGTCCCGCCGTTATAAATGATGGTACTTCTCCTATTACGTTAATCAGCGTGATCCGTGCCTCCTTATCACCTTGAGTTTTAGCAACTTCCATAATCGCCTTGCCGTTTTCGATATATGAAAGATCAATCGGAACCAAAATGGTCTGGAACATGATTATCTCCTCTCTATCGATGTCACTTGACGGTGATGCAGGTGCATTCCGCCAACTGCGAGACCTTGTGTGATACGCTGCCCATCAGCAACCCCTTGAGGTCGCTTAAACCCCGGCTGCCAAGGATTATAAGGTCGGCGTTCTTGTCTTTGGCGGTTGCCAGGATGTTGGTTGCCGGATCGCCTTCCTCGAACAACGTCTCAAGGTTTTCTATACCTCTCGACTTAGCCCTGGCACGGGCTTCACTCATCAGCCTTTCGCAAACGGCCTGGCGCATCTTGCTCTCCGCATTACTGTATTGCTTGACGAGCATGCCAGCGACGACACGTGGATCGCCCCGGACATCCATCAACGATGAAGCATCAAGCTTGCTGAATTCTTCGACATGATATTCGGTGACGGCAAAATGGCGTTCCTCGTCATTAAGCGGTTGCTCGCTTAGGACGTTTAGGGCAATTAGCCGAGCACTATATTTTTCTGCCAGATCGGCGGCAAAATCGAGGGCTTTATAGGCGTGATCGGAGCCGTCGAGGGCGACAACGATGGTTTTGACTTGCATTTGTGATGGCATGACGATCTCCTTCCATAAATTCTTCGCAGCATTATCCTTGATCAGAATTTCTCAAAATCCCTTCAGGGAACGATCCGCCAGGTTCCATCCGCTTCGCGGCAAGCCCGTCCGCTGGCCGGTTCGGTCTTGCCATCAACGGTGATGGTCGATTCAAAGTCGCGACAGTCCTTGCCGTTGCTCTTATCGACGCTTGTCGGCGTGTAGGAACCGGAAATACCTGAGTCCGGATTGTTCCAGAAGGCAGTTTGACCCGAAGGATTGTATTCGAGAGCATTCTTTGCGGTTTTCTCGGCCTTGGTCTTGTCGGCCTGATCCAGGTTTTTTCCCGCCTCGCCGCCAAGCCATCCCCCGGCAATTGCACCGACCGCGGCACCAACCCACTGCCCCTTGCCGCTACCTACCTGAGAACCCAGCAGGGCACCGACCGCGGCCCCGACGATGGTTCCGGCAGTCTGTTTCTCCTGACCTTCAACGCAGGCGGCGAGCAGAAAAATGGTGAGAATGCTTAAAATGCCAAGTTTTTTTAACATTGTCATAGCCCCCTTTCCTGGCTGTTCTTGATCAACAGGAAGGTCGCAGACAGGTCTTGAAATTGCCCATCATTATACACCAAATACGGACATTCAGGTAGGGTTGGTTACCCTTACCAATCGCAGGACAGATTGTTCTTCGATAGCCCAACTTCCAGGTATTCGGCGAGCAAAGGCATCCCTAGCAAGTATTCGGCCGTGGATATCGACTCGTACTCGTCGTGAGCGCGTCTCGCTTCAGCAACCGCGTCATCCCACTCCGCCATCGAGAAATCATCCCGCCCGACCCAAGCAAGGGCAACCAGGTCGATTTGCTCATCCTCGTTGAGGGCGTCCATAAATTGCGTAATTTCTTCATACGTGGCATCATCTGAATAATCCTCAAGGACTTCACGCATATCTTCATCAACGGGATTGGAGCCGTAATCCGGTTCCACCACATCCACTTTGGCAGCCAAAGCCTTGGCCTTGACGACGATTTCACAAATTTTATCAAGTGCAATCCGGAGCATGACAGTCCCTCCATTCCAGGCACGTAACTTCAGGACCTGCGAGGAAGCGTCAAATCAGTGAGACGCCTTTTCCTCGGCCGCAAATTCCTTATCCAGTCCGGCTTCAAGGTCTTTGAGGTCCTGGGGTACGGGCAGGTTTTCGGCGCGCATGGTGGCAATCAGTTGCCTGAGACGCATATGAATCTCGTGGGCGTCGCCTTGGTCACCCTGCACTTCCGTCATTAACCGCGACAGTTCGGCGTTATAGTCAATTTTATCTACGATGACCGCCTCCTGTGTTTATTTGAGCCTTGCAGCATTATACGACATTTTCCCGGTAACCGCACCGCTTGCATGATCAATAATTGGACAAAACCGACGTGTAAAAATGCCCGAATTGCGTTATACTGTTACTCGTCAACCCGCGCACGAAAGTGGGGACAAACAAGTGGACATCTTTAGGCATATTGGCCGTCTGTTGTGTCGGCTTGGGTTTCATGATTACCAAATCATCGAGACAAAATTCGGCTTCGGCAACGGTGTCAGCGTTGAAAAAGACAGATGCCGTCGCTGCGGGGCGTTGTACACTCATCAGGTCTGAATCCACCGCCCGGGTCAGGCATCAGACATTTTAAAATTTCTGAAATCGCCCCTTTTTTCCTCATGAGTTATCTCCCTGTATTTTGAATTAAATTCAGGTCTAAGATGATTAGGATCAATGTCAAAAATCCTGATTCGCGCTAGACTTCCCGCTTGATTGGAGCCTCCCTGGAGACTCCCTGATAAATTGCTTGGCAAATGCCAATCGGTTGGCCCTGAAAGGTGGCATCTTCTTTGTGCCGCCTGCGCTGCTGTAGATTTATCGAAAGTCGACAACCTCTGCAGCGCCGGACATAAATCAGGTTTTGGGGAGCGTTGCTGGTCGCGAGAAATTACGTCTCTTTAATCTCCAGGACCGCAGGTGCATCATGCCAGATCAGGTTGAAGACTTTTCAAGTCCGTTTCACACTGAGGATCTGCCGAAAGGCTCAAGCATCCTCCACGATCCCGCCTTCAATAAAGGAACAGCCTTCACAATGGCCGAGCGCGACGCCTTGGGCTTGCACGGGCTTTTGCCGCCCCACGTTTCCACCCAGGACGAACAGGTGGAGCGGGTGATGGATAATTTCAATCGCAAGGATTCAGGTCTTGGTAAGTACATCTTTATGATCGCCCTGATGGAGCGAAACCAGCAGCTCTTCTACCGTGTCGTAATGGATTATATCGAGGACATGCTGCCGATTCTCTACACCCCCACCGTCGGCAAGGCATGCCTTGAATACGGCCACATTTTCCGCCGGCCCCGGGGCATGTACCTTAGCGCCGAAGATCAGGGCCGAATGGAGGAAATTCTCGGCAACTGGCATTTCAAAAACCCCCGGATTATCGTTGTCACCGACGGCGAGCGAATTCTTGGACTAGGCGATCTGGGCGCTAACGGCATGGGGATACCGATTGGCAAACTGACCCTGTATTCCGCCTGCGCCGGGGTGCCCCCAAGTTCAACCTTGCCGATAATGCTGGATGTCGGAACCAACAATCAGGCCCTGATTGATGACGACCTATATCTTGGTTTGAAGATGCCGCGCCTGCGGGGCGACAGGTATGATGCAATTGTCGATGAATTTGTCACGGCTGCTGAGAGACGTTTTCCACAAGCGGTCATTCAGTTTGAGGATTTCGGAAAGTCCAACGCCTTTCGCCTGTTGATGAAATACCGGGACCGTGTCTGCACCTTTAATGACGATATTCAGGGTACTGCGGCGGTGACCTTGTCAGGCATCTGGTCGGCCATGTCCCTGAAGGGTGAAGATTTGTCGGAGCAAAAATTTCTGTTCTACGGCGCTGGCAGCGCCGGTGTCGGTATCGCCAACTTGATCGTTTCCGCCCTGGTTCAGGAGGGTATGGAGGAAGATGAGGCGCGCGGCCGAATTTGCCTGCTCGATTCGAAAGGGTTGCTGGTTAAAAACCGAATTGAGGAACTGGACGATTTCAAACGCCCGTACGCCCATGATCTGGAATTCGTCGCTGACCTTCAAACCGCCGTGGAGCGGATCAAACCGACGGTGCTTATCGGTGTTTCCGGTCAGGGGGGCAGCTTCACTTCTGACATTCTGCAGACCATGGCCGATGTCAATTCAGGCGATGCGCATCGTCCGCTTATCATGGCGCTGTCAAATCCCACCACCAAAGCCGAGTGCACAGCCGAGGAAGCCTACAAACACACTCAGGGCCGCGCGATTTTTGCCAGCGGCAGCCCGTTTCCCGACGTCACCATGCACGGTCGGACGTATTGTCCGGGCCAGGGCAACAATGCATACATATTCCCCGGCGTCGGACTGGGGATCATGGCTTCTGGCGCGCGACGCGTAACCGACGAAATGTTCTTCGCCGCCGCAAAGGCTCTGAGCGAAAAAGTGACGGACGAGGATTTGGCTCTGGACAGGATCTACCCGGCGCTGGGTCGCATTCGCGAGGTCTCGGTTGCGATAGCTGTGGCGGTGGCGGATGTCGCCTACAGCCACGACATCACCAGCCAGCAGCACCCGACCGACATGCTGGGGCACATCAGGTCGCACATGTTCAGTACGGAGTACCCAAAATACGTGGCCTCCGCTATATGAAATAGAATCCGGACATTCCGTTCCGGTTTCTATCTGCGGAGAAATAGGGTCTCTTCATGGTCGATGTGGTGAATAGACCGGACTCTGTTTATGCCATAATATTCTAACTGGTTCTTTCCAAGTGAGCTGATCGGCGAATCTTATGTTTGTTATGATGGACGAAGACAAATTCAAGGTAGCCGGTCTTTCCTTGCCATTGGTGGCGCGACTTTTTGCCGATGGAGCCGAGGCAGGAGTCGACCGGTTGCTGCTACTGGCCATGACGCTGCTCATTGCTTACGCCTTAGGCGCCAAATTTGCGCGTGAAGCGGAACGCCCCATCGGACCCGGTATTCTTCCTTTCGTGCTGATGTTTGTGGTTTTTCTTCCAACCCCGGTTTCTCTCGTTAGCGCCGGGGTGGCGATTGGTTTCGGTAGTATCTTCGGACGGGAAGTTTTTGGTGGAAGACCCATTCTGCCACCGGCTCTGATCGCTTTGGCCTTTGCACTATTTTCTTATCCGGATGGTGGTTTCCAGCTTCGCCATTTGTTGGATCAGGCTGAGGACCCGGTTTTTGCTGTCGCCAGCCTGGCCGGTGGAGCCATTTATCTATGGAAGGGTTTTCTGGCATGGCGGGTGGCTGTTGGTGCGCTGCTAGGTTCAGTGCTGGGCAGCCAACTGATGATGGGATTCGTCAGTTGGGAGCAACCCCTACTGGGTTCCTATGTTGCGGGTGTCTTGTTTTTGGCCGCCAGCACCGAAAGTGCGCCGCGCTCTGAAAGTGCTCGCTGGCTGCACGGTTTTTTGGTTGGAATGCTGGTAATGGTTATTCGATCGGTTGATCCCGATCAACCGGATGGAATCGTGTTCGCCGCCTTGCTGGGCTGCTTGTTCGCCCCCTTGCTGGACAGGGCCGTGATGTGGAGACCGCAACGTGGGTAATCCAATTTCCTTGTGGCGATCGTTTCTGGCGCTTCCCAATGATCATCCGGGAAAAATTATCGGTATGGCGTTCATTGTCGCCGCCATAGCCTCCTTTTTCGTATCTCTTACAGCCGTCACCCTGCAACCCCTTCGCGACGCCAACCGCGAAAGGGCCAGTAAAGCCGGCATGCTGGCCATAGTCGAGCAACTGGGGGTCAAATCGCCAGAGGCTCGTTTTGTTGAACTTTCAAGCGGCAAATACGTGAAAAAAGCCTCCAGCATCTGGAGACAAGTCCCCCCCAGCCGCGACCCGGCGCGCATAGGCCAAATGGAAGACGTCGCCACCGTTTACGAAGTTCGCGATGGCGAGAGGCTAACCCTGGTGATTTTGCCGGTCCGGGGAAAGGGCTACAAGTCGACTTTGAAGGGGTTCCTGGCCCTTGAAGGCGACCTTAACACCGTTGCCGCAGTGAAATTCCACGACCATGATGAAACTCCCGGCTTTGGAGCCAATATTGAAAAGGACTCCTGGACTGGCCGGTGGCCGGGTCGGGAAATAGCGGACGCAAGTGGTAAAATCCTTATCGAGGTCGTGAAGGGGCGCGCCAAGGGAATTCATGAAGTCGATGGAATTTCGGGGGCAACACGAACCGGTAGCGGGATCAGCAGGCTCATGCGTTTCTGGCTTGGGCCTGATGCCTACGGCCCCTATCTTGCGCGATTGGGTTCGGGGGAATCGAAATGAGCAAATTACCCCTCCCCCTGACAGAACCAATCATGGCCAGCAATCCGGTAACGCTGCAGGTATTGGGCATCTGTTCCGCCCTCGCCGTGACCACGTCGGTGTCAACTTCCCTGGTTATGAGCGCCGCGTTAATCTTCGTATTGACCCTTTCCAATGTTTCCATCAGCCTGATCCGCAACCACATTCCGCGGCCGGTTCGCCTGATCATCCAGATCACCATCATTGCCTCGCTGGTTATTGTCGTCGATCAACTGTTGCAAGCCTATTGGTACGACATGAGCAAACGCCTTAGCGTTTTTGTCGGCCTGATCGTCACCAACTGTATCGTGCTCGGCCGGGCGGAGGCCTTCGCCATGAAGAATACCCCGCTTCGCAGCTTTCAGGACGGTCTTGGCAACGGACTTGGTTATTCCCTTATTCTGGTTATCGTCGGCACCATCCGTGAACTGCTGGGCGCCGGGACACTGTTTGGCGCCCCTATCCTGATTACCGTTTCGGATGGCGGCTGGTTCACACCGGTCGGCCTGATGTCATTGCCGCCCAGCGCCTTTTTCCTGCTGGGTTTGGTTGTCTGGTGGGCTCGCAACAGACACCCCGAGCAGAATGAGGATGCCCAGGTCCCTGCTGAAGATGGAGGGCAACAATGATCGACCTGCTGTTGCGATCCATTTTTACAGAAAATCTGGCGCTGTCCTATTTCCTCGGGATGTGCACGTTTCTGGCCGTTTCACGCCGTTTCGACGTTGCTTTCGGATTGGGACTGGCCATGATTGCCGTCGAAACCATAACCGTTCCGATCAACAACCTGCTCTACACATGGCTGTTGAAAGATGGTGCGCTGGCCTGGGCCGGAAGGGACGATCTGGATTTGAGCTTCCTGGTTCTGATCGCTGCCATCGGTGTGATCGCGGCAATCGTCCAGATCCTGGAAATGGTGCTGGATCGATATTTCCCCAGACTTTACAACGGGCTCGGCATTTTCCTGCCATTGATTACCGTCAACTGCGCCATCCTGGGAGCCAGTTTATTCATGATCGAACGGCGCATGGACTTCACCGACAGCGTAGTTTACGGCTTTGGGTCGGGCCTTGGCTGGGCGTTGGCCATCTGGGCGCTTGCTACTCTGCGCGAAAAGATCGACGAAACGCATGTCCCCAAAGGACTGCGCGGCTTGGGCATGGCCTTTATTTTGACCGGCCTTATGTCCATGGGATTCGCAGTTTTCACAGGTTTGGAATTCGGGTGAGTAAACGATGACTGAAACCATCTTGGGCTCATTGGTATTTACCGGATTGGTGATGGCATTGACCTTTATCGTGCTGGGGGCGCGACGCCTACTGGTGCTCAAGGGAACCACCCAACTGACCATCAACGGCGATCAAAAAATAGACGCCTCCCTTGGTGAAAAATTGCTCGATGCCCTTACCCGGGGCGGCATCCATCTACCGACAAGTTGCGGTGGTGCTGGAACCTGCGGGCTTTGCCGGATACAGGTATCGGGTGGTGACGATGTTTCGGTGGTCGAACGCGCAGCCTTGTCAAAAATTGATGCAGAAACAGGTTACCGTCTTGCCTGCCAGGTCGTTGTTCGCAATGCGCTGACAATCAAGCTGCCTACCGAATTGCTAACGGCGGAAACCTGGACGTGCAGTGTTCACAAAATCCGTACCGTTTCGCCATTGATCAAGGAGATCATCCTGGATTTGCCGGAGGGTCAGGTTAAAAGCATTCGCGCCGGATCATATGTTCAGATTGTCGCCCCGCAGTTCGAGTTGTCTTTTGCAGATATTGAGGTCGCGCCGGAACATGCAGAAACCTGGGAACGCATGGGCCTTCGTGCGCTGACGGTAAACAATAAGGCCCCAGTCGCACGGGCTTACTCTTTGGCCAATTCATCCAGTGAAACAAGCCACCTGACACTGAATATTCGACTTGCCCTGCCGCCGGCAAATCAACCGGATGTTCCTCCGGGAATCGTTTCTTCCTATTTGTTCGGATTGCGCGCCGGTGACCAGGTCGAGGTTTCGGGACCCTTCGGCAACTTTTTTGCCAGCGATACCACCCGCGAGATGGTGATGATCGGTGGCGGGGTAGGTATGGCCCCCTTGCGGGCCATCGTCGTCGATCAGTTGGAACGCCAGGGCGACGACAGGACGATCAGTTTCTGGTACGGGGCGCGCGGGTTGATCGATCTTTATTATGATGAAGAGATGGAAAATCTGGCACAAAAGTTTGAAAACTTCTCGTGGAATATCGCCCTTTCGGACCCGGCACCTGAAGATGAGTGGAGTGGTGACACCGGATTTATTCACGATGTCGTCTATCGTCGACACCTGGAAAATCATCCGGATCCAACGGCGTGTGAATACTATCTTTGCGGCCCACCCCTGATGATTGAAGCCGTGCGTTCCCTGTTGAATACACTCGGTGTCGCGGAAAGTTCTGTCTTCTACGACGATTTTGGAGGTTGAATGAACATCAAACGACGAGATTTTCTTCAACTTGGCTGCGCTACGGCACTGACCGGTCTGGCGTTCGGCCCGGTTTGGGCACGCTCGCCGGACGTCAAGGTTTTAACAGGTCCTGCCTTCGGTTCATCCTGGCGATTGGTCCTGCCGGATACGATGGAAAACCCGCGTTCGTTGATTGACGGAATTGTTCGCGACATTGATGGCCACATGTCACCTTTCCGCGCTGATTCGGATTTGGGAAAATTTAATGCCGGGCGAACCAACCTCGTCGATGACGAAACGCGCTTTGTCGCTCAGGCGGCCCTCGACCTGGCAAAAATTAGTGGCGGCGCCTTCGATCCAACCAGTGCGCCCATCGGGCGGAAATACGGGTTCGGCCCTGCGGCCATTGCCGCCACGGCACCCGCAGGGATGTATTCCGACGTTCGTGTTGTTGGCGGACGATTGGAAAAATCCATAACTGAATTAACACTGGATCTAAATGGCATCGCCAAGGGTTATGCTTTGGATAAAATCGCAGCGGCACTTGATGGCCTTGATTTTCTTCTTGAACTGGGCGGTGAAGTTGTCGCTCGTGGCCGTCACCCAACTGGGCGGCCTTGGCGCATAGGCATTGAACGCCCGGGAACAAATAAAATCCAGCGCTTGATAAATGCCGGTAACGCGGCCCTTGCCACGTCGGGGGATGCCGCACAAAGTTATGTAGTTGGAGGACGACGTTACGCCCATGTCATTGACCCCCGCACCGCTGGCCCACTGGTCAATGATGTCTCTTCGGTCAGCGTGATGGCGCCGTCCGGTATGCTGGCTGACGGATTGGCAACGGCGGCTATGGTTCTGGGGCCAAACGAGTCCGCTAACCTGTTTAACGCCTATGATGCGCGGGCGTTGTTTTTGCTAAAAAATGGAAATAACTTCGTGGAAGTAACCTTGGGCGATTTTCCGTTGGAGGGTTCCCGATGATTGAGTTTTTGATTGGCTTTGGGGTTTTTGGGTTGGCAGGCCTGGCGCTTTATCTTGGTGCCTTATTCGGGCGCCCGCCGCTAAAGGGGTCATGTGGCGGCAATGCTGTCATCAAGGTCTGCCCGCTTTGCAAACCTGGAGACACACCATGACCCGCACCATTGCAGACATCATGGCCACCGAACTCGTGACCTTTCACCCCAACCAAGATATCCACCAGGCAATCCACACCCTGCTGGAGAAGCGAATTTCAGGGGCGCCGGTCGTTGATGATTCCGGCAAGTTGGTGGGGGTTCTATCACGCAAGGATTGTCTAAGGATCGCCTTCAGTACCTGCTATCACGACGGATGGGGCGGGCTGGTGCAGGATTATATGGTGAACGATGTCAAAACTTTGGATGCCAGTTTAGATATAACCTCCGCCGTGCAATTATTTTTGGATGCCCCCTTCCGCCGGTTCCCAGTCATGCGCCATGGTCAATTGGTCGGGCTGGTCTGTCGGCACGACATCCTCAATGCTTTGAGTAAGAACCTATAGAGTCAGCGTTGAAACAATATCGGGCGAATGAAAATACAAGCAAAAAAAAGTATTTTTGCCGTTTCCGGTCCAAATAACGTTGCTTTTAAGCTGTTAATGAAAAAAGAAAATGGCGGAGGGAGAGTCTGCCGCA
>Ga0233429_1003142_pt1 | contig 16027 bp, 14 predicted proteins | sample SI_118_April2016_3_FD_179879 | JGI IMG/M metagenome (GOLD analysis project Ga0233429, IMG submission 179879) | Seawater microbial communities from Saanich Inlet, British Columbia, Canada - SI_118_April2016_135_MG | ecosystem: Environmental > Aquatic > Marine > Inlet | place: Canada: British... | reverse complement strand
TCAAAGCCAGGGAGAAGAGAAGCATGATAGGGAATTCAAAAAAGAGAGTTCCTCTCTCCACATTTAATGGCCTTACTAATGCTACAGACCCCAGGACCAGGAGTATGTTGAAGATATTACTGCCAATCACATTTCCCACACAAATATCCGACTCTTTTTTCAGGACGCTTACAACGGATGTAGCCATTTCCGGTACTGAAGTACCAAAAGCAACTACCGTCATTCCGATAACCATTTCACTTACACCGAAGCTACCGGCTATAAAAATTGCAGATTTAACTAATACATGCGAACCGACTAAGAGGCATGCTAATCCAATTACAATATAAATGATGTTAGATAGTAAATGTCTACTTGTCCGACTCTCTTCCTTTGTACTCTCTGGCATACCCGTTTTGCTAGCAGAGTTGCTAGCCGTTGAATTCCTTGATTCTTTCTTAGAGTTCAAAGTATGATAAATTTGATAACCTATAAAAAGTATAATCCCTGTAAAAAGCAACAACCCATCAACAAACCCTATCTTTCTATCTATTGCCATAATATAGAGGCCGGCTGAGATTCCAATCATCAATGGCAATTCGCGCCTCATTATGACTTTTTCAACCTTTAATGGGAGAACAATTGCAGCAACGCCAAGGATAAGACCGATATTAGCGATATTACTTCCGATTATATTACCGATAGCTATATCATTAGATCCTTTTATAGATGCAGTTAAACTGACTGCCAATTCAGGACTGGAAGTGCCAAAGGCGACAACGGTTAAACCTATTACTATCGGCTTTATCCCAAGATCACGAGATAGCTTTGATGAGCCCTTAACCAGCCATTCGGCGCCAAAGTATACACCCGAAATTCCGACAATAAATAAGATAGACTGTAATAACAAAATTTAATTCCTCTTCTTCTCTATTTTTATAATTCATGTAAAGCGAATACGTTAGAAGTATAATGACTTGAGTTTTTCCGTCAAACATAAAAAGCATGATGAAATTAAAGAAAAATAATTTTAAAAAAAAATCAAAAAGCTGTTGACATCTTAGGGGAAATGTATAGAATAGCTCAAATTGCGACTCAGTCTCAATAAAAGTGGTTTGTGTTTTTAGTCCCGAGCTATACGTGATGCTCAGTTTTTCCATGAGGGTTAATACAAAATCACTATTTTTTTGACCAAGTATTGCGGCTGAGTCTCAATTAATAAAGTAGGTTTATAACGCCTTATTTGTATTGTTATTAACACGAAGAGAACAAACTATATTTTTTTACTAATAACTGAGAATGAGACTCAGTAAAAATCTTATAATTATTTTAAGTAATTTGAAAGGAGTGTTTTATGAAGAAGTATACTATTATGATTCTCTGTTTAGCTGCCCTGTCTTTTGGTGTGGTATGTCCGGGCGTATACGGGCAAGGATCAAATGACGGCTTGGAAACAAAGGTCGAGAAGATGGAAAAGATGCTTATGGAGCTGAAGGATCAACTTAAACAGCAGACAGTAGCCAGTGATGAACTCAAGGAGATGAGGGATGAGATAAAAAAGATTTCTGCACCAGCTTTACCAGAAGACGACTTCTATTGGGCTAAAAAGTCCCAGGATCTTGTAAACAAGGGTCTGGCTCCGGTATTTGGTAATCAGTATGGTAAACCATTCTTACGCAGATTTGGCAAAAATACCTATATAGGTGGATATATGGACCATGAACTTAAATTTGAAGAAAACGGAGATCATGAGTTTGACCAACATCGCCTCATACCATTCATCTATTCGGATGTCTCAGACAGGGTCAAGTTTGCTACGGAAATTGAGTTCGAACACGGAGGTACTAATTCGGCGGAAGGCGTCCAAGGCGCAACGGGTGAGTTAAAGATAGAATTTGCAACGATCGATTTTCTCGTGACGGATTGGCTGAATTACCGTGGCGGTATAATCCTGTCTCCTCTCGGTAAGTACAACCTTACACATGATTCACCACTCCAGGACCTGACAGACAGGCCAATGGTAAGCAGGAGGATCATACCTACGACCCTCAGTGAGTCAGGAATGGGTTTCTTTGGTACTTTGTACCCCACCGAAATGTCAACGCTTAGCTATGAAATCTACGCGGTAAACGGTTTTTCTGCCGAGGATGAAGGCGTTGTTGCCGGTGGCGGGCTAAGCTTTATAAGAAGTTCACGAGGAAGCATAAAGGATAATAACAACAGGAATTTTGCGATCGTCGGGCGTGTAGCGTATAGCCCTTTTCTTGGGCTAGAGGTTGGTCTTTCCGCACACTCAGGAAATATTGACCAGCACAGTAGCAACAGGATGACAATTAAAGCGGTTGACTGGACGTATCAGCGAGGTGCATTTGAACTGGTTGGAGAGTATGCGCATTCATCAATAGAGAGAGATGGAGAATTTGATGCGACAACTCCCAATAGCGATAAATATAATGGAGACATGTGGGGGTATTATGTTGAGCCAAGATACCACTTCATGCCTCAGATCCTGAAGGATGTTGCGCCAACCTTCTTTACGGACAACTCCACTTTTACAGCTGTCTGCAGGTTGGGCGGCCTTGATATTAATAATCCAACCCCCGGGTCCGCCGATAGAAGGCAGACACGTGTGACACCAGGATTTAACTTCAGGTATACCGAAGATACTGTATTCAAGGCTGAATACCAGTTTAACATGGAACATGACAGAACAAGAGATGAATTCAGCAATAATAAACTTCTCTTTTCAGTTGCTACATATTTTTAATCTGAATTTAGTTTAAGCAGAGAGTGATGACTGAGGTATTAAGTTTGAAGTGTTGGACAGAGGCTGAAAAGATGCGTTATGCACCTCCCCGCATAACGCATCGGCCTCAGTTATAAAAATTGTGAAACGACTCAATCGAACCAACCATACTTTGATGATAGTGATATCGAATAGAAAAAACAGTGTCTTAACATAGCATATATTTTTTTAACCTCCTGCTGAGACTGAGACTCATTAGCGCAAGCTAGTCAATAAGATATAATCATTAATCAGTTTGCAAAACGAAATTTAATTGAAAGGAACTATAAAATGAAAAACATACTGATCATAGACGACAACGAAGAGATGCTTAAGGTATTTAAACAGCTATTACTGGATGAAGGACATCGTGTCTCTACCGCAAATAATGGCGCCACAGGCATGATACTGTTTATGAGACGAAACTATGACCTTGTAATAACAGATCTCAATATGCCGGAAATAAACGGCCTCGGTGTAATAAAAAGAATAAATAATATTATTAAAGTGCCGATAATATTAATGAGTTCAAACTATCTGCCGGTTGAGCCGGACGATACCAAGCTTATTGGTGTAAATGCGGTAATTTCAAAGACAATCAGTGATTATGATTTTTGCGAATTAGTCAAATACTGCCTGGAAGATAAGGTATGTGAAAGTAAAGTATTTTAAATGTATTTGAGAATAAGCCTCGCTTGTAATTTGTAGATTAGTGAGGAGCTGGGCAGAAAACGATAATTGAAAGTTTCTATTAATTTTTAATAAGGAAAGGAGTCTATTATGTTTTTAAAAATATTTATAACGATTTTGTTTCTCTTCTCATTCGTTTTAACATCTGTTTCCCATGCAGATGGACCGGTATTGAGAAAAATTAAAAAAGATTCTACGAAAAAGGCGACTTCTCTTAAAGATAGACGTTTGAATGGAGATCTTACAATACTTGAGAAAAATATGGAACGGAAAGTAGACAATAAGGCCTTTGACGATATTTGTAAGAGATATGTCGGTCTAACACAGCAATACGGAGAAGCTAACCGGGCAATCAACTTTTTTGATGGCCTTGCTGCAAGACATCCTCAATCTCCAAACGCGCTTGCCGTTTCAGGAGCAATAACATATGCCCAGAGAGATATGATGTTGTTGCGAAATGGATTTGGATTGAATTAAGAGAGGAATGCCGATGACAATGGATCTGATTATAGTATTGCATGATTATGTTAACCACAATCTGGTGAACGTAACCAAAAAACATGAGACTACTGAAAGTAATTCCCGACCATATTTATGACAATAGTATCAAATAGAAGAAATAGTATTTTTACATAACACTATATTTTTTTCGCCCGTATTGAGGCTGAGTCTTAATTGCCACCTCGGTTGAATTTGTATTTAATCAGGCATACAAAACTATTTTCTAATTTGAATGAACCAGGAGGTTTCATATGGAACTTGAGACACAAGTAGAAGTAGCAGCGGACTTCATCTGGATCCGTCTCCATGCGAATGGAGAGATGATGCTTCGAAGACTAAGATCTTTGCTAAGAATGGAGAAGGCGCTCTTTTATCAGGCTATTGGCTGGCTGGCAAGAGAAGGCAAGATATCCATAACGAAAACAGGATGGAGTAAAAAAATAAGCCTTTGCTAGCATTAGATAGCCTTTCACCTTTACACAGGAGGAAAAAACATGTCCGTATTAATAGTAGGTGGAGATCACCTTGGCAGTATACCAAAAGAGCTTAAAAAAATCGGCGTAGACGACATCAGGCATATGAGCGGCAGGAATAGAAACGTCATTAAGAGAGGCATGCCTATGACAATGGACCTGATAATAGTGTTGCATGATTATGTTAACCACAATCTGGCAAATGTAACCAAGAAACAGGCAAAAGAGCGTAATATTCCAGTTGTCTTTGCAAAACGATCATGGTCATCTATTTACAAAAAATTACCACATGATCTAACTAATAATTAACCTTGATTGTGTAACACTAAAGTTGAGTGTTTTTATTTGTTTCAGAATTTATGTAGGCCGTTCAAATGTTCAATCTAGATAATAATAAAAATTTTAAGGAACTAATTGAATATTTCGCATGTTAACAATACTACAACGTTTGATGATTTTTTAATAAATTACACAATGGGTGCACTGACATTTTCTCCTTCTCCTTTCGCAGTGCACCCATTCCTCTTTATCGCCATCCGTTTTTGTATATCCAATTCTATCAAACCTTTAACAACACTCATAACTCCAATAATTGCTTGACAACAACAGATAGTCTTTGCTATCATGGCTCTTCAGAACTTGAGACTCAATTGCAACATTATGTCTACTATAAAAATATTTTTGGTCATTTCGCTGTTTTTTTTAACTGGATGCTCTCTGTTCGGTCGTTCTTCAAGCTACCAGTCTGATTACGGTGCGAACATTGCACAATCACCTAAAGATACCAAGTCTTTCAATGATGACTTTGAACATGTATGGGCAACCGTTATCATGGCGCTTGGAAATACGCCATTAGACAAAATTGATAAGGAAAAAGGTATCATTAAAACCGGTTGGGCTGAAGGTTATTCACAAACAAGAAAAGCCAGGAGCGTTGTGACAGATCGATTTCTTAATGATTACTGGAAAGAGAGATATCGACTTACCATCACTATTTCCGGTAATATCATGGCAAGTACTGTAAAGGTAAGGAGCCAACTCCAGCAAAAACCCAGGGGTGGCAGTGCGGCATATAGATGGCAGAGGATGAAGTCCACGGGAGAGATAGAAGAAGAGGTATTAAGAAGAGTTGAAGAACTCCTGGAAGAAGGCTAAGGAACTCATGGGAATAAAAACCGTAAGCGTTTATTCAATAGTAATATTAATACTGGCACTGGTATTTGAGATTACAACACCGAGTTACGCACAAACAGATTCTGACGATGGACCAAAAGATAATTACATATCCCAGGTTTATTTGACAGAAGAACAGGCATTGCGGGAGGTGTTTCCGCATTGCGACGAAATTCTCTTCAACGTAGTACCCCTGACAAAAGAGGAAAAGAGCCAGCTTCAAAACAAGCTGAGAAGGAAAATCTATGAAGATTTTTTTATTGTCTATATGGGTATTAAGTCAGGTGAGGTTACGGGATATGCAATAATCACTGAAGAGATCGGCAAATTTCATCCTTATACATTCGTAGTATCAGTTGATCTTAAGGGCAAGATCGACAAGATAGCGATTCTTGTTTACCGTGAAAGCAGAGGTGCGGAAATTGGTAAGAAGAGGTTCCTTTACCAGTTTAAAGGCAAGTCACTTAAAAACAAGATACGAATTAACAGAGACATCATAAACATCTCAGGTGCAACGATGTCTGTTGTCACTATGTGCAAAGGAGTGAAAAAGATACTTGCGGTGATTGATGAATTCTATTTAAGCGGCAGAAACACGGACAAAATTGCCGCACTGGAAAAGATAAGGTATGGCTATGAAGACGGCACAGGGCAGAAACAGGAACTGAAGCTTTTCAAAAAGGCGTCCTTAAGTATGGGCACGGTCTTCGAAACCACCATCTACGCTCCTGATAAATATGTAGCCGAAAAAACCTTCAATGATGTTTTCCAGGAAATAAACAGGCTTGATTATCTGATGAGCAATTATAAAAAGGGGAGCGTACTCTCACAGCTTAACAAAAATGCCTCATCAGAACCGACCGTTTGCAACAAAGAACTTGCGAATGTAATTGAACAATCTTTGCAATATAGTGAAATAACTGATGGTACTTTTGATATTACAATAGGCCCGCTCATGAAAAAGTGGGGATTTTTTAAGAAGCAGGGAAGGGTTCCCGGCAAAGAAGAGTTGGAATCCGTACTTGAATCAGTCTCTTACAAAAACATTACTGTTGAAGAAAAAGCAAAAAAGTCACTAGCAAAGAACCCAATAACCTTAAAGACAGTATACTTCAAAAACACCGGCACTCAGATAGACCTGGGAGGAATCGGAAAGGGTTATGCGGTTGACAGGGCAGTCACTGTACTCAAACAAAACGGAATAAGTTCCGCACTTATAAACTTCGCAGGAAATATTTACACATTTGGAACTCCACCCGGAAAAGATTCATGGGTGATAGGACTGCAGCATCCACGCAAGAGCGAGGGGCTCCTCGGTACATTTGAGATTAAGGACAAAGCAGTATCCACTTCAGGAGATTATGAAAAATTCTTCACTATTGAAGGAAAACGATACTCGCACATAATCGATCCCAGGACGGGCCACCCCGTTAAGGGCATCGTGAGTGTAACAATTGTTACAGGCAACGCGACCAGGGCAGATGCGCTTTCCACAGGGGTCTTTGTCCTGGGACTGGAGAAGGGGATGAACCTGATCGAACAGTTACAGGATGTTGAAGGTATTATTGTCTACGAGGATGCCGACTCCAGATTATCCACCAAAACCTCCAGTGGAATGCAGACACTTTTCAAAAACAACACGGAAGGCTCCCAAAAAGAGATCGAACCAGACATGATTATGTCAGGCAGTTAAGGTTTTCCTGCTAAACAGATAAATGGGGACACATCCCATTTATTCTTGACAATATTAATAGACCTGTTATAAATACAAGCATGCCACGGATAGCAAGAATAGTTGCAACAGAATATCCCCACCATATTGTACAACGAGGCAACAATAGAGAAAAAATCTTTGCCACCAAGCAAGATTTTAAAAAATATCAATCCCTTCTTGAAAAATACTCTGTTGAAAAAAATAGTGTTATACTTGCTTATTGTCTTATGCCAAACCATGTACATTTGCTAATCAAACCTTTAGGTATCGATAGCTTATCCAAGATGATGCAAGGTGTCACACTTTGTTATACCCAATATTTTAATAGGAAGAACAACCGAACTGGGCGTCTTTGGGAATGCAGATATCATTCAACTATAGTTGATAGAGAACGTTATTTATGGACGGTATGTCGTTATATTGAAAAGAATCCAGTAAGGGCTGGGATAGTCAAGAATGCCGAAGACTATCCTTACTCTAGTGCCAAATCACACATCTTAGGAGAAGAAAATGTTCTTCTAAGTGAACGGCTATTTGATGAAGATGAGGTTACTAGCTATAGAAGCTTTATGGAGAACGATGAGGATAAAGATAATTTAAAGGATATAAGGAGTCAGACTAGATTAGGCAAACCTCTTGGGGATAAAGGGTTCTTAGAAACACTCTCCAAAAAGTTAGGTTGCCATTTAACCTTTAGGCCTAAAGGCAGACCAAAAATGGGATGTGTCTCTATTATTAAAAATGCAGAGTTTTAAGGGAAAAAAGGTAACCGTGATGGGATTGGGATTATTTGGAGGCGGTGTTGGCGCTGTCAAATACCTTGCTTCTCAGGGAGCTGATGTAACAGTTACAGACTTGAAAAGTGCTGAGGAATTATCCGCTTCTCTCAAACTACTTGAAAATCTGCCTGTTAAGCTTCGACTTGGTAAACACTATGAAGAAGATTTTGTGAACGTGGACATGCTGGTTGTCAGCCCTGCCGTACCGAATGATTCAAGGTTTTTGCAATTAGCATTTGAAAATAATATACGTATCGATTCAGAGCTGAGTATTTTCTTCAGACTTTGCCCTGCACCAGTAATAGGGATTACAGGAAGTAATGGAAAATCTACAACCACATCGTTGCTGGGAGAGATGCTTAAGGACGCGGGAATTAAAACATGGGTTGGTGGAAACATAGGCATTTCATTACTGGAAAATCTTGAAGAGATAGAAGCAGATGACGTTGTTGTGCTTGAGATATCAAGTTTTCAACTTGAATATCTTGCCAGGATAGAAATGAGTCCGCATATAAGCATAGTAACAAATATAGCGCCAAATCACCTTGACAGGCACAAGACCATGGAGAGCTATATTGGCGCTAAAAAGGCAATTATTCACTATCAACAAGAGGACGATTACGCAATAATGAATTACGACGACCCGATATTGAAAAAATGGGAAGGCGAAAGTAAAAGCCGCCATCTTTGGTTCAGCGCAACAAAAGAACTGGAGAATGGCGCCTTCCTTATGAATAACGAAATTATTATTAATCATAATTCCAAAGGAACTGTTATCCCCTGCTCAACACAAATCAACATAAAAGGTATTCATAACTGGCAAAATATAATGGCGGCATCATACGCGGCAACCTTAATGCATGCCGGTGTGGAGGCTATTAAAAATGCAATTACAGGATTTGCAGGATTAGAACATCGATTGGAGTACGTACACACTATCAACGAAGTACAATATTACAATGATTCAAAGGCCACTACTCCGGAAGCAGCGATGGCAGGTATTAAGGCATTTGATAGTCCAACAATACTAATTGCGGGAGGTTATGACAAACAGGTCAGCCTTCATCAGTTTGCACAGGAATGTGTAAGAAACACAAAATGCGTAATCTTAATAGGAGAGACCGCCAAAGCGATACAGAAACTTATCCAGGATATAAAAGGAAAAATAATAGACCCGGAGGTTTATATAGCAGCATCTCTGGAAGAGTCAGTCAAAAAAGCCTCTGAAGTTGCTGAGCCTGGGGATACCGTCTTGCTATCACCGGCATGCGCAAGTTTCGGTATGTTTGCAAACTACGAAGAGAGAGGAAAAGGGTTTAAAGCACTTGTTTCTCAATTAGATACCAATGAACATGCACGCATGCAAACCAATATTACATGAAAACTTGTACACGGAAAAGAGTGTTGAATCATGAATGATACGGTTAACCCTAACTCACGAAAAGACCAACTTAAAGCAACTGCGATAGGCATAGTTAAACGACTGAGAGAAAACGGGTTCAGTGCATTATTCGCAGGTGGTTGTGTTCGCGATATGCTGATGGGTAGCATCCCGGAAGACTATGATATTGCCACGGATGCTCGTCCCGACGATATAATAAATATATTCAAACGAACGGTCCCTATCGGCATCCACTTTGGAGTTGTCCTGGTTATGGAAAAAGACTTCGAGTTCGAGGTTGCTACGTTCAGGTCTGACGGCACATACTCAGATGGACGTCACCCTGACACGGTAACATTCTGTGACGCTAGAGGCGATGCATTAAGACGAGACTTTACTATAAACGGAATGTTTTATGACCCGATTGAAGATAAACATTTTGATTATGTTGGAGGGGAAGATGACCTGAAAGCCTGTCTGATTCGGGCCATTGGAAACCCCTTTGAAAGATTTGATGAAGATAGGTTGCGAATGATAAGGGCGGTGCGTTTTGCATGCCGATTTAACTTCAAGATTGAGGACCAGACTGCTGAGGCTATTAAAAGGTTTCATGATAAAATACTGACCGTAAGTAGAGAGAGAATTAGAGATGAACTCAGGAAAACATTAACCGGTTCAAACCCGGATACTAGTATCAAAATGCTGGATGAGCTGAACCTTCTGCATGAAATACTTCCGGAAGTAACGGCAATGAAGGGAGTAGAACAACCGGAAAACTTTCATCCGGAAGGTGATGTTTTTACGCATACTCTACTCACATTAACAAAATTGGCAGACGGAAGAAAAACGACAGATCCTGGGGAAGAGCATCATCGCATTTCAAACGGTCATGGTAAAAAAAATGTATCCGGCAGTTGGGAACTGGCAATGGCTGTACTCCTTCACGATATTGGAAAACCCGTAACGTTTGAGATTTCAGACCGTATCAGGTTTAACAACCATGATCGCGTTGGCAGCAAAATGGCGGAAAAGATATGTGAGCGGTTAAGAATGTCGAATGCAGAGAAAGAGCGCATTACGTGGTTGGTAAAAATGCACCTCTATCTAAGACATGCACAGGAAATGAGGATAAGCAAGCTTAAGAGGCTTTTCGCTCACGAAGGCTACCCTGAACTTGCAGAGCTTTATAAGGCAGATTCACTTGCCAGTACCGCAAATCTTGATGATTACAATTTCTGCCAGAATATGTTTGAAGAACTGAAAGAGGAGGAGATAAAACCCGAACCCCTTATAACAGGTAATGATTTAATCGCTTTAGGAGTTAAACCCGGCCCAATATTCTCAAAAATTCTGGATACAATAAAGGACGAACAACTGGAACAAAAAATTACAACGAAAGAAGGGGCGTTAAAAAAGGCAAAAGAACTTGTGTCAACAGGATCAAGTTAAGTCGTTATCGCGACAAAATACTATCCTACGACGTAATACACTGAAAGGCAGAATAACATTGAAAGTTAAAATAAAAAATTCCAAAAGAGAATATGATGGATTTTTTAAGGTTGATAAGGTCATCCTTCAGCATGAAAAATTTGATGGCTCAATGAGCAATGAGATCGACAGGTTAAACTTCAACAGGGGAGATACGGTAGCTGTCATTCTCTATAATAGAACAAATAAGTCAGTCGTTCTGATCAAGCAGTTTCGGTATCCGGCATATGTGAATGATGGCCCTGGCTGGTTAATAGAGTGTGTTGCAGGGATCAAAGATAATGGTAAAGTTCTAGTAGCAAGGAAAGAAGTTTTGGAAGAGACCGGCTATAAGGTCGACTACCTAAAACTTCTTACTCAGTTCTATCCGAGTCCGGGAGGATGCTCTGAAAGAATATTTGTATATTTCGCTTACGTTGAAACAAGAGAGGAGATAGAAGACAAATACTTTGGTACAGGAAACGAAGATATTCGGGTTATAGAAATACCACTGGTCAAAGCATTTCAGATGATTAAAAACGGTGAGATTTGTGATGGGAAAACTATAATAGGCCTGTTCCACCTTCGTGATGAATTAGAGAAAGGTTAAATTCAACATGAACAATAAAAATACAATTAACAAAATATTATGAAGGATAAGACTGTTTTTGTAGATATAGATACCCAATTTGATTTCATGAATCCCCGTGGAAATCTTTATGTACCGGGTGCGGAAGAGATAATCGATAACATCAGAAAACTCTTTAATTATGCAAAAGAACACAAAATTCAAATACTCTCTTCAATAGACGCGCACACGGTTGATGATCCGGAATTCAAGCTCTTTCCTTCCCATTGTATAAAAGGCGACCTCGGCAATCAAAAAATTAAAGAAAGCACATGTGATGATAATATTGTTATTGAGAACAGAGAACAGAAAATTACAGAGTCTATTGTGGACCACGATCAGGTAATCGTTGAAAGCCAGACATTTGATATTTTTGAAAGTATCAACACAGAGAAAATTGTGAATGCGTTGGATGCATGTAATTATGTAGTTTTTGGAGTGGCAACAGACTACTGTGTAAAGGCAGCAGTTCTTGGACTATTAAAACGGGGCTACAACGTTTCCCTGGTTACGGATGCAACAAAAGCAATTACAAAAGAAGGAGAAAAAAAATCTCTGAATGAAATGGAAGGTGCCGGAGCAGTTTTCACAACCACAGAGAATATCATAGAAGAGTAAACCTCAAACGAAAGAGGTCTGTATTATAGTACCTTTTCATTAGCATGAAAACGGTGTAGTTTGTGTATAATCTAGAGCATTGAAAAGATTTATAATATATTTTATCTTCATTACCATATTAATAATGATCATCCCGAAATTCATAGAAAAAAGATTAATTTTTCATCCGAACAGAAGTAATGATAGCACAACACCAGATGCCTTTGGAATTCAGTATGATGACGTTACGTTCCGGACAGAGGACGGGCTTAACCTGAACGGCTGGTTCGTCCCCGGGAAAAAGTCCTCACCTGATGAAAACCTACATACATTACTGTGGTTTCACGGCAATGCAGGCAACATAAACCGTAGGCTCGACAACATAAAGATGTTACATGATAGAGTGCCCGTAAACGTCTTTATCATTGACTATCGCCAATTCGGCAGGAGCAACGGTAAGATTTCTGAACAGGGAACCTATATTGATGCGAGAGCAGCCCTTGCATATCTACACTCGCGAAAAGACATAAACAATGAAACGATTATCTTCTTTGGCCGTTCCCTTGGAAGTGCGGTAGCCGTTGAACTTGCCGTAAAGGAGAAATGCCGCGCCCTGATCCTTGAAACACCATTTACGTCAATAAAGGAGATGGGAAAAAAGCTCTATCCGTACCTGCCCTTTACTTTTTTTTTAAGAACAAAGTATGACTCTCTCTCTAAGATCAGGGATATAAAAGTACCAACCCTTATCATGCATGGAGACAAAGATGAGCTCGTTCCAATTGAACAGGGAAAGATGTTATACGAGAAGGCTAATGAACCCAAGGAATTTTACACTATTCCCGGGGCCACGCACAATGACACCCATATTGTGGGGGGAGAAGAATATTTCGATGTGATCAGGGATTTTGTCAATAAGCTGGCAAAATAAGAAGGATAAGCCCCCCACGAGTTTTATACACATTTCGCTAATAAAAGTGATGGGATACGGTAAGGCACCTATCTCTTTTTATGATTCATCTTTTTCCGAAGAAGGAAGTTGTGTAACAACAAACGATTTCGTTGATAGTAGATCCTGATCGTCTCTGACAACTATGGAGATGACGTTCGGGCCATCCTCGAGTGGAATATCACTGGCAAAAGTAATACTTGACTTGTCTTCTTCAGAAGCGTCTTTATTCGACTTATAATACACCTTATCTTCATTTACCAGGATGTAGACATATTTTATTGCGCTATCATCGCTTACTATGCCGGAAATGGATATGTGCTCCTGCCTGAATGTGTCATGTGGTCTCTGCGTATCAAGCGATATTAATGGGGGAACGTTTTGTAATAACAGGTCCGGAGACTTCTGTAAGCGAGAGTAAGTACCTTCACTAACTTCTACCTTGTTAGAAGGAATCCATCCAAATCTGCCTTCAGGCATTATTATGCGATACCATGACTGCGTTTCTCTGTCGGCCATAAGTGTTGTTCCGTTTTTCGCAAAGGAGATAACCGGTGTTGAGGGTGATTTACCGTTGTAAATTGGAACTTCATCATCAATTACGCTGAGCACTTTTTCCGCCAGTTGCATTTTCCCGTTTTCACCATTCAGGTCGACCTTAAATTCCAGTTTACCGGAAATACGTGTCCCATAAGTGGTGTCCGCGATAGTGAGATCAACAGAAAAATCATCAGCTTCCAGTGTATCTCTTACCGAGAGTTTTATTTTGAGAGATTTTGATTCACCTGGTGCTAATTCTCCTAATTCCATTTTACCTCTTTCAATGAAGACCTCTTTCTGGCTCAACTTTCTAAGGGCGATAATATTTTTCTCAGATGTGCCTTTTCCAATATTTTTTACAAAAAGCACCAGATCTACGACTTCTCCTCTTTGTATGATTCCATCACCATTACCTGTTAATCCTTCACCTTCATCAATTATTTGATATGAATATGAGAATACCGGCTTGGGCAGCGCATCAATCGATACCGTACTTTTCAAGTCTTTAGGAGCGTTTCCATTAAGCTCAGAGAACTTAACGATGATCTCATCCTTTCTACTGACAGAATTTTGTGGTATTTTTATTGTCTTGGAGGATGTTTTTGTCTCGCCTTCCTCTACCTTACCAAAAATGAACTCACGCTTGTCGATAAGAAGGTTCTTGGATTCCACCATACCCCTTAACTGATACAAGGTACCGTCACTGTTATTAGTAATGCTGATGTCTATTTTCAACTCTTCCGCAGCGTTGACTACCCCGTTGGAGGGTGTAAGGTGCATACTTGTTGTTGCCGATGGAGGGATGACTGTTTCCCCGGTAGACCAGTCAATACCCTGGACATGTAAGGCATCAGCAATCTTTGTTTCCTCACTTTTTTTGAAATCCTCAATAATTGGTTTTAACTGATCCAAAAATTCATTATTCTCGGCATCATAGAGATGGGAATTAAGGATGATTTTTTTAGCAAATTGTACATGTGTATCCTTATCCAGATCAGGTATTTTATAGTAATCCTCGTCCTTGATTTTCTTTTCTTTCTTTTCTTTCTTTTCTTTCTTTTCTCCCTCTTCAGCATCTTCATCTTCATCAACATGTACAAGATACCTGACTTTTTCATAAGGCAACTCAGCATCTGTATGTTCACCCAGGTGTTTCTTTAAATCTTCTTCTCTAAAATGCGGATTCTCATTGAATAAGATAATTTCATCTTTTGAAACCTGTGATTGGACAAGCATAATATCAGGCGCAATACCTACTGACTGTATATCGGTAAAGTTCGGAGTTAAATACTTTCCTACAGTAAGCTTTAACGCTGCTCCACTATTTATTAGGTCGATCAGTTGTTGTATGGAACCTTTGCCGAAGCTGGTATCACCAATAAGCGGTGCTCGATTATTATCCTTCAGTGCGCCGGCAACTATTTCTGCACCGGATGCGCTCCCTGCATCAATAATTACAACCATCGGACATTTACTAAGATCTTTAGATGATTTTTTCGCCTTTTGGATTTTCTGTTTTCCCATTGGCTCTACGGTAATTACAATCAGGCCCGAAGAGAGAAATTTGTCTGCCACGGCAATTGCCTGACCTAACAACCCCCCGGAATTGTTACGAAGGTCTAAAATAAGCCCTTTTAATTCGCCGCTTTCTTTTGTCAGCTTCTCAATTTCTTCCTCTAAAGATTGTGATGTATCTTCCTGGAAGTTCCTTATCTTTATGTACCCGATGTTACCATCAGCTAATTTCGAGCTAACGCTAGGTATTGAAATAATTTCCCTTATCAGAGTGACCGGTTTAGTAGTCTGAGATTTTTTACTTTCCACCAATAAGATAACCGCAGTAGAAGGATCGCCTCTAAGTTTATTAACCGCTTCCTGTAATGACATGTTTACCGTAGAATCTTCATCAATTGCAATGATTTTATCTCCTGACTTCAGGCCGGCTCTGAATGCAGGAGTTCCTTCAATAGGAGAAATCACGGTCAAGATTCCATCCCTCAGACCAACAACCATTCCAAGGCCACCAAATTTACCTGAAGTTCCTATCTTAAACTCATCAAAGTCTTTAGGAGGAAAAACAACAGAATGAGGATCTAATTGTGAAAGCATTCCATTAATTGCCGCAAATTCAATATCCTCTGTTTTGATATCGTGATGTTTATTATCATTTACAAAATGTAAAACCTCGTTCAAGGTATTATATAACTCTCCTAATCTTCGTACTTTAGAAAAATCGACTTCCTTCGACGCTTCATCAACCAGAATTTCAATTTTTTCTAATTTATCATCTACGCTAACCTGAACTTCTGGAATTATCCTTTCAAGCCAGGAAAGCGATTCTTTCAGCATCTCTTTAGGTTTTATTCTGTCC
>Ga0233429_1003130_pt1 | contig 16087 bp, 16 predicted proteins | sample SI_118_April2016_3_FD_179879 | JGI IMG/M metagenome (GOLD analysis project Ga0233429, IMG submission 179879) | Seawater microbial communities from Saanich Inlet, British Columbia, Canada - SI_118_April2016_135_MG | ecosystem: Environmental > Aquatic > Marine > Inlet | place: Canada: British... | reverse complement strand
TCACTCGCAGTCAGGGGGAGTCGCCGTTCGCGAATGCCGCCGTTGTTTTAAGAAATTTTAGCGGACTAATCCGGTTTGATTTCCAAAATTGCACCGACTGTGACTGAAAACGGCAGATTGTTTTCCTGACTATTGAGAAAAACAGTCTGTATTAAATTAAAATGTCTTTTGTATTGAGAGGGAAGACCAAATGAAAAAAGCACTCCTCGCCACATCCGCGATCATCGCGGCCGGCGTTATTGCTGCTCCTGCTATTGCTGCTGAAAAGAAAGCTGCTGGACCAATTGCCCTGAAACTTGGTGGTTATTTCACCTTGATGGGTGTTCACACAAGCCAGGACGATGGCGCCGGCCAACCTGGTGCAAACTTGCACGACAACATGATCACACGTGAAGCTGAAGTTAGCTTCTCTGGTTCAACCACTCTCGACAACGGCGTCAGCGTCGGTGTTGATGTTCAGCTCGAAGCTGAAACTTGTGGCGATCAGGTTGATGAATCTTACATCTGGTTCAAAGGTTCTTTCGGTCAGGTAGTTCTCGGTGCTGAAAACGGCGCTGGTAACAAATCTTTCCGTGGTTCAAGTGTTCCTGCTGCTGGTTTCATCAGCACATGGACTTCTAACTACAGGCTCTATGCCGGTGGTGGAAACGCTGCAAGCGGACCTTTCCGTTCTGACGTTTCTGGTGACTCTGAAAAGATCACTTACTGGTCACCTAAAATGAGTGGTTTCCAGGCTGGTGTTTCTTACACCTTTGATTCTGGTGAAATTGGCTCATCATATGCCGGTCAAGAAGCCGACAACACTGCTGCACAGCAGTCCAACATCATGGAGCTGGGTGCAACCTATTCCGGTAACACCGGTAAAGATGGTGCTAGCTATGCAGTTTCTGGTGCCTACATTAAAGGCGACAACGAATCTGCTGGTGGCGTTGACCAGAAAGTTTGGGCCCTTGGTGCAGACGTAACATTCTCCGGCATCACCATTGCTGGCGGTTACGGCAAAAACAACCAGGCTACTACAGGCTCTAATACGGACCTGGTCGATTGGAACCTGGGCATCAAGAGCTCATCTGGCCCATGGTCATATGGTATCTCGTACTCCAACTTTGACGCCGAAGCAGGCGCTGGTCTTGGTAGTGATGAGCGTGACCACTGGATCGCAGCAGCTAGCTATGCCTTTGGTCCTGGTATCAGCCTTTCTGCCGCTATTGAGAATGTCAAACTCGAAGACAACCTCAATGCAGCCGCAAACGAAAACAACGCAACAAGCATCATGCTTGGCACGGCGTTGTTCTTCTAAAAAATACAAACGCCTTAACGGGCATTTGAATTGGGAAAGGGCAGGATTAATCCTGCCCTTTCTTTTTGGCTAAAGTCTGTACAGCACAATGATTGGTCGATACTGTGCGCAAAAATAGTCACAGGTACTCAGGGCGATACCGGCTAACCGGCAACGTTCCAAATAACACTCAGGAATTGAAATGTCGGGCATTCTCTGGTTGGCGTCCTATCCGAAATCTGGGAATACATGGATACGCATTTTTCTGGCAAATTTGATTTCCAACGCCAAGAACGCTGATGCCATCAAAAATATCAAGTACTTCAATTTTAGTGATGTCCACGCCCACTTATTCCAGAATGTGGCGTCCTCGCCTGTCGAAGGTATGTCAGTTGAGGATATTGCCGCCTTGCGTCCGACGATGCACAGATCACTGGCGCAAAGTGGACAAAATACAGTCTTTGTAAAAACCCACAGTTGCCTGACTGAATTTGGCGGCCACGACCAGATCACCATGGATGTCACTTCCGGGGCAATTTACATTCTGCGAAATCCGCTGGATGTCTGTCTGTCCATGGCGCCGCATTTTGGCATATCAGTGGATGAAGCTATTGAATGGCTGAACGATTATTCCTTTGTGGCAGGTGATGATGGTGGCGAAGTACCCTATTTGATTGGGGCCTGGTCGCGGCATGTTGAAAGCTGGACCCAGGCAGGGTCCAGTTCAACCTTGCATATCGTGCGCTACGAAGACATGACCTATAAACCGGGTCCAACTTTCAAGGGTATCGCAAAATTTATGGGACTGAAGCCACCTGCCGAGGCGCTTAAACGCGCCATCAAACTGTCATCTTTTGACAACGTTCGTTCTCAGGAAGATAGGTCAGGCTTTGAAGAACGCAGCGTTCATGCTGATAAATTCTTTCGGGTAGGCAAAGCAAACCAGTGGAAAAGTGTGCTCAGTAAAGAACAGATCGACAAGGTCGTTGAAGGCAATTACGACATGATGAAAAAATTCAACTACCTGCCACCTGAATACAAATAACATTCATTCCATGATCTTTTAGACGATGCGTTTTGACGCCAGATCCTGCACCACAAATTCGACGATTTGATCAGTCTCCTGGCCCAGAGCGGTCACACAAGGGATGGGTGTCTCAAGCAGTAGTTTTTTGACAACAGCATTATCCGTCGCGCTCGGGGTTGTGAGCAGATTGTCCAACTTTGTTTGCAGTGACGCCATACAACCCGTTTGACCGTCAGCGTCGTTTCGCAATTTGGCTAGTCCGCACGGCGCTTCACAGAATTCACTTTGATAACTAACCGACCAGCGCGCCAGGTTTTGAAAGCGACCCTGCAAAATTTCGCCGTGGGCGGCGGTATAAAAAGCAACGCCCGGGGTGCCAAACAGTTTGCTCATATGGGCCGGGCCACTGTCGGCAAAAACCGCATAATCAAAGTCCTCGACGGCTTTTAGCAAGCCGCCAATAGTCTCAAAGGCATCAATTATTGTGCAGCTGTCAGCTAGTTCTGGTCGGATCACCTGATCATACAGCCGACCTTGATGCTGATATTTGTTCAGGCAGACCGTGACATCGCCCAGGCTGGAAAGTTTCTTGGCAAGCGCTGCTGTCAGTTCAGGCGGCAGGGTCCGCAAGGGTGAAGAGGCCAAGGGTAAAATGCCGATACGCGGTTTATTCGACCAGGGTTTTTGCCGCGGGCTTGCCGGATAACCTGTTGCCGGTGTCAGGCTGAAGGCGGCCAGCAGGTCAGCCTCCATATCAACTGGCCAGACCTCTATGTCGCGCCTGCTTTCCAGTTCCCCTAAATCAATAACCATATGCCAGCGCTTCAATTCGCTGCGGGAAATCCACAAGGTATAGAGCTTGACCAAATCGCTGGTCAGATAAACATCTGCCGATGATCCGGCGCAAAAAACACCCACGTCTGTAGCACCCAGCTGTGATTTAAAGGCATCCAGAAACAATAAGGTCGCAACATTGCTGCCCAGCATGGCGGAGGGAAGAAGAAACAAGACCCTTTTGTTTTTGAAATTGGTTTTCAGCCAACGTTCCTGTGCCAGAGTTTTTAGCTTTGCCTTGGTAGACTTTATCCGGAAAACATTGCTGTTTGGCACAATGGCTTGGTTCACAAAGGTTTGTGAAGACGAGTAATAGCGACCGCTACCATCTTCAGCCTGTTCCGTTCCGGGGGCGGCATTGTGCTGGGCAAACCGGAAAGGTTGATTTGCGGTGAACTCCACCAGCGGCGTTTGGGTCCCCTTACTACTCATATCTTTGATGTCACTGGTTTGATCGCTTTCAAAACGACTTGCGTTTCGACAACGACATTGTTCAGGTTCCTTGCGGCTTCAGCAAATTGTTGATTATCCATCTCGCCCCGCTCCAGCCGCCCCCGCCACGGCTGATCCGGTACAAAGGTCGCAGAAACCATCTCCAGATCTATACCCAGCGACAGACCAAGGGGAGAATTTCCCATACCCTTTTCGATCCATTCCAGGTTCTTCTTTTGCGAAAACAGTTCAAGCCCGCCCGGTGTGATGGCCCTCACATGGGTCGGATCATTTAAATAATGATCATGGCGATGATGGGGCACAATGATCGTAATCAAGGCGCCATCGCGACAGATGCGCCAGAATTCACAGATGATATCCAGATACAGCTTTGTCGACTGACCCAGATGTTCCAGCGTGTGTTTGATGAAAATTTCCTCGACAGAACTATCATTCCAGGGCCAGGGCAGAACCTCAAGGTTTACGACCTGGTCGGGATTGCCAAGATCCGAGACATCGACATTGACGTATCCCTCTTTATGATCGTGGCCACAGCCGAGATTAAGTTTCATGTCGTCTTCCGATGATCTTGTGTTGCCGGGCCCAAATTTCAATTAAGGTAAACGACCCTTGAAAATATGGATACAAGCCGATATCAGGAACTTCTGCAACAGGAGAAGCTATTAATGACCACCTCGATCGGCGCCGAAACAAAACCTTTAAGGATTGCTGTGCCGGTGGCGCCCGACAAGGCGACAACGGCACTATCTGGCATCCTGCTGAGTGGCATAGTCCAGGATGGTGATCGCCTGATCTTTTCTCCGGATAACGAGCTGGTGACTGTTTTGGCCTGTGTGCAGTCCGGGGACAATAACGTCAGCTTGACTTTGGCTCAGCCGATCAGACTTACGGGCCCGGCGCTGGCCAGTCACGAAGACAATGTGCCAGTGCAAACTGATGTATTTTTGCTAAAACTTGATCCCGCCATCAACAAGGACCAGCTTTCGGCCAGCAACCTGGAAGTACGATTGGCTACCGGCACATTTGCGATTACGGCCTTTGCAGTCGCTGAAGACCAATTGACACATGATGAAATCGTCGTGCGCTGCACGGATGTTGTCGCCGTGGATAAATACCAGGACCATGAGACCACAGGATCATGCGCCTTGTTGGCAAGCGGAGTTGTAATCTCGCAAGGCCGGATCAACATGGCAGGCTATGCGGATCAGCGCCAGTTGCGCACCGTGCGGGCCACCAATATCACCCGTGTTGACCATCGTGTCACAGATGCTGACCGGGTCGTAAAATTCGGACATACAGGTGGTGTGTTGTGGCTAACCGGTCTGTCCGGGTCGGGTAAATCGACCCTGGCTGTAGAGCTGGAAAAGGAACTTTTTAATCGAGACTACCAGGTTTATGTTCTGGACGGTGACAATATTCGCCATGGTCTGAACGCCAACCTGGGTTTTTCGCCTGAGGACCGGTCAGAAAACATTCGCCGTGTTGGTGAGGTCGCCGCCCTGTTCGCGCGCGCCGGGTTTATTGCCATCAGTGCTTTTATTTCCCCCTATCAATCGGATCGGGAACGGGCACGCAAAGCCACGGACGATTTTCACGAAATATTTGTCAGTGCAAATCTTGATATCTGTGAGCAGCGTGATCCGAAAGGTCTTTACGTTAAAGCGCGCAAAGGTGAAATTCCTGATTTTACCGGTATATCTGCGCCCTATGAAAAACCGGATCATCCAGCCCTGACCGTGGATACAGGTGTTTTGACTGTTGAACAAAGTGTTCAGGTCATTCTCGACTATGTGATCAGGAATTTTGAAACCACAGAAAAAGATGCGGCCCCTAAATCATGAGCAGTCTTCTCGTCGATGTACAATCTCGCATAGCGGCAGCTACCTTGCAGGCCGACCGCGCCCTCGAAGCGGTCCGTCTTGTTGCCGTTTCCAAAACCAAACCGGCGGATGAAATCCGGACAGTTTTGATAGAGGGTCAGCGGTTGTTTGGTGAAAACCGTGTGCAGGAGGCTGAGGCAAAGTGGCCGGAATTACGGGCTGAATTTCCTGACGCCAAAGTTCATCTGATCGGCCCCTTGCAAACCAACAAGGTTAAACAGGCCGTCGCTTTGTTTGATGTCATTGAAACTGTTGACCGGCCCAAACTGGCGCGCGCCCTGGCAACAGAAATGCAGCGCAGCGATCGATATTTGGATTGTCTGGTGCAAATCAATGTTGGCGAAGAAGATCAAAAAGCTGGCATCGCCCCTGGTGAAGCAGATCAGTTCATTGCCTTGTGTCGGAATGAGCTGAAATTACCGGTCATCGGCTTGATGTGTATTCCGCCCGCAGATGAGGAACCGGCCCCCTATTTTGCCTTGCTGGCCAAAATCGCTGCACGCAATGATTTGGCTGAAATCAGCATGGGCATGAGTTCTGATTTCGAAGTTGCCATCCAGTTTGGCGCCACAATGGTGCGCGTCGGGACGGCAATTTTTGGCACCAGATCATGACAACACAACAGGACAAGTTTCAGCGCTTTCAGGCCTTGCATGCAGCGGAAGATATTTTTGTGATGCCGAACCCGTGGAACGCAGGCACCGCACGCATGCTTGCCGCCAAAGGCTTTGAAGCCCTGGCGACGACGAGTGCCGGCCATGCTTTTTCAGCGGGGGTTCTGGATACGGCGACAATGATGACGCGAGAGGAAATCCTTGCCAATGCCGCTGAAATTGTTTGCGCAACAGATTTGCCGGTTTCAGCAGATCTCGAAAATGGCTTTGGTGATGATCAGGACAGTTGCGTGACGACCCTTCAAAGAGCCATTGAAATCGGCCTGGTTGGCGGTTCAATAGAAGATGCCAGTGGAGACCCGGACCAGCCCATTTATGCTTTTGAACATGCCGTCGACAGAATTGTGGCTTCATGCGAAGCGACACGCGGGCAACCATTTGTCCTGACGGCGCGGGCCGAAAATCATCTGCATGGCCGCCAGGATCTGGCTGATACCATCCGTCGTCTCCAGGCGTTTGATGAGGCTGGCGCGGATGTGCTCTATGCCCCAGGCCTGCCAGACCTTGATGCGATTCGCTCGGTGTGTGCGTCCGTCGACAAGCCAGTGAATGTGGTGATGGGTTTGATGAGTTCAAAATTTTCTGTTGCTGAACTCCAGGCCGCAGGTGTCAAACGCATCAGCGTCGGTGGCTCGTTTGCCCGTGCTGCATTTGGCGGTTTCATGCGCGCCGCAATCGAGGTCCGGGACAAGGGTACGTTCACCTATGCCGATGATGCCCTGCCCGGGAAAGAAATTATGTCCTATATGGCAACGACACGAGACACATAGTCAGCCCTGGTTATTTCTTACGTCAATCGCGCAGCCAGGTTCGACCGAGGCCAAAACATTCAACAAAGTTTCCATCTCCAGCGCCACACAGCCTTCCGTAGGCTCAAAATTTTCACGCGCCACATGAAAAAATATTGCACTGCCAACGCCTGAAATGACTGGATCACTATTGTGGTCCAGGGTGACGATCACATCATAGACATGATCTTCCCGCCACAGGTTTTCGCAAGAGGCGGCGTGCGGCAGGGAAACAAAATTGTTGTAGTCCGCATGGCCGGGATCGTCGCACCAGCCATCATTGGGTGTCAGGGCAGTTACAGGCAAGATCGTTTTTGGTGGCCCCAGCCGGTCCGGTCGATAATAGACCTGGCATAAAGACCAAACACCGACGGGCGTTATGCCATCCCCTTCCGTCTTATGTAAATGGCAGCCGCCGCGACCCAGGGCGCAGGGGAAAGATTTATTCCCGAACGTCAGACGCCTGGCAGGCGTGACAACCAGATTGGATACAGAATTTGGCATAGGGCAACATCAGGCTCTTTGAAAACCGGAGTTTATCTGGCTGCTTGCTCTGTCAGCAAGGCCATAGAGGTTTCAGAAGGTTGTTATTTGGCTTGTGAAGCCTGTAGTTCTTTCAGGCGATCATCAGTTTTGAAAGTGCTGTGGCTTTGGAAGGCAGCGCGCAAGTCACGGGCTGCGGCCAACAAGGCAGCGCGATTGGCGTCATTTTGTTGTGCAGGTGACAGACCGTTTTCATTTACGGCCATAGAAGCTGGTCGGGAATAAACTTCTGGTCTGGGGGCTTGTTGAACCTGGGCGGCTTCCTGATTAACCAAAGCCAGGTTTGTCAGCGCCGGTGTTGGAGTGGAGCCTGCTGCATTTGGTTGTGCCAAAGACGCTGCAATTGCCTGTTCAGGGTTGGCGCCGGGCTTGAAAAAGCTGTTTTGAATGGCACCGGGGTGCGCCGTGTTATTGGCCACACGGGGGGACATTTCATTCATGTTAAAGAAATTGATACCGCCAGAATTTGTCAAAGCCTGTGCCTGGCCGTCCGGTGTGCTTGTCCCGGCTGCGGCACCTGAATCTGTCACAGGCTTTGCCACGCTGGAGAACTGTAGGCCTATGGGTTTGGCGGCGGCTACAGCCATAGGCGCTGCCGTGTTTGGCAGATTATTTGCGATGGCGGTTTCAGGCGCAACGATGGGTGCGGTATCAGGTAGCGGATCGGCGGCACCATTACCACCAAACAAGCTTGCCATCGCTATTTCGCCAACATCCTGGCCGGTTACTTCCTCGATAACTGTATTGACCGCAGCAACAGCCAAACCGGGGATGCCACCCAGAATGCCGCCGCCCAACATGCGCGCAGCCGGGGCGATCTCATCCCCTGTTGCGGCTCGGTAAATGTCTGAAATGATGGGAATATGTTGCAGGGGGTTAATGATGTCCAGAACATCACCAAAGGTAAAGCCATCCTTTCCCCAAGCCATGGATTCTGTGCCTTCGGGAATATCTGGTTTAGTCTGATTGGCGGCCGTTTGGCCCCGTGCCTTCATCGCACGGGCATAATCCGCGTATCCATCAATGGATTCGCCGGCGCCACCTGGTGCTATACTGATCGCAGTCATTTCCACTCCTGTACTCGACAAGTACTAAGCAAGCGAGGTGCCAGGAATCAAAAACCCAAATTATATCGGAATTACAGCCACTTAAGTGTAGTTCAGAGGGTGGTGTTTGGTTCAGCGGGGCAGATTCTGCCCCAAAAACCTGAATTTGCCGGGCAGATCAGGCCCGGTTCGCCCAATTCGCCAAATATCAGAGCAAATGCCCGCTACGGCGGCGCTTGGTCGCCAAATAATGTTCATTGTGGGCATTGGGTGGAAAATGGTGGGCCACACGTTCCACAACTTCAATATCAGCTGCGGCCAGACCTTCGACCTTGTCCGGGTTATTGGTCAACAAACGAACCTGTGAAAAGCCCAACAAATGCAGCATCCGGGCAGCAGGCTCAAACAGTCGCTCGTCAGATTCAAAGCCCAGGCGTTCGTTTGCGTCAACGGTGTCAAACCCCTGATCCTGTAGATCATAGGCGCGCAATTTGTTGATCAGGCCAATGCCGCGGCCTTCCTGGGCCAGATAGCACAAAACGCCACCGCCAGCCTCCCCCATCAGGCGCAAGGAGCCGCGCAACTGATCGCCGCAATCGCATTTCAGGGACCCCAGCAGGTCGCCAGTAAAACATTCCGAATGAAGCCGCGTCAAAACCGGCTGGTTTCGCGGTGGATCACCCACAATAATGGCCAGATGCTCGACGCCACCATCGGCCGGGCGAAAAGCAACGATTCGGCTGTTTTCAGCCCCTTCCATTGGGACTTTTGCCGACGTTACTTCCGTCAGGGCCCGAGCCTCTGCCTCAGGAAAGTCATTTATATCAGTCACTTGAGCCACAAGGACATCATTATTTCGAACCCAAAATAATAAGGCATCCGCTGTTTCCGGGCCACTGCTGACAACAACAGCAGAGGGTAGCAGGCGGGCCAGCTTGCACAGCTTCACCGCGGCTTCTGTCAGTGCCAGGTTTGGGGCTTCATTGCGGGCAAAGGGGCCGCGCATGGGGTGTGTCAAATCACCTGTCGGGTCTGCCAGCACAGCCAGATTAGCAGCCTTATCATCATTTCTAATACGCAACGAAATTGCGTTGGATTTTGGCGGAATATGCAAAACTTCGGCCCGCCGGGCGGTGATGATGAAACCAAAATGCGGTGCATTCGTAGATTGCGCCAGATCGCGTAATTCAGACAATCCAACATCAGTCAAATCTTCTGCTGCGCGGGCGACGGCAACGGACCCGTCGCCATCAATCAGGGCCACAGCCAGGCCCCGGCGCAAATCAGCGACTGTTCGTCCGATACTACGGTGGGGCCGGGTTTTTGAAGGGTTTGCCGTCATGGTTCTCTTTAATATCATATGTCTTCAACAACGGCTCTCATCGCCCTTGCCGACGTTGCTGTGTGCGGTCACAATTACCCGCTTATGCCAGGCGGCACAAGCACAACACCGCACAAGCGCCAGACATGACGCGTCACAGGAGAACAACTATGGCCCCAACGGGCAACGTGCAAGACAAGCCATCAAATGATCGCTGGGAAAAGGGAATTCACACGGATTTTTCCAAATCCATGTCCTATAGCGATTATCTGCAACTGGACAAGATTCTGGATGCCCAGGAGATCCGCTCTGACTCCCATGACGAAATGCTGTTTGTTATTTTGCACCAGGCTTCGGAACTGTGGCTTAAGTTAATGATCCACGAAATCAAGGGTGCCGCTGACGCCCTTACGGAAGGTCGATTACAGGCCGCCTTTAAAATGCTGGCCAGGGTCTCACGTATCCAGGCACAAATCATCCAGTCGTGGGATATCTTGTCGACCATGACACCGTCGGATTATCTGACGTTCCGCGATACTTTGGGCCAGTCGTCGGGCTTTCAGTCCTATCAGTATCGCTCTGTTGAATTCCTGCTGGGCAACAAAAATGCAGCCCTGGTTAAACCGCATAAACATGATGCAGAATTGGCCGGCAATCTGACGGCTATTTTGAATGCACCCAGTGTTTATGATTTGGCCCTCAAGATTTTGGCTGAAAATGGCCTGGCTATTGATGCGGTCTGCCTGAAACGTGATTGGGCCCAGCCTTACGAACCAAACGAATCTGTTGAGGCGGCCTGGGTGCAAATCTATCGGGAGCCGGAGAAATATTGGGAGCTTTACCAGTTGGCGGAAAAGCTGATCGACGTGGAAGACTGGTTTCAGCAGTGGCGGTTCCGCCATATGAAAACAGTTGAACGCATTATCGGCTTCAAGACAGGCACCGGCGGGTCCTCAGGCGTTGGTTTCTTGAAAAAAGCGTTGGATCACAGATTTTTCCCGGAGCTTTGGTCCTTGCGCACAGTGTTATAAATAATCATCAGGAATAATGAATATGAGTGATGCCATTTATCGCGGATATGACCGTGAAGCCCTGGACGCCCAGTATTTTCTGCGCCCCCAGGTCGAAGATTTTGAAGCTTTTGTCGTTCTGTACAAGCAGCTGAGCCAGGAAGCGCGGGAAGAATTCGACTGCAAACTGGATATTTCCTATGGCGAAAAGCCAGGCGAAAAACTGGATATTTTTATGCCAGACGGGGCGACAAATGCGCCGGTGCATTTTTTCATCCATGGTGGCTACTGGCAGTCCATGGACAAAAGCGATTTTGATTATGTGGCCAAGGGCCTGGTGCCCCGCGGTGCTGTGACGGTTGTGGTTAATTACACATTGGCTCCGGAAGTCCAAATTGACGAAATCGTGCGTCAGAACCGGGCGGCTCTGGCCTGGACATGGAAAAACATTGCGCAATTTGGCGGTGATCCCGACAATATTCATGTTTCTGGCCATTCGGCAGGCGGCCATCTGACAGCCATGATGGCGGCAACAGACTGGCAGGGCTTTGAATCAGGATTGCCAGTCAACCTGGTTAAAAGCGGATTGCCCATCAGTGGCGTGTTCGAGCTGGAACCTGTGCGAATAAGTTTTCTCAATGATGTCCTGGCCCTGGATGAAGCAGAGGCCTTGCGCAATAGTCCTGCCCTGTTAACGCCACCTGGGCCCATGCCTTATGTGCTGACCCTGGGTGGTGACGAAACCGTCGAATTTCATCGCCAGACCAATGACTATGCGCAGATACTTAAAGATCAGGGGTCACAAGTTGAGGTCATTATTCCGGATGGTCTTAATCATTTCACAATTGTGGAAGAATATCGTGATCCACAGAGCAATCTCAGTAATATTGCCTGTCGTTTGATGGGATTGAGTTAATGGGTATGAGTTAAGGGAAAGCGATGGCAAACAAGAGCGTTTCCGGTTCTATGGGAAACGCAGCGTTGCTTCGAACCCAAGGTGTGGGTCAAAAACAAGGGCTGAAGCAATTCCGTTAAAGTTGGAATTGCTTTGGGTTGTCGGGCTGGCCAATTTGATGCATCCTTGCAGGCACAGCTTTGCTTGAAACTTCGGAGCTGGCAACTACTTGAAAGATACGGGGAGAAGGAAGCGCATGAGTGCAGGCAAGTCAGTATTACTGGTGGACGATGATGAGGCCCTGCGCCAGACATTGTCCGATCAGCTCGGCTTGCATGAGGAGTTCAGCGTATCTGTCTCCACGACAGGGGCCGAAGCTCTGGAGCTGGTGAAGGCCGGGGTCTATGACCTGATACTTTTGGACGTTGGCTTGCCGGACCTGGACGGCCGGGAAATCTGCAAATTGATGCGCAAGGCGGGCGTCAAAACCCCGATCATTATGTTGACGGGAGCCGATTCAGATTCTGATACCATTCTCGGCCTTGAATCCGGGGCCAATGATTATGTTACCAAACCTTTTCGCCTTGGGGTTCTTGTGGCGCGCATGCGTTCACAATTACGTCAGCACGAACAAAGCGAAGATGCTGTCTTTAACATCGGTCCCTATAGTTTTCGCCCTGCCAACAAAATGTTGATAGAACTGGAAAGCGACAAGAAAGTCCGACTGACGGAAAAAGAAACCTCTATCCTGAAGTATCTATATCGCGCCGGATCGAAAGTGGTCGGGCGAGAAATTCTGTTGGCGGAAGTTTGGGGCTACAACGCCGGTGTCACGACCCATACACTGGAAACACATATTTATCGCTTGCGACAAAAGATTGAAATCAATCCGTCAGAAGCAGCCATTTTGGTCACCGAACCCGGCGGGTATCGGCTGGCCCCATAACTGATTATGTAATCGAAGCCGTAAGGGGGCCACGGTTGAACGATCAAGATGATTTTTCTGTCAAGTTCTGGGGCGTGCGCGGCAGTATTGCCTGCTCTGGTCCTGAAACTGTGCGTTATGGCGGCAATACGTCGTCATTGGAAGTCCGCTGTGGCGACAGGATTATTTTGCTGGATGGCGGTTCGGGCATTCGTTATCTCGGCAATGAACTGGTGACGCAAGGCCCGCTCGATGTCGACCTTTTTTTAACCCATACGCACTTTGACCATGTTTGTGGCCTGCCCTTCTTCACACCGTTTTTTGTCCCGCAAAGCAAGTTCCGGATTTGCGCCGGCCATTTGTTGCCGGAACATAATGTGGAATTTGTTCTCAGCGAAATGATGATGGCACCGTTGTTTCCGGTGCCCATGGCGATCTTTAACGCCGACCTTAGTTTTATGGATTTCATGTCCGGCGATACCCTGGACCTGGGTGACGGCATCGTTATGCGGACTGCCCCGCTTAACCACCCCAACCGGGCCACGGGGTACCGTATCGAATATGGCGGCAGGTCGATTTGCTATATTACCGACACTGAACATGTACAGGGTGAGCCGGATGAAAATGTCGCTGGCCTGATCCATGGTGCCGACCTGGTAATCTATGACGGCACCTATACGGATGAAGAATTCCCCAACCATATTTCGTGGGGTCATTCGACGTGGCAGGAAGGTTTGCGCATGTGTGAAGCAAACGATGTCAAACGCTATGTATTGTTCCACCATGACCCCCAACGCAATGATGATCAGCTTGATGAAATTGGCCGCCAGCTTGAAGCCTTGCGACCCGGAACGGTTGTGGCTCGTGAAGGCATGGTCCTGAACCCTTAAGCAGAAACCTCTTATTAGATATGCGACTTCGACAGATAATCATGGGCCTGCAAACGGTCTTGGGTTTGCGCCAGCGTGGGTTTTTTATTCCCTATCGTTATGCTGATACCCTGCCAAAATCGGGCACCGGTCCGGATTATATCAAACCCTATGCGCCGATGTTGGCGGCTATGGCCGCAAAAGAAAACGAAATGGCCGCCCTTGTTCAGAATATCAATGGCTATGGGGATGACCTGAAAAAACTGGGTGACCAGCCGCCCCCGGCCCCGCGCTGGACCCAGGACTGGTTTCCGGTTCTGGATGCGGCAGCGGCCTACACGATTGTGCGCCAGACAAAACCAAAACGCATCGTCGAAGTAGGCTCAGGGCATTCAACACGCTTTATGGCACAGGCGATATCAGACGAAAAATGCCAGACCGAATTCACGGCCATTGATCCGCAACCGCGGGCGGTCATTCAAGGCCTGGATATAGAGTTCATTCGAGCCACCCTGGCAAATGCATCTGCAGCACCCTTCGAGAATTTGCAGGCAGGTGACATTCTGTTTATAGATTCCAGTCACATCTTGATGCCGGGATCAGATGTGGATGACCTTTTCAATCGCATCCTGCCAAGCCTGCCTGCCGGGGTGTTGGTGCATATTCACGATATCTTTTTGCCCGATGACTATCCCGCGTCCTGGGCCTGGCGGGGTTATAATGAACAACAGGCGATCCCGTCCATGGTGCTCTCGGGTGGTTACGAGATTGTGTTTTCAAGTCATTATGTGCGGACCCATGTGGCCACTATGTTGTCAGGCACAGTTCTGGATCAGTTGGCACTTCTAGATACGGCGTTCGAGACCAGCCTGTGGCTCAGAAAGATGTCATGACAGATTTTACAGGCAATCACATGCAAAGGCTTGGTCGATTTTTGTTTGGCGAAGCCCCTGATGACAACCCACCTGAACGGGTGCGCGTTGCCATTAGCCGGCAACAATATGAAAGTGAAATCCTCATTGGCTGGGTTCAGCTGGCAGTGGTTGTCACCTTCGCTGTGCTTTACGGCCTGTCACCCAAAACATTCAATTCGGAAATCATGTTTGCGCCGGTGCCCTGGGCGCTTGCGCTTTATGGCAGTTTTACGCTTTTGCGTTTGTTGCTGGCTTATGCTGATCGCATTCCGGCCTGGTTTTTGGCCCTGTCGGTTGTCATCGATATGTCCTTGTTGATGGGCCTGATCTGGTCGTTTCATTTGCAATATGATCAGCCGCCGTCGTTTTTCCTGAAGGCACCGACATTGCTGTATGTCTTTATTTTTGTGGCCCTCAGGGCGCTGCGGTTTGATGCCTTTTACGTGGTGTTGTCCGGGATTGTGGCGGGGTTGGGCTGGTTATTGATGGTGGGCTATGTGCTCTATTTTCAGGGCATGGATCCGGTGACGCGTAACTATGTTGAATATATGACTTCATCGAAAATGTTGCTGGGGGCGGAATTCGACAAGATCATTTCTATCCTGCTGGTAACCTTGATCCTTGCTGTGGCCATTGTCCGGGCCAGGCGATTACTGATCCGGTCGGCCATTGAACAAACTGCCGCCGCTGACCTGTCGCGGTTTTTGCCACTGGAACTCGCGCGTCAAATCAAGGAACAAAAAACCCGTGTCCAGGCGGGTGAAGGCGAACTAACCGAAGCCGCCACCCTGACCTGCGATATTCGTGGGTTCACCAGTTATTCCATGAATTTTGACCCACGCGAAATCATGGTTCTGTTGGCGGATTATCAATCCCGCATGGTGCCGGTCATCAACAAGCATGGCGGCGTTGTCGATAAATTTCCCGGGGACGGGATCATGGTCATGTTCAACACTGTGACAAAATCCGAAGCTTACGCCGCCGATGCCTTGCGCTGTGTCGATGATATGTGCGCGGCTTGTGTGGCCTGGGGAAAGGAGCGTGAAGCCAAAGGCGAGAAAGCACTGGAGCTTGTCTGGTCAGTCGCGGCTGGGCCGGTTGTTTTTGGTGCAGTGGGCGACACCACTCGCCTTGAATATACGGTCATCGGAGACAGTGCCAACATGGCTGCCAAGCTGGAAAAGCACACCAAGGAAGAAGCTGTACACGGCCTGACCACCAAAGAAACATTTGACCTTGCCGTCTCACAAGGGTATCAACCTCCAACCCCCCGCAATACGCTCAAAACCCGCATCGTTGGCGGTGTTGATGAACCCATAGACCTTGTGACCCTTGTTGAATGATTGCCATTTGAAGGGTGCCAGGGCGATTCCGCAAAATCCGGAAACGCTCTGATATTGCCGGAAAGAATTTTTCAAAATGATTACCTATTCACGTGAACTGACCGTTGCCTGGGGTGAGTCCGATCCGTTCGGGCTGGTCTATTATCCGATGATGTTCACCTGGTTTAATGAAACCGAACATGAACTGCTGCGGGCCTTGGGTTTTCCCACCAACAAATTGATCACAGAAACGCGCACGGCCTTTGTTATGGGTGATGTGCATTTTCGTTTCATTGGTCCGGCAGCC
>Ga0233429_1003129_pt1 | contig 16090 bp, 12 predicted proteins | sample SI_118_April2016_3_FD_179879 | JGI IMG/M metagenome (GOLD analysis project Ga0233429, IMG submission 179879) | Seawater microbial communities from Saanich Inlet, British Columbia, Canada - SI_118_April2016_135_MG | ecosystem: Environmental > Aquatic > Marine > Inlet | place: Canada: British... | reverse complement strand
CCCTCCAGTTGGTTGAGGGCGGCGATAACGCCGTCCTCGGACTTTTGATGCCGGGGGTCAAGGTCGTGGATCGCCAAAAAATCGATCTTGGGCAGTCCCATGCGGGTCAGGCTGTCCTCATATGAGCGCATGACGCCATCATAGGTATAGTCAAAGCGTAAATCGAACGGCAGTCCGCCGCGCCAGCGCTTCGCCCACGGGGAATTCGCCATGAAATCCGCGACGTCGTCGGGCCGGGTGTAAACCCGGCCAATCTTGCTGGACAGAACAAAGCTCTCTCGCGGCTTGTTACGCAAAAACTGCCCCAGGCGGTGTTCGCTTTTGGTATTGCCGTACCAGGGCGCGGTGTCGAAATAACGCAAGCCGCCGTCGTAGGCTGCCGCCAACGTCGCCTGCGCCTGTTCATCCGAGATGATTTCCGTTGCATCCCCCAGGGGAACGCCGCCATAGCCCAATTGCGTGACCGAGACGCCGGTGTCCGAAATTTCAACTTTTTGGCTTGGATTCATTAGGGGGAACCTATCCTTGGGTTAGGGTGCTGCCGATTTCAGCATGAACTTTTCCGCCTCAGCTAGGTTTTCAAAGCCATATTGCCGGTAAAGACCGTGGGCATCGTTCGTGGCCAAAAGAAAGCGCGTGACATCGACAAGTTCGGGATGGTCGACGGTGCACCCCACCAGGAACTTGCCCAAGGCACGCCCCCGCATCTCGTCCAGCACGAAGACATCCGACAACCAGGCAAAGCGGGAAAAATCGGTCACCACCCGGCAGAAGCCGACCTGTCGCGCCGTTTCGTCTTCATAAAGGCCGAAAATTAAAGCGTTCCCGATAGATTTTTCGATCTTTGCCTTTGGCGTGCCCTTGCACCAATAAGTTTCCGCCAGGGCATCGACCGTAAAGGCCATATCCAGGCGCGCCGGATCGGTCGAGACGGTGAAACCATCGCGCTGCCAGTCCATATGCATCATGCCTGCCTAAATTGTCTGCTTGGTCTTGGCCGCGGCAACGTCTGCCGACATATCGCGCGGGTCCGTCGCCGCGATGGCCAGTTCCGAAACCATGGCCCGGCGCGGCAATGACACAGCCATCAACACGGCTGCGGAGATATCTTCGGGCATCATCATGCGGGCCCGCGTCTCGGCATCAGGCGGCAGGGCCCGGTTGTCGAGAATTGGCGTATCCACTTCGCCCGGGAACACAGTGATGCAGCGAATACCATAGGGCCGCATTTCCTGAGCCAGAACATTCATATAGGCCCGTGCCGCAACCTTGGCCGCACTATAGGCAGCCCCCGCCATAATGGAGGGGTTGATCGCCGCCATGGAGGATATCATCACCACATCGCCACGGCCTTTTTCAACCATCGCCGGCAGCAACGCCTTGGTCAGCACCACCGGGCCCATGGTGTTGACGTCCATGACATCCCGCCATTCCTCAGCACCGATATAGCGGCTGCTTCTGATTTTGGAGCTGAAGCCGGCGTTGTTGATCAGAATATCGATCGTGCCGTGTTCGGCCAGCAATGCCTGGGCGCATTCTTCGATGGCATCAGGGTCCGTCAGATCACAGGTCACCGCACTGGCCACCCCGCCCACGGCGGTGATCGATTGCACCGTTTCCTCCAAGGGGCCGGGCCGGCGGCCGCAAACAATAACCTTAACCCCGGCAGCAGCCAGATCCTGGGCAATGGCCTTACCAATACCCGTGCCCGCCCCGGTTACAAATGCTGTTTGTCCCTGCAATAAACTCATAATGTGCTCTCTCTATCCTTTAAATGAATGAATGCTGATATTCCTTGCGGTAAATGTTATCATCTCCACCGAAACTTGGGAGACTGAATTATAATGGCGTTGAGTGAGACCATAAAGACGGCGCCCGCATCGACGGGACGGCTGGATCATATACCCGGTCATATGGGCCTGCCCATATTCGGCAATACCTTTGAATTCCTGAAAGATCCGTTCGCCTTCCATCACCGGCGGCGGCAGGAGCATGGATCGGTCTATAAGTTTGGCGTCTTTGGTGGCCAGACCGTTGCCTTATATGGCGCGGATGCCCTGGAATATGTCCTGATGGACCGGGACAAGATTTTTGGCTCGCGCAATGGCTGGCGTTTGTTGGAGAAATTGTTCCCCAATGGCCTGATGTTGCGGGATTTCGAAGACCATCGCAGCCATCGCCGGATCATGCAGGCCGCGTTTAAGCCGAAACCCATGCAGGATTATATGCTGCGCCTGAACGAGGGCATCGCCCACAGCATGCAGGCGTGGTCGCCGGCAACCCGGTTTGAATTCTATCCTGCAATCAAGGACCTGACCTTGGAACTCGGTGCCTCGGTCTTTCTCGGCCTGGAAATGGGTGATGAAGCAGCCAAATTGAACCAGGCCTTCATCGACGAAGTCGCCGCCTCTGTCGCCGTGATCCGGCGGCCTTGGCCGGGCACGGCCATGGGCCGGGGGGTGAAGGCCCGGGCCTTCCTGTTGGCCTATTTTCGCGATCTGATCCCGGAACGTCGCGCCGGTGACGGCGATGATATGTTCAGCCAGTTCTGCAAAGCCAAATCGGAGGACGGGGCGTTTTTCAGTGACGATGAAATCGTCGACCACCTAAATTTTCTGCTGATGGCAGCGCATGACACCACCACCTCCGCTCTGACGACAATGGTCTGGGCCCTGGCCGCCTATCCCGATTGGCAAAATGCCGTGCGCGAAGAGGTTTTGTCCTTGGGATCAGAACAGCTGGACTATGGCGATCTGGATAAACTGGTCCTGACAGAGCGTGTCTTCAAGGAAGCCTTGCGCTTTCGCCCGCCGGTGCCGTTTCTGCCGCGCTTTGCGAACGAGGCGTTTGAATTTGGCGGTTACGAAATCCCTGCCGATACCTCCGTCTCGGTCTCTCCCGGCATGGTTCATATGGCGGAGGAGATCTGGACCCAACCGACCCTGTTCGACCCGGATCGTTTCTCCGACAACCGGGCCGAAGACCGCCGCCACCGCTTTGCCTGGACACCGTTCGGCGGCGGGGCGCACAAATGCATCGGCATGCATTTCGCCATCATGCAGGTGCGCGCCTTTGTGCATCAGTTCCTCCAGCACTATCGGGTCGCATTGCCCGATGGCTACCAACCCCGCTGGCTATCCATCCCGATCCCGAAACCACGAGACGGCCTGCCGATCATCCTGTCTCGCCTATGAAGTAAGCCTGAGGTAGACATGAAAGCTGCACCGCACACCCTTGCCGCGATCATTATGGCACTTGTTGTTGCGGTGCTGCCAATTGGGGCAAATGCGGATGATCAATGCCGACGCCCCGGCACCCCCATGGAGGCAAAGGCCCTGGCGGAAGAGGCCGCCGCTCATTTGGCAAAAGAGGGCATGGGCAAGGCCTTCAACGATTTCATGCAGCCGGACAAGGGTTTCATGCCTTACGATCTGTACGTTTTCGTTATCGACGACCAGGGCCGGATGTGGGTCAACGGGCGGTTTCCCGGCATGATCGGCAGCAATATCGGGGCCGGTGGGGACGTCATGGGCAAGGCTATTACCCGGGCCAGGCGCGAGGGTTCGGCCTGGGCGGAATATCAATGGTATAATCCCTGCAGCGGCAGCCCTATGCCGAAATCCACCTATATTCTGCGCGCGGGAGAATTTTTCATCGGCGTCGGCGCCTATGGTAGGCTAAGCGCATAAGAAACGAACAAGGCGGGAAGCGTTCGGTATGAGTGATATCAGCTATGGCGTCTTTGATCACCTCGATCACAACAGTTGGGGCCAGGATGACCTGACGGCCTTCTACGAAGACCGCCTGCGCCTGATCGAGGCCTATGACGCGGCGGGGTTTTACGCCTATCACCTGGCCGAACATCACGCCACGCCCCTGGGCACTGCACCTTCGCCGGGGATATTCCTATCTGCCGTGGCGCAACGGAGTACGCGCCTGCGCTTTGGCCCCATGGTCTATTGCCTGCCGCTGTATCATCCAATCCGCCTGCTGGAAGAAATCTGCATGCTGGATCAATTAAGCGGCGGTCGGTTGGAGCTGGGGGTGGGGCGCGGCATCTCGCCCATCGAAGTGGGATATTTCGGCCTGGATACGGAGACGGCCCCCGCCATGTACCGGGAAGCGTTGGATTTGATCCTGCAAGGCATGCAGTGTCAAAAAGGGGGTGGCGACCTGACCTTTGCCGGCGAACATTATCAGGTCACTGAAATGCCGGTAACCCTGCAGCCCCGGCAACAACCCCACCCGCCCTTGTGGTACGGCCTCTCCCACCCCGATAGTACGGTCTGGGCGGCACAGAACGGCGTCAACATCATCACCAACCGGGATGAAGCGGGCAGCCGCCAGATCACCGACCGCTACCGCCAGGAATGGCGCAATCTTGGGCACGATGAGGCGACCCTGCCCCGCATGGGCATGAGCCGTCATGTTATCATCGCAGAGACCGAAGTAGAGGCCTTCGAGATCGCCCGGCGCGCCTATCCCGTCTGGCGGCGCAGTTTTTATCAATTGTGGGATCGCCACGGGATGAAGCCCATCAATGTGAATTTCCCCGAAAGCTTTGATGAACTGGTCACCCTGGGCCAGGCTATCGCCGGCACCCCGGATCAAGTGGCCGGCGAAATAGAGCGTCAGGCAAAAGCCAGCGGCATAAATTATTTTCTCTGCCGCTTTGCCTTTGGCGATATGCGTTATGACGAGGCCAAACAATCCGTCGACCTGTTCGCCCGCCACATCACCACTATCTAAAGATCTGAATTAGAGAGGCCCAACATGTCCGACAAGATGCATCTACTCGCCTTTATGATGCACACGCCCATCAATCACATGACCATGAGCTGGGCCGATGCGGATGATGCCCAGGCCCAGGGTTTAAGCTCCATAAGCCATTGGCAGGATCTGGCCCGAACGCTGGAGCGGGGCTATTTCGATGGCATGTTTTTCGCCGATGTTCCGGCGGTTTATGATCACTATCAGGACAATACGGATGTGGCGATCCGCTATGGCGTCAACTGGCCGACCCACGATCCCGTGGCCCTGATCGGCATCATGGCGGCGGCCACATCCCATCTTGGCATTGCCTCTACCGTATCGACGGCATCCCAGCATCCGTTCCTGGCTGTGCGCGCGCTGACCTCGTTGGATTTTTTGAGCGGCGGGCGGGTAGGATGGAACATTGTTACCGGTAACGCGCGCTCCGAACATCGCGCCATGGGTCTGGATTTCATGGGGCATGATCAGCGCTATGACCGGGCGGAAGAATATATGCAGATCTGTTATGCCCTGTGGCGAGGCATCCCCAAAGATGCGGTTTTGCAGGACAAGAAAAACGGCATTTTTGCCGATCCATCGAAGATTGAGAAAATTGCCTTTGACGGTGAATATCTCAGCTGTCACGCCACGCCATCTATCCTGCCCTCACCCCAGGGCAGACCGGTCCTGTTTCAAGCAGGTTCATCCGGGCGGGGGCAGCAATTCGCCGTCAGTCATGCGGACGTCATTTTTGCCATTCAACCGGACCTCGCCCGCATGCAAACCTTCATGGCGCAAATTCGCGCTGCCGGCAAAGCCAATAAGCGCCGGGATCCGGTTCGCGTCACCTTCGCCATACAGCCCTTTATCGGCGAGACTCTGGCGGGGGCAGAGGCAAAACGCGATGCCATGCTGGCCCGCATTCCGCTGGAAGCGGCCCTGACGCGCATCTCAGGCACTTTTGGCATTGATCTCGATACGGTGGATATCGACCTGCCCCTTCAGGAGATCAGCACACAGGCCTCCCAAGGTCTGGTATCGGCCATGTCATCCATGTTCGGGGACAAGAACATCACGCTACGCGAAGCGGTTCGCCTGTCCGGACTGGCCGGCATGATCCCGCAAATACTGGGCACGCCGGAAGACGTCGCCGACCAGTTGGAGGAGATCTGGCGGCAAACCGGCTGCCATGGCTTTAACCTCACACCGGCGATCGTGCCGGGGGGCTATGAAGAATTCGTCGATCAGGTGGTCCCCCTTCTACAGCAGCGGGGCATTTTCCGAACCGAATACGAAGCCGACACTTTGCGCGGCAACATGATCGATTGAAAATTTCGAACAATTTTCGAGATTGAACTACCCACCCGCTCCCCCGTCCCGTCCACCCACAGGGTACCATTAATGGGTGGCAATTACGCTCTGGGGGACGGGGGAGCGGGTGGCCCGGCTATTCGATGAATATCGAAAATGGCCTAGCCGGATTTGCTCTGGATGCCCCTGATTAGGGCGGCGGCTTTTTCGCCGATCATGATCGTGGGAGCATGCAGGGCGGCGTTGGGGATGCGGGGCATGATCGAGGTATCCGCCACACGCAAACCATTGATGCCGCGCACCCGGAGTTCGGGATCCAGGACCGCATCGGGGCCCGGCCCCATGGCGCAGGTGCCGCACTGGTGATAGGCGGTGGCGCCATTGCTGCGGATATCCACCTCCAACGCCGCATCGCTTTGAATATGTTCACCGGGCATCATCTCCCGGTCTATAAAGCGGGCAATGGCGGGCTGACGCATCATCTCGCGCATGCGCTTAACAGCCTTCAGCAGAACTGCCATATCCCGCGGGTCGGAAAAATAACCAGGCGCGACCTTTGGTGTTGCCCAGGGATCGGCGGAACGCAAGGTCACCGCGCCGCGACTGTGGGGGGAGCCCTGATAGATCGTCAGGCCAAAGCCATGTTCCTTGGGCAGCAAATCCCTAATTCTGAACCGACTGCCGCTGACAGAGGTTGGTGCCAAGGCAGAGAGAAGCACCACCTGGGCATCGGGGGTTTCAAGGCCCGGATCAGTACGAAAAAAACCACCCGCAGGGGCATAACTTTCCACCAACGGCCCCTGGCGGCGAAAAGCATAGTTCAGGCCTGCCTTGATGGCGTTCAGGGGGGCTAGGTGGCGATCGGCGGTAACGGGTTGATTGGTGATATATTGCGGCCGGTAACAGACATGGTTCTGCAGGCCCTGGCCAACCCGTGGCGCATCATGATGGACGTTGATATCAAGGCTACGTAATTGATCCGCCGGGCCGATGCCGGAGAGCAACAGCAACTGCGGCGTTTTGATGGCACCGGCGCAGACAATGACCTCCCGCGCCGCGCGGATGGTTGCGGCTTGACCACGGATCGAGACCTCCGCCCCCCTGGCCCGCCCTTTTTCTATGATCAGGCGCAGGGCCATGGCCTGGCTCATCACCACCAGGTTTTGCCGCTCCTTTAGCGGGCGCAGATAAGCTGTTGCAGTGCTCATACGCCGCCCGCCGCCACCACCTCTGGCCCAACCGGCATTAATATCGTAGTAGCCGAAGCCATCGATGGTATCGCGGTTCAAATCGTCCAGCACGGGAAAGCCCGCGGCCTCTGCTGCCGCCAGAAAGGCATCGCAGATGGGCACGTCCGGGCGCGCCGGGCGCACTTTCACCGGCCCCGCACCGCCATGCCAGGGGCCCTCACCCCGTTCATTGCCCTCGGATTTCTTAAAATATTCCAGGACATCGTCACCGCCCCAGCCCCGGCATCCCATCTGCTGCCAGATGTCATATTCCCGGCCATGGCCACGGGTATAGATCATGCCGTTAATAGAGCTGGAGCCGCCCAATACTTTGCCCTGTAGAAAGACCAGTTCACGGTTATCCATACCGGCAATGGGTTCTGTGGGGTGGCTCCAATTATAGCGGGGATGGGCCCCGACGGCGAAGCCGAGACCCGGCAGCTTCAACAATAGACTGCGATCCCGGCCACCGGCTTCCAGCAGGACAACCTTGACGTCCCGATCTTCAGAAAGACGGGCGGCGACCACAGCCCCCGCCGCACCGGAGCCGATGACCAGGTAATCACAAACCGTTGGCAATTCCGTCATATTTCCGAACCCGGAGGATCCGCAAGCCAATAGTGGACGGGCACGGGGAAACGGGCCGCAGGTACGTTACCGCGTGTTCCTCTACCACTGCTCCCAATGAGTGATCTCTGAAATGGGGGGACGCTTGGCCCGTTTGAAGTCCGTGCCTTTGGTATAGGCCACGGGCAACAGCGCCACCTGCATGAAATCGTCAGGAATACCCAACAATTCCGAGGCCTCTTTCTCATGCGCCAGATGCAATGTGGTCAGGACGGAGCCCAAACCACGGGCCCGCAGGGCCAATTGAAAGCTCCACACCGCTGGCATGATAGACCCCATAACCCCGGCCCAGGCGGCCCGCGGCGGATTATCAGCCATGTGGCCGACATTGATGCATGGGATCACAAGAACCGGCACATCCTTCATTTTGTCAGCCAGATAAAGCGCTGAATCAATCACGCGGGAGGTCTGGCCCGCATCATCTATTTGCGCAGCATCCTTTTCCGCCTGGTTCAGATAGGCAATGGCACCGCGATGATACATATCCCCCAGCGCGGCGCGCTTGTCCGCATCCGTCACCACCACCCAGGCCCAACCCTGCTTGTTAGAGCCGGTTGGCGCCTGTTGCGACAGATCCAGGCAGTCGTTGATGACTGAAGCGGGCACCGCGCGCTCCAAATCCAGCCGCTTGCGCACGGCACGGGTGGTGGAAAGAAGATCATCGGTCACGGAAAGGTCAAATACGGTCATGTCATCCATCGCTATTTGGTTGGAAGAAATCTGCGCCAAGCCTAACACGCCGCAGCATCGAAGTCGCCTCCCGCCTTCGCCACCGTACCAACGCGAACATATTTAAATGTTGAAACAGCCTATAGTTCTGTGGAATTATGCGAGTGATATATTCGGCAAGTACCATTATAAGGCGATAGTGCCGAAATTGGAGTTATAGATGCAGCATATACTAAAGGCCGCGTTATTGTGCAGCTTGTTAATAGGGTGCCAAACTGTTCAAAATGGCAGTAGTGGTGGCGATAATTACAACATTTTTTTCAGCCAAGCGGACCACGTTAAGGCGTTGTTGGCCAAGGGCAAAATTCAAGAAGCCTCTGATGTATATAGTGAATACACATCTTTTTTTCTCGGCAAGGGGAAGACGCATACCGATCTGCTAGCGAAATTGCGCACTGGTACTGAGACTTTGGTCGGGCAATCTTTGAGCCCGCTAGCCTCCCAAATAGCGGCACAATCCTGGCCTGCACCGCAGGCTGAATGGAAAGAGCTTGGCGCTTTATTATCCCGATCTGATGCTGAGATAGATCGCGCAAAACGCAATAAGATCCTAACCCATGCATCGCGGTCACCTTCTATCCATAGGGCGGTAGTAGCCTTCGACGATCTTACACGAAAGATCACAGCTTCCGTGGACGATGAATTCGATCAATATGACATCTTTAATAGCCCAAATTTTGGCGAAGTTTACCCGGTCAAAGTGGAATTGACGGCATTGCTAGATGACAACGCGGATCGTTTATTAAAGGAATTATCAGATAGCAACATTGCGGTCGTTTCCGGCTTTAAGGCGACTTACAAGACCGACTTGCCGGAAACCATGAACATACCGGTTGCGAAGATATTCTTCGACCATTCCTACGCCGCATTGAGGGCACAAAATAAAACAAAAATCGGGGCGCTCATTAAAGCAATTACACAAAGTAACGAAGCTGGATTTGAAGTCAAAACACTGGACTCTGCGCGGATCAAGGCCGTGGATATTACCAGCAAGGCATTGATGAACGCCCGGCAAATCGAATTTCCCATAGAGCTGGAACGAGACTTGCCGATTGAAGTGGTCGCCACGGATCTTGATAATGCGGTTCTCGAAAATGCCGAACTCGAAACGGAAATTTTGGTCCTGATTGACGTCGCGGCAGCAAAGGTTGACCGCGACATTGACGCTTACGAACCCGTCTCATCAGAGCATCAAATAGGGACCCAATCGTATCCCAATCCAGGCTATGCAAATGCGCAAAATGCCGTGACGCAAGCGCAAATGAATCTTCAGGGCGCACAGCTACGTCAAATGACAGCCGGCAAAGGGCCCTGCACTGGCTTTGGCTGTATCTTGCACATTGCTGCCGCTGCCGTCGCGATTGCAGCCGTGGCGGAAGCCGAAGAAGAAATGAATGGCGCCATGTCGACCATGCAAACGACGCCAATGATGCTCGAACGACCTGTATACAAGTCATACGATTTCCGCAAAGCCTCTATTGATGCGTCAAAACTGGCGGTCGTGAACTACTACATCATCGACAAAAACGAGGGGCGGTATGTCAAAGGCACGTTTGATGCGAAGGAAACCCAGTCCTTTACTGTCCCTTACGGCATGAAGCTAGAGGATCGGCATAAAGACAGGCATCTGGCCGCGCTGGATACAGAGGCAGAGGTCAAGGCATTTGAAGAAAAATCGTTCGGCATCTCCCTCACCAGTATTATTGAAGAATATACAGCCACAGAAGTTTCGATGACGAAGCTGAAAAGCCTGCGTGCGCTTCGCACTCAAATCCTCGAAGACAAGAACATCGCCATTGCGCGCTTTCAGGCCGACAGGATCAGAGCTGCTGAAGACACAACATACGCTGATTTGGCGCGAAGTGTCGTAGTTGTCTACAATCCTCAGGGAGGTCTCGGCACGGGCTTTTATGTGAATGATGATTTGATCCTGACGAATTTTCACGTGATAGAAGGCACAACCTTTGTCGAGATGAAGCTGAAGGACGGGACCGAGACTTTCGGCAAGGTCATCGCCAAAGATGTCCGCTTGGATCTGGCATTGATTAGAACTCAGCATCGGGGAAAACCGGTGAAATTTCACCACGGCAACGATATAGGGATTGGTGCCACTGCTATTGCCATCGGTCACCCAAGAGGTCTTGAGTTCACGACGACACGGGGTATTGTCAGCGCTATCCGGGCTCATAAAAATGTTATTTTCGGCCACGGCAAAGAGGTCTATTTCGTCCAAACAGATACACCCATTAATCAGGGTAATTCCGGCGGGCCACTTTTTCTTGATGGCTCGATTATTGGCGTCAATGATTGGGTGGTATCAAAGCAAATTGCCGAGGGCCTAAATTTTGCGATCCATGTCAAGGAGGTCCTGCGATTTCTGCGAAAGGAAAACGTCCAGGTGAATATTGCAGGCGAAACATCATGAACCAAATGACCCGCCATTTTATCCTGTCGGCAATCCCGATCATTCTTTTTGCCGCTGCCTGCGCGCCGCAAAGCCGCATGGGGATGATTGTTGATCGCAATACCGGGCTGCAAATCGGCTCCACCATCGAACGGAATATTGTGGTTGATCCTTCGCTGTTCCAAAACAGCGGCGTCAAACTGCGCATTCGCAATACGTCTGGGCAAACTGACTTTGGCATTAAGCGGTTTCGCCAACGGCTTCTGTCTGCCTTCGCAGCGACTGGCTATGACACAAACCCCGGTGATGACTTTGGCATCCTTATTGATGTCAATGTCATGTATGCGGGCCAGGCATCAACCAACCTTGGAGCGGAGTTCGCCTTTCTGGGCGGTGCCACGGGCGGCATTGCAGTGGGATCAGGCAATCTGGCAACCGCGGGTGCCGTTATTGGCGGCGCAACATTGGGCGCCATTGTTGGATCATACATCACGCAAGACACTTATATGATCGTTTCGGAAGTGACCATCGGTGTCATCGATCAACGACGCGGGAAATCCAAAAAAACCCTTGTGTTCGGTGCAAGCAAGCGAAAGAAATCAAAACGCAAACGCGCCTATAAGGGCTTTGCCCGGCAGTCGCGCACTAAAATTGCCGTCTATGCCGGCGGCACCAATATCTCGCCCGGTCAGGTCGCAGCCCAGGTAAATCAGCGACTAGTCAGCATTATTGGTGACGTAATCTAACGCACGCCCCTAAATGCGCCTGCAATGCACCTGCTCTGATTAAAAATTGCTTTCATAAAGACCACCGTCGATCAACAGGCTTTGGCCGGTGATATAGCCGGCCTGGGCACTACAGAGGAAGGCGCAGGCTTCGCCGAATTCTTCCGGGTTGCCAAAACGTTTTGCGGGCACTTGGCCGGCTTGATTTTCCGCTGCCTGTTCGACCGAGATATTATTCTGTTGCGAATTATAGGCCAAGCCGCCACGCAGACGATCCGTATCGATGTAGCCGGGCAGAATATGGTTAATGGTGACATTGTTTTTCGCCACCGAACGGGCGACACCGGCCAGAAACGCCGTCAAACCGGCCCGCGCGCCGGAGGATAAATCAAGACCGAAGACCGGCTTCATAACGGAGACTGAGGTGATGTTGACGATGCGGCCAAATCCCTGGGCGACCATCGGATCGATCACTGCCTGGACCAGTTCGATGGGCGTGGCAAAGTTCATGGTGACACCGGCCAGCATATCCTCCCGCGTCAGTTCCCGAAAATCACGGAACGGCGGGCCGCCATTGTTGTTGACCAGAATATCGGGCTGCGGGCAGGCCGCCAATAAGGCTGCCTGGCCCTCCTTCGTGGAGACATCAGCGATGACCGGGGTGACATCCACGTCTGACGCGGCGCGAATTTCATCCGCCGTGGCCGTTGTCACAGCTTCGTCCCGACCGTTGATCACCACATTGACACCGTTTTGCGCCAATGACATGGCACACCCCCGGCCCAGGCCCCGTGAGGACGCACAGACAATGGCGCTGCGCCCCTGAATACCTAAATCCATGATAACTTCTCCCTATATATCTATCAGTCGTACTGGTTCTTCATCTCGACCGTTTTGTGGTCCTTTTGATGAAAATAATTGGCGCTGTAGAATTCCTTCATCAGGTCTGCATACAGCCGTGGTTCGTATTTAGCCGGGCTGTCATCGTCTATGCAGGACGGTGCCACGCGGATCATCCGGTATGGGTTTGGGCTGTGAAAGTAGGCGATGGAATAGCGGTCCATGTTGCCGTCGACGATCACCCCATGGGGCGTTGAGAGGAAATTATCATTCGACATGCGCCGCGCCATGTTGCCGATGTTCACCAAAAAAGTACCGGGGATCAGGGGCGGCGGCAACCACTCTCCCGAAGGCAGGCGGATGGCCAGGCCCGGCACTTCCATCCGTGCCAGGATGGTCATGAAAGAATTATCCGTATGAGGTGCCGTGCCGAAATCATTGTCGACGACTTCGGTGGGCGGATAATGCAACATACGCAGGGTGGCGTTGTTCTCATCAGCGAAATCTACATCCAGATAATCTGCCGCCATGCCTAAAGCACGGGCAAAGGGCGGCACCAGGCTATGGCCCAATGCATTGACGGCCTGGAAATAGGCCATCACCCCATCGCGAAAGCCCGGCAGATCATCGGGCCAGTAATTTTGGCCCCGCAAGGGCGTGCCTTTAAGCACATCGGGGTGGTCGTCCGGGCGATCGTGGGTCACGAAAAATGATTCATTCTGGTTCGGCGTGGTCGCCTTATGAACCGTGGAATGGGCCTGCATGGACGTGTTCATGGCCATGTAGCCGATATTGGCAGCATCAAGGGGGTGGCGGTTTTTGACCTCCAACGGCAGGGCATGAAAGCGTTTCGACTGCGCAAAAGCCCCTGTGATCAAATCTTCGGGCACACCATGATTGGAAATATAGAAAAATCCCACCCGGGCGCAAGCATCCTTAATTTCGCCGGCCAGGGCATCCAAAGCGCCATTTTTTCCCGCCAAATAGGGGCCAAGATCAAGAATGGGTATTTGGGCCAGGGCGGCATCCATGTCGCTGGCGGCCTGTTCTTGAAATAGATGCATCAACAAAATCCCTTCCACGCAATTCAGCCGACCGAGGTGTTGGTTGAGTATAACCAAATTCACCAGCTTGGAACCACGGCTTAAATTTAATCTGAAACCGCCTTCATTAGGTCTAATTTTTGCTGCTGTTGCATATGAAACGAACATAACTCGGAAGGTGACCGGGGGCGGCCGGGAACGAGCGGCATGGCAACTCGATGAAAATCGAGATCTCTATAATAGGCAGGAGGCTTCGTTGATGAGGTCTTCCGCCGCTTCGCTTAACAGCTCCTCCATACTGTCCCCATGCACCGCCTCGCGGCCGATTTCCAGCATCAGGGGAACGGCCAGGGGTGAGACGCGGTCCAGTGATCGATGATCGATCCGGCCTTTGACCCGCGCCAGCATGTCCCCCAGACGCCCGATATCCAACAGACCCGTGGCCGCATCCGCTTGCGTGGCGCGCAACAGAATATGGTCGGGTTCGTATTTGCGCAGCACGTCATAAATCAGATCGGAGGAAAAGGTCATCTGTCGTCCGGTCTTTTCCTGGCCCGGATGACGGCGGTCAATCAGGCCTGCAATCAGGGCCACATTGCGAAAGGTGCGCTTTACCAAATTGGATTCCGCCAGCCATTCCTCCAGATCATCGCCCAGCATATCCTCGCCAAACAGGGGCTCCACATCCTCCACCCTGTTCAAGCTCCATACCGCTAAAGCATATTCAGAGGCGACGAAGCCAAACGGGCGATGGCCCGCGCGTTCCATGCGCCGGGTCATCAGCATGCCCAGGGTCTGATGTGCCAATCGCCCCTCGAACGGGTAACAGACCAGATAATGCTTACCGCCACGGGGAAAGCCTTCCACCAACAAACCTTCCGGCCCCGGCAGAACAGAACGGCGGCGTTGCATGTCCAGCCAGTCCCGCACCGGTGGGGGCAGGCGGTTTCGCGCTGCCTCATCCGCCAATAGCCCCCGTACACGGGCGGCCAGATAGGTGGAGAGGGGGAACTTACCGCCATAATAGGACGGCACCTTGGCCTCCACCCCCGCAGCCCGGCTGACCGTCGCCACGGTTTCGCGCATGCCTTCAAAGCGCAGGATCTCACCGGCAAAGGCGAAGGTATCCCCGATCACCAGTTGATCTATAAACCATTCCTCAATCTGACCCAGATTACGACCGCGTTTTAAGCGCACATGGATCATCGGCTCGGCCACAATGGTGCCTACGTTCAGGCGATATTGCCGTGCCACCCGCGGGCCGGAGACATCGTGCCGCCCCTCGCTATCGCGCACCAGGCGGGCGTAACGTTCGTATTGGCGCAGGGCATAGCCCCCTGTCGCGACATAATCGACCACGCGATCGAAACTATCCCGGCTTAGTCCGGCATAGGGTGCGGCGCGGCAAACCTCCGCATACAGTTCGGCAGCATGAAACGGACCGCCGCAGGCCGTGCCCAGAATATGCTGGGCGAGGACGTCCAGACCACCCCGGCGCGGGGGCTCACCATCCAACTCCCCTTCCATCACCGCCTCGGCAGCGGCCTGACATTCCAAGACTTCAAACCTGTTCGAGGGCACAAGCAGGGCGCGGCTGGGTTCGTCCAGACGATGATTGGCCCGGCCTATACGCTGGACCAGGCGGCTTAATCCCTTCGGTGCGCCCACCTGGATGACCAGATCAACCGCGCCCCAATCAATGCCCAAATCCAAGGTCGAGGTGCAGACCACCGCCCGCAAGGCCCCGCGCACCATGGCGGCTTCTACCTTGCGGCGCTGTTCGGGCGCGAGGGAACCATGATGCAGGGCAATGGCCAGGCCATCCTCATTCAAACGCCACAGATGATTGAAAACCACCTCTGCCTGGGCCCTGGTATTGACGAAAACCAGGCTGGTCTGTTGCGCCTTGATGGCACTATAAACATCCGCCATGGCGTGCAAGGTCATATGACCGGCCCACGGCACCCGGGCCGAGGCGGCCATGATATTGATTTCAGGTCGCGGGCCCGGACCACCGTCAATGACCGCAACAGGGCCGGCGCAGGCCAGAAAGCCGGCCATTTTATCGGGCGCGGCCACTGTGGCTGATAGTCCGATCTGCCGTGCGGCGGGTGCCATACCGGCCAGACGGGCCAGACCCAGGGCCAAAAGATCGCCGCGCTTATTTGCTGCCAGGGCATGCAGCTCGTCGATAATCACATAACGTAAATGGGCAAAATAGCGCCCCGCATCCCGGTAAGACAACAACAACGCCAATTGCTCCGGCGTGGTCAGCAACATATGCGGCGGGTTGCGCCGTTGACGCTGGCGCCGGGATTGCGGGGTATCCCCGGTGCGGCTCTCCACCCGAATGGGCAGGCCCATATCAGAAATTGGTTCTTCCAGATTACGGCGCACATCAACCGCCAGTGCCTTGAGGGGGGAGAGGTA
>Ga0233429_1003119_pt1 | contig 16128 bp, 15 predicted proteins | sample SI_118_April2016_3_FD_179879 | JGI IMG/M metagenome (GOLD analysis project Ga0233429, IMG submission 179879) | Seawater microbial communities from Saanich Inlet, British Columbia, Canada - SI_118_April2016_135_MG | ecosystem: Environmental > Aquatic > Marine > Inlet | place: Canada: British... | reverse complement strand
TATCACTCCCTGCTGGCGGTGTCGGACAAAATCCCCGACACCTTGGAGGTCATCGCCCGCAACGAACATGACATGGTCATGGCCATTCGGCACAAAACCCTGCCGCTGGCCGCTGTGCAGTTCCATCCCGAATCCATCCTGTCCATGGATGATCAAGCCGGCCTGCGCATCGTCGAAAATGTCCTGGCAACACTGTTGCCCGAGAAAGGCCGTAACAATGCGGGGGAACAGACGGCGGCGTAGGGCAAGCTCATATAATGACATAACCTGAACAGACAGCCGCTTATGGCACAAAACCAGACCACGACGGAGGGGTGTTCGAAGGAGTCTGACCCTGACCCACAGCTACCATCATTCGTCTGTGTGAGCTATGCCAATGGCGGCCTCATTCTGGCTCGTCAGCGCTGCTTGTGGACACCACGCTTTCATTGCCCAGTTCTGACAGTGGCATTCTTCGCTCACCGTTCACGACAAGACCGAGGACATCGGGGCGGCTGTAGTGACCGCCGATATCGCAGATCGCCTTCACTTCGAGAACGCTATTCAAATCCGCTTCCACAACAAGCATGGCAGGTTCTTGATGGGGTGCTGTGTCCAAGATTGCGCCGCCGGGAGCAATGATGCAACTACCCCCCGAAGGGAGCCGGGCCAATCCTTCCGCAGCCTTGCGATAAGGCTCATCGACATTGTCTGGATTGATGATCGAGCCGACGGCGATGACGTAGCACCCCGCTTGGGCCGCAAAGGCCTGGGACAACAATAGACCCTTGCCCCTCTCCAAAGCCAGACTGCCCGAGGTCGGCCAGGCCGCGACATGGACCTGTGTGCCCTGCGCCGCGAGGGCATAGCCTGGAAGCATCATCATGTGTTCCCAGCAGTTCAAGCCGCTGATACGGGCATAGGGCCGCTCAAACACTTGCAACCCTTCAGCGTCGCCCTCGCCCCACATCAGGCGTTCGTAAAGGGTGGGCTTCAGCTTGCGATGTTTCCCGAGAATGCCCCCTTCGCGGCCGATGAATAGTAGAGTGGCGTAGACCGTGCCGTGGGTTTCAGGATTGAGCTCGACAATACCGATGACCACGTCAATGCCGGCACGCAATGCCGCTTGGCATAAGAGATCGGTCGTCCGACTGGGTACTTTCACTGCGTTCGAAAGATAGCGCGACGCAGCTCCTGCAACGGGCGAGGTTCTGATGAAGAAGGGGTAGCCCGGCAACCAAGTCTCGCTGAAAGCAGCCAAGGTCACTCCGCTTGCGCCAGCCTCCTCTATCAGCTTGCACGCTTTCGCGGTGGAAGCATCTCGGTCAAACCACACCGGCTCCGCTTGGATCGCAGCGAGTTTGAATTTCCCCTGGTTCGTCTGCATCGTGCGCGCTCCATTGTGATAGTACACTTGCCAAGATAGGACGTGCCTGAGGAACCAGAAATGTTAAGGCTTGCGGCCCGTTGCGATATTGACCATAGATGGAATGCGGATACCTTCCGGCGCTTGATATTTCTCTGCGCCTTGGATTATTGCCCGTTCGACCGCCGGACGATTTTCATCCGATTGCTTCGCGATCATCGGACCCAGCCGTGCCCCACTGGTATGAAGCTCGTTTAGAAATGTTTGCCCCGATGCCGATGGCCAATGCAAGGGACATTCGGTGACTGATATGTCTTCAAAGCCGGCATTCCCAAGAATATTTTCGCATTCTGCCGGATCGCCAAAACGGAACAATGGAGGTCCAGCAGGTAAATCAATTTCCATGGTACCGTGGGCTGCAATCGAACCTACCACTAACCCCATCAAGGGATTTGAATCCGGCGGTGTCCAACAGCTAAAAGCGTAGTGACCGCCGGGCTTAAGAACACGGAACACTTCGTCGACGGCCACCTCTGGATTCGGGAAATGCAATATTCCGAGAGAGCAGACAACGGCATCGAAGCGACCGACGTCAAAGGGTAGATCTTCTGCGTCGCCTTCTTGAACGTCTGCATCCGGACATCGAGAACGCGCTGCCGCCACCATATTAGGTGCAAAATCAAGGCTAGAGACCGTTGCGCCCCTTTCGATAGCACCGGCAGAAAGAAGGCCAGGCCCACATGCAATATCTAACAATTCCACGCCAGTTTTGGCGTTGACCGCATTCAGTATTGCGTCATTTGTCTGTGCCGATACCAGGGCAATCTTTTTCGCATAACCTTCTGCTACGCCCGAATAGCCGTCTCGTTCGAACTGTCTAAACGCCTGCTGGTCAAAATCCGTTGACATGGTGCTATGCCCCCAAGGCCACTATGGATTCAAACATGTACCGATACTAAGCGAAGCATATATTTACCATAATCAATGGCAATTTCAATAGCAGGAATGGACGAAAATGGTACGGGTGCTCTAGGATGCTGGATACACGCACCGGATCATAAATTCCATGACCGCACGGCGCGAACGCTGATTGCCGAGAAATTATCGTCCGAAGCCTCTGCCTTTTTACCGCCCTGTCGGACAAACCGGACCCGGTCATTCATTCACCGGGCCCGGGTCAACCAAAAGAGTTCGGCGTCCCTGATTTGGTGCGCCAAGTGGCGGACATGGGCATCCCACAATTCGGCGTTTGCCTGGGCCTGCAGGGTATGGTTGAGGCATTCGGCGGCGAACTAACGGTCATGGATGTCCCCCGCCACGGCAAATACTGGCAGCTACACCACGATGGCAGCGGCTTATTCGAAGGCATCGCACCGAACAGCCGGGTGGGCGGCTATCACTCCCTGCTGGCGGTGTCGGACAAAATCCCCGACACCTTGGAGGTCATCGCCCGCAACGAACATGACATGGTCATGGCCATTCGGCACAAAACCCTATCCCTGGCCGCTGTGCAGTTCCATCCCGAATCTATTCTGTCGATGGATGATCAAGCCGGTTTGCGCATCGTCGAAAATGTCCTGGTAACCCTGCTGCCCGAGAAAGGCCGGAACAACGCGGGAGAACAGGCGGCTTAGGTCATGCTCACACAGTGGCATAACCTGGGAAGACAGCCCCGAATAGCGCAAAACCAGACCACGACGAAGGGGTGCGAAAGAGTCCGTGTCTGGTCCCATTGCGGAAGTGGCAATCGAAAATTCAGGCCCTCGTATTTGCCTAGTAACCAGTGTTGGTACAGAACCCGTACGGCCATGATTGATCCACCAAACCAGTGCAAATGGAGATCCATTAGTATCACGGCAATCTCGGTGATGGCGGTGTCCCGCGGAACTCCGGCGCTATCGGTATGGTAGTGCTATTCCTCGGGCAGCCCGGCGATTATAAGGCCGCCGACAAATTGCTCTAGGTGTTCACGCGACGGATAGGGCAGAGTGCGCCTGAGTTGCGATGCAGAAATATTGGGCTGCAATCTCATTAACATATCGAGATGAACCCGCGCTTGGTCGATCTTTCCTGATCTTGCAAGTGCAACGCACAACATCCGCAGCGCGGATGGGAAGCCAGGCCGCTGACGCACCATTTCCTGCGCCTCCTCTATGCAGTCTTCGTAACGCCCGGCGAGAAAATGCGCAAGGCTGATGCCGGCATGAAAAATTGAATTTTGTGGGTCTTTCGGGCTTAGCCGCGAGGCGATATTGGCATCTTCAATTGCTTCCTTCGATAAACCGGCGTGGGCTTTGGTAAAGCTACGCCAGCCGTAGGCTGAGGCAAAATTAGGGTTCAATTCGATGGCCTGGGTGAAGCGCTTTATTGCCGCCGTCGTTTCCCGGTTCATGGTATGCATATAACCGAGGACCACATGCGCCCAGGTATCCTGGTCGTCTAGGTCGATGGCCTGATTTGCCAGTTTAGCCGCCTCATCGCGGACCGACGCAAGATCGCGCCAACCCGATTGGGCCGAAAACAGCAGAACGAAGGCCAGCATACTGTGAGCCGGAGCGTACTGCGGATACCTTTCGGTTGCAGTCTCAAGGTAGCCTATCGCCTCGACGGCGTCTTTCTCCGCCAGTCGCCAGAAGTCGGAGACTGCCCGCATCAATAATTCCCAAGCACCGAGATCTTGGCTGGAGCGGTTGCGGGCGCGATGGCCTTCAGCCGCTATGATTGCCGGTTCGATCGCGCCTGCGACTTTCTCCGTAATTTCATCCTGAACGGCGAAGATGTCGTCGAGCTCGCGGTCATACCGTTCCGCCCACAAATGGTTCGAGGTTTCGGCGTCGATCAGCTGTACAGTAATGCGAACCCGGTTCGCCGCCTTGCGTACGCTACCCTCGAGCAGATATCTAACACCAAGCTCCCGCGCCACCTGGCGAACGTCGATGGAATGACCTTTGAATACGAACGATGAATTTCGCGCAATGACAAACAGCCAGTGAATTCGCGAGAGGTCAGTAATGATGTCTTCGGCAATGCCGTCGGCAAAAAATTCTTGCTCCGCGTCGCCGGACATATTGTCGAACGGCAGGACCGCGATCGAGGGTTTGTCGGGCAGCGGCAACGTCGTGCGACCATCGTCGACAGGATCTGCCGTGGTTTGTGTTATCTGGGCCGGCCAGCGCCACACGTGGACGGGTTGCTTGATGTTTTTCATCGAGACGTCGCCGCCATCTGAAAAAACAGCATCCAGCCTGTCGCGAATTTGCCCCTGAACGATGTCTGAGATCGCAATTCCGCCGGGTTCGGCGATTTCCTGCAATCAGGCGGCTACATTTACCCCGTCGCCGAAGATATCGTCCCCTTCAACGATGACGTCGCCGAGATTAACACCGACGCGGTACACAATCCTTGCCGCAACACTTTCTGCTTCATTCAGCAGCGCGACTTCGGTTTGTACGTTGACTGCCCAATCGACGGCATCGACGACACTGGGAAATTCGGCCAATAGGCCGTCGCCCATTAGTTTGACCAGCCGTCCCCGGTTTCGGTTGATCGTGGGCAGCACGAGATCGGCGAAACGAGCCTGCAAGCGCGCATGCGTTCCGGCCTCATCCGTCCCCATAAGACGCGAGTAACCGACCACATCGGCGGACACGATCGCCGCCAGTCTACGTTGAGTTCCCTCTGACATGAAAGGAGTTTATCGGCAGTGGTTCGGGGAATCTATGCCTGATTACAAGACAATCCGAATATCGCAAGTTGGCACAAAGCGCAGCTCCGAAGGCTCGTCAGGTTTCGACGGCCCTTTCACTTTGAACAGACTCTATAGGCGGTTGCGAAAGGAACGCGCGCAGGGCCGCATTTGACGAAACTGGTACCGGCGCTTTAGGATGCTGCACACCCGCAACGGATCATAAATACCATGACCGCATGGCGCGGACGCTGATTGCCTGACAGCTGATTGTCTGGAAATTGTCGTCCGAAGCCTCTGCCTTATTGCCGCCGGCATGATCCCAATAGGTAAATCGAGAGGGAACCGCCCCATGCGCGCGATGTTGTGTAATGAGTTCACCTGGCCTGATGGCCTTGCCATGGGTGAGATTGCCCCGCCTGTTCCGGCGGATGATGAAGTCCTGATCGATGTAGAGGTGGCATCGGTCAGCTTCATGGATTATCTGATGGCATCGGGCGGCTATCAAATGCGGCCCGAGCTGCCCTATGCGCCGGGGACCGATGCCTGTGGCATAATTCGCACAATTGGCAAGGGCGTGACCCAATTCGCGCCGGGCGACAGGGTCACTTGCGCCAACTGGCATGGCGGCTTTGCCGAACAGATGATCACCAAAGAATGGAAATGCGTCCACGTACCCGATGGCGTGGAAGCCGCAGCGGCGGCCACCGTGTTGCACAATTACGGCACCGCCTATTACGCCTTGATCGTGCGGGACCAATTGAAAGCCGGTGAAACTATTTTTATCACGGGTGCGGCGGGCGGCGTCGGTCTGGCCACTGTGGATCTGGCGCGCAAGCTTGGCGGCCGGATCATTGCCGGCGTCGGATCGGATGACAAGGCCGCGATTGTAAAACGCTATGGTGCGGAGGCTGTGGTGAACTACAACACCGAGGATCTGTCGACCCGCATAAAGGAACTAACGGGGGGCCAGGGCGTTGACGTCTGTTTCGACAATGTGGGCGGCGAGGTCTTCCAGAAAATGACCCGTCTGATGAACTGGGCCGGGCGTTTGATGCCCATCGGCTTCACCAGTGGAGACATCCCCACCGTACCCATGAACCTACCCCTGGTGAAGAACTATTCCATCGTCGGGCTGTTTTCCGGTGCCTGGTTTGAAAAATTCCGCGACGAAGGTCGGCAAGCGAACAATGCCATTATGGCATGGTTGGCAGCCGGTGAGATCAACCCCCATATTGACCGCATCATGCCCCTGGAACAGGCGGCAGAAGCAATGCAGCTGATCGCGGATCGCAAAACACAAGGGCGAATAGTTCTACAGGTAACATAGAGCATTGCCGGGATACTCTGGGATATTACGGGCCGTCGGCCTGAATGCCGGGCCAGATGTCGCGCAAAAATACGGGAAGATCATTGCTGTCGCCTTTGTAAGGCACCTGATATAGCAGATCGCTTATGAATCCACGATGATAGGTCGAATGGTTCGACAGATGCAGTAGAATTTCCGAACGCGTCATTTCACCGTCACCTCCGCCAACAAAAGTAAACTTGATCACTTCATCTAACTCAGGCTGACTAAGCTGACTTGCTAAAACCACATAGTATTGGTCGAGCTTTTCAAGCTGTTCCCGCACATCTGCAAAAGGCGGTGAGGTTTCGGTGTTTCTAGCTGTGTATGAGTGTGACTTACCCTCAAGATGCGCCTGGAAGATTTTATGCACCACGAGAATATGATTGAATGTATGTGCAATGTTCCCAAAGAGTGTTTGGCGTTCCTTGACAATTTCCGACTCTGGAATTCTCGACACGGAATTGAACATTGTCGTGTTTGCCCATGCCATGTAGTGCGTCATCATACGGACCATCTGCTGCACCCCTGTGATGCCTTCCCCCGACATGTCTATGTTCCTTTTGCTGTGCCGCATAACGGGCATTCAATTGAGTTTGCTTTTCCCATGCGCCACTGTCCCGTGCAATGCGTATATTGTCTCGATACAATCGAATGGATGCCCTATTTCGCAAGCCAGGGCTTTTTCTATGTGACCAGGCTATAGGGGCGACATGACGGATAGTTGACTTCGTGGCCTGCGCGCACGTTCCTATATGTATCCAATTGCTATGGCTGCATGGGGATGAACAATGCTCAAAATTATAATTGGTTTCAATAAAGGCCTGATGGGGATGCCGTTTCCCTGGCCGGTCTGGCTTATGGTTTTGGTCGGTGGCAATATGATCGCGCCGCTGTTTCTGCTCGACCATATGGAGGCGCAGGTCACCTTTGGTGTTTTCCTGGCGGGTGCCGTGCTGATGACGGCCATCTACGCCGTTACAGGCTTTACCAGATTGCTGGGCGCGGGCCATGTTCTATGGCTGGGATTAGTGCCGTGGCTGTGGTTCCGGTTGGATCTGGCATGGTCACCGGAGCAACCGTTGAACTGGTTTTCTTATTGGATTATTGCTGTCATGGTCAGCAACAGTTTATCCCTGGTTATCGACATCGCGGACGTCATTCGCTATGTCCGGGGGGAGCGGGAGGCGACGGTCGTCCCAAAATAATGAGCGTCAGAATTGTCCAATCTGAAAGTTGAGTGAAAACCATGCATGATCCCGTCCACATGACCGAAGATATGCGACTGATCCGCGATCAAATCCGTCGCTTCGTAACAGAAGAAGTGATGCCAAACGGCGAAGCCTGGGAGGCGGAGGGCAAGGTGCCCCGCGAGGTTTTGCGGGAAATGGGCAAGCTGGGATTTCTCGCCATGCGCCACCCCGAAGAACATGGCGGCTCCAACCTCGGTGCCATGGCATCATTGGTCCTGTCGGAGGAACTTGGCCGATCCACCTTTGGCGGCTTTTCCGCCACCGTCCTGGTCCACACGGACATGGCCTCACCACACCTTGTGCGCTATGGCAATGACGAGCAGAAAGCCAAATACCTGCCGAAAATCTGTGCCGGAGAGATCATCACCGCCGTTGCGGTGACCGAACCGGGCGCGGGCTCTGATGTGGCGGGGTTATCAACACGGGCAGTGCGGAAAGGTGACGACTATATCCTGAACGGGGCCAAGACGTTTATCACCAACGGCGTCCATGGCGATCTGTTCTTCGTCGCCGCCCGCACGGACCCTGATGTCAAAGGCAGCCGGGGCATTTCCATTTTCATTGTCGAAAAGGGCACGCCTGGGTTCTCAGTCTCGCGAAAACTGGACAAACACGGCTGGCGCTGTTCCGACACGGCGGAGCTGGCGTTCGAGGATTGCCGCGTTCCCGCCGCCAATCTTTTGGGGGAGGAGAACAAAGGCTTTTATGCGATCATGGATAACTTCCAGAACGAACGCATGGTGCTCTCCGGCATGGCGGTGGGCGAAGCCAGCAAGGCCCTGGAAATCACTTTGGCGTATTTGAAGGAGCGCAAGGCCTTCGATGCCACCCTGTGGGAAAAGCAAGCCATTCGCCAGCGTCTTTCCATGTTGGCCGCGGAGGTAGAGGCGGCCCGGCAGCTGGCCTATCACGTGGCCTGGCTGGACGAACAGGGAGAGGACTGCGTGGCCGAGGTCTCCATGTTAAAAGCGATGTCGGCGGAAGTGGCCAATCGGACCGTTTATGATTGCCTGCAATTCCATGGCGGTATGGGTTATATGCGAGAGAGCACCATTGAGCGCATGTCCCGCGACGCCCGGCTGCTGCCCATCGGCGGTGGTGCCACGGAAGTCATGTTGGAAGAAGTGGCGAAACGTCTATAGCGCCCTATAAAACAAGAGGCTGTCATGAGTGATGCGGAGAATGGTGCGGATGACGCACCCAAGTTTGGTTGGACGGACGAGGAACTGCTGGCCCAGCCATTGGTTTATCGCGAGGATTTATTTGCCGGCAAAGTCGTCCTGGTCTCTGGTGGCGGCAGCGGCCTGGGCAAGGCCATCGCCTATGCCTTCGCACGCCTGGGCGCGACGCTGGTTTTGTGTGGGCGCAATCCGGAAAGGCTGGCCACTGCCAAGGGTCACATCGAAAACCTTGGTATGCGCTGCGACACCCATCAAATGACCATCCGCGATCCCGACAGTGTCAACGAGATGATGGCAAAAATCTTCGAAGATCATGGCAATCTGGATGTTCTGGTCAACAACGCCGGCGGGCAATTCCCCCTGCCCGCCCTGGACATCACGCCCAAGGGTTGGAACGCCGTGGTCGACACCAACCTGAACGGTACCTGGTACATGATGCAGGCGGCGGCAAGGCAGTGGCGGGACCGGGAGACCTCAGGCTCTGTCGTTAACATCGTCGCCGATATCTGGCGCGGCCTGCCGGACATGGCGCACACCTGTGCCGCCCGCGCAGGCGTCATCTATATGTCCAAGACCGTGGCCGTGGAATGGGCCCCCTTGAACATTCGGGTCAACTGCGTCGCGCCAGGCTGTTGCGAGACGGAGGCGTTTTCGTTGTACCCACCCGATGCCGCCGTGCGTTATGAAGTTTCCAACCCCATGCTGCATTCCGGCGACGCCATGGATATTGCCGAGGCGGTAATCTATATCTCCGCCCCCTCAGGCAAATTCGTCAACGGTGAAGTCCTGACCGTCGATGGCGGACAACAGATGTGGGGCGACGTCTGGCCCTATTACAAACCTGAATGGACCAAGGTGGATACGAAATAGTGCGATGACAAATTTAGACAACGAAATTTTGGCAAGCCGCGAGATCGTTGAGGTGATCACCGCCCAGCGCGCCACTGAAGGTGCGGGCTTTCCCATCCGCCGCCCCTTCCCCACCGCGCAGCTGGATAATCTGGATCCGTTTTTGATGCTTGATGAAGTGGGGCCGGTTGATTGGCCACCAGGGGAAGCCAAGGGCGCACCGGACCACCCCCATCGTGGTTTTGAGACCATCAGCTATTTGCTGTCGGGGGAAAAGCTGCACGAAGATTCTAACGGCGATCATCAGATCATGCGCCCCGGCGATGTGCAGTGGATGACGGCGGGCTCCGGCATAATCCATTCGGAAATGCCCTCTCCCGCGATGATCGCGGCGGGGGGCCGGGCCCACTCATTTCAGATCTGGGTCAATTTACCGGCCAAACACAAGATGGATGGCCAGCGGTATCAGTTCATCGCCAACGATGCTATGCCCTTGGGTCAAAGCGAGGATAGCCTGGTCACGGTCAAGGTTATCGCGGGGGAGGCCTTTGGCGTAGCTGCCGGGATCGACACCTACGTTCCCGTCACCCTGCAGGATTGGACCATGCAACCCGGCAGCCAGGCCCAGCCGACAACACCCCGTGAACAACAAATGGCATTGTATCTGTTCCAGGGGACCTTGTTGGCCGGCCCGAACAGTCAAATGGTCAACGATGGACAATTGGTCATTTTCAGTGCCGGTGAGGCAATAGACCTGGCCCTTGACGCCGGGGCCGCGGAACCAGCACGTTTTCTATTATTCGGCGGCAAACCAATCGGTGAACCCATCGCCCGCTATGGCCCTTTCGTGATGAACACCAGAGAGGAACTGGTGCAGGCCTTTGATGACTATCAATCAGGCAAAATGGGAACGATCGCGCGATAGATTTCTTTTCGATTTATCCCCCGAACTACCAATCCTTTGAAAAATACCATGCGGTCGCCGTGGGGACGGCAGATGCTACTGGCTGCTCAACGCATCCCTGAACGCCGTTGGTGTTGTACCGGTAGCCGCACGGAAATCGCGACTGAAATGGGCGCTGTCTGAAAAGCCGGCACAAAAGCCAATGGCGGCGAGCGTGGTGTCCTTGTCTTCAAGCAGGCGGCATGCTTCCTGAATGCGCAGACCGCGAACCAGGCTGGAATAATTAAGCTCCGCCTCGCCAAGACGCCGTTGCAATGATCGCTGAGACATCCCCAGTTCTCGCGCCAATTCACTGACCTTCCACTGACGTAGGAAATCGGCTGATAAATAGGTGGCGGCCTGAAAGACCGCCCGGCGCGCTTCAGAGTTGCAGCCGGATGGGAACGGGATTGAGATCTCCGGATCGGTTGGCAAATCCGCCTGATGTCCCTGATGTCCCTGATGTTTTGGTGCGAAAGCGCGCCAGTGGATCGTCCAGGACGTGGTTTCCAAACCATCGCCGCGCTGATCCGGCACATTGAAACGACCGTTTTCATAAAGCACAACTGAACCATGACCGAATAGCGCCATGTTGCAGGAGACCCCGTGACATCCAATTATTTCCAGGAGTGCGATAAGAACACCGCAAATCAACAGGTTCTCGACCGGGCTGGGCGTTTCCGCGCCGTTGACCTTATACCGCCGACAATCGACTTGACGATCCTTCACACAGCACATTTCCAGCCGGTTTGTCGAATGGGCATAGCCTTCCAAACGACGCCAGCCATGAAAAAGCTGCTGCGGGTCACGGGCCCGTGCAGCCGCCCGCCAAATCGGGTCGAAATCACCGTCGCGCAAGCCTTGACCAATCGCAAGCACAACCTCGGCACCAGCTTCGTCTAGGATACGCGTGAGCAAGGTGCGTTTATCATTCGCAGGGACAGCAACATTACGCAGATTATCGATAGGTTTCGACATACCCGACAGTAGGGCGGGATGCGTCTTGGCGATCTCCCTCCGTACCAGGTTAACAATGCTTGCACGGGCGAAGTCGTGGATGCCTGATCTCCTCATGCTCTGAAAACACCCTCAGGTGTAAAGACTATCGTAATTAAATGGAAGGCTTCGGGGCCGCTTTCCAGACGCGGCAAAGGCGGCGTTGGCAATAGCAGCAACAGTGGGCGCAAAGGCTGCCTCACCCACGGCCAGCGGCTTTGCCTGCATGGTGTCGACAAGCTTTATATCGACCTCCGGCGCCTCTTCGTGACGCAAGATTTCGTAGGTGTCGAAGTTCCGTTCGTTGACGATGCCGTCGCTGACGGTCAATTTCTCTTTCAATGCCATTCCGCAGCCCCAAACCAGGTTTCCCAAAACCTGGTTTTCCACCTGATCGGGATTGATGACCAGACCTGAATTCTGGGCACACCAGAGCTTGACCACATTGACCTGGCGTTCTGAATGATCAATTGCCACATCTGCCACGACCGCAACATGGGTCTGATCCTTGTAGGTCGCACAGGCAATGCCCAAGCCGCGATCCTTGGCAACCGAGCGGCCCCACCCCGACAGATCGCCAACCTGCCGCAATACACCGGATAACTGCGCTATATGTTGCCCGTCGCCGACGAGGTGGGCTAATCGAAATGCCAGGGGATCTTTTCCCGCCGCAAAGGCCAATTCGTCCATTATACTCTCAATCGCGAAAGTATTCGGTGCCGCCCCCAGACCGCGCCATGCACCCGTGGGGGTGTCTGTTCGAATATCAGAATAGCGCAGCCGTTGATGTTCAATTGCATAGGGCGGCTTGGCACCTCTGGCCGTGCCCTTGTCTGCCACAAAGGTATCAAGGATCGAGGCCAGGCCTTTTGGCACCAAGCCGAAAATAATTGGCGATGAAACAAAATCATGGTGCCAATAGGCGATTTTTCCGGTCTCATCCAAACCGCTGTCGATGGCGTGGGAAAATTTCGGCTGGAAGTAGTTATGTTGAAATTCTGCTTCCCGGTTCCATTGAACGCGCACGGGCCGTCCAACATGTGCCGATAAAAGCGCTGCTTCCTCCGCCGGTTGAGAGAGGACCCGACCGCCAAACCCGCCGCCCATGCGAAGGGGATGAATAATGACATCGCCTTCATCCCGCTGCAAAAGGGCGGCAACCCGGCCCCGTATGAAATATGGGTCCTGGCAGCCGCACCATATCTCGACGCCCGACTTCCGAACCGAAGCGACCGCCGCCCCCGGCTCCATAGCGGCATGGGCCATGTAGGAAGTTGTATAATTGGCAGTTATGCTCTGCACACCGGCGTCACCAACCAGTGCTTCGTTACCGTTGTCGATCAGAGTGTGTTCGAAATCTCCGTTGCCCCGATAGCGGGCGATATCCAGCTTGTCCAATCCCGGTGCATCTTTGGGAAGCGCCCAAACCGGTTCAATTTTTTCCAACGCATCGGCGAGCATGAACGGGTTATCCGATACCACGCCGACCAGGTTATTGACGACATCGATCACCAATACCTGGCCATTGGACAAGGCCGTTTCAGCCTTAACCTTGGCATCGATCAACGTTGCGCCAAAGCGCGGCGGGCGGACGACATCGCCGAAAAGCATGCCGGGCAGGGATACATCCCGGCTATAGACCACCTTTCCGGTCACGATGTTCTCGATATCCGGGCTAGGCCAGCGTTTCCCAACAGCATTGTAAGGATTTTTTCCGGCGTTGAAATACTGCTCGACCGAACTGTAATCATCGGCGTGTAGCACGATTGCCTCTTCGGATATCAGGTCGCCATAGCCAAAAAAATGCCTGCCCGCCGCCTCGAACCCACCAGGCGCGTCCTTCAGTTGGCCAACTGGCAGTCCTGACGTCGCGGCGGCCCGTTCTCTGAGATATTCGCGCAGGGTCGCGGCAGCAAGGGATACAGGCTCGGAAAACACGGCGATGCTTTCGCTGCCCACGGTCATTTTAAAAGGCGGTGATTGGTTGGTGGCAGGGGTCACGCATTCGATTTGCGCCTGATCGAGGTTGAGTTCCTCGGCAACAATCTGGCTTAATCCAATGGGTGCGCCCTGGCCCATCTCCATTCTTGGACAGAAGAAACGGACGCGCCCGTCGACAAGCACTTGAAGCCATGCCAGGCCGTCTTCATTCTCCGGGTTGGTTGTTGTCGGCAGAACTGGAATAACGCTCTTGCAGGCGGTGAGCACCGTTAACCCGGTCGCCAGCCAGCCGCTGTTGAGCAGGAATTTACGGCGATTAAAAGATGTCGTCCCGGTGATCTTGCCCATTCTATCTCTCCTGCGCGGCGCGTGCCACGGCACGGTGAATACGACTGTAGGTGCCGCAACGGCAAAGGTTCCCGCTCATACCAGCGCGGATCTCCTCATCGCCGGGTGTGGGGTTTGCTGCCAGAAGTGCTGCCGCCGTCATGATTTGACCGGGCTGGCAATAGCCACATTGGGGCACCGCCTCGGCGATCCAAGCCCGTTGCACCGGGTGCAGACCTTCATCATCGGTCAACGCGGACAAACCCTCGATGGTGGTCACCTTATGCCCGCGCACTTCAGACATTTTCAGCTGGCAAGCACGCTGGGCGATGCCGTCCAGATGAACGGTGCAGGCACCGCAGAAACCCTGGCCGCAACCGAATTTTGTGCCCTTAAGCATTGCCTGGTCGCGGATAAAATCAAGCAATGAAACATCATACAACACCTTTTCGACCCGGGTTGCCTTGCCGTTTAGATTTATCATTTGCCATCTCCATCTCGGCCTCACAGAACACCGTCGGTCCGCACTGACCAACGTGCCTGAGTACAGAAAATAGGAGCGACAACAGACAAGCGTTATGATGATCGCGCCAAAATATCTTGTCGCAACGTTCCACTTAATACGTTGTAACTATCCAGGAATGACGGCCCCACCGCCCAGAGCATGCCGCGTCAAAACGGCTTTAGTCAAAGGCGAATGCAGCCATGCCCAGGCTGCCCCATTCGAAGCTGCGGTGGATGGCGTGGCCGGCACCGCCGCCTGCGCCGGCCGCTGTCAGAAGAGGCAGAAAATGTTCATCACGGGGATGGGCCATGGCGCTATGGGGCGCGAGAACGCCGTAATTCAGAACATCATGCAGGTGCCCGCCCTCGACCCGCTCCACCACCCAGGCTTCAAACTCTACGGCCCAATCCGGGCTGGGGCCATCGACGGGAACACCGGCGGAGCGGCGCTGAAAAACATCGCGTAGATTATGGGTAATGGCACCACTGCAGAAAATCAACACCCCTTCATCGCGCAATGGTGCCAGGGCCTGACCGACGGCGAATTGATGGGCCGGGCCCAAATGCTGTTGGATGGAGAGCTGGGTGACGGGGATATCCGCGTTGGGATATCCCAACAACAGCGGGATCCAGGCACCATGGTCAAGGCCCCTCTCCGTGTCCCCGTCACAAGGCAGATCGGCGACCGTCAGTAATTCGACAACCCTATCCGCCAATGCCGGGGCACCAGGTGCGGGATAGCGCATTTCGTACAAAGCATCCGGGAACCCGCCGAAATCATGGATGGTTTCAGGTATGGCAACGGTACTGACCAACGGGCCCGCGCTTTCCCAATGGGCCGAGACACAAAGGATTGCCGACGGCTTTGCAAGCATCGCCGCTAAACCGGACAGAAATTTATGGGCAGGCGTCTGCATCAGCGCCATCAGGGGGCTGCCGTGGCTGATGAAAAGACTGGGCAGCTTTGTCATCTGTGTGATCCTGTCTTCATCCCTATTTGGGCTTGCGACCGGAAATATGCTGCAGAATATCGGGAATGAATTCCCGCACCGCCACATCCTGGAAGCCCGCCGCCTCAAAATAGCCGATACAATCGCTTGGCGTATGGGGCAGGGCCGTCGATTGGAACAATGCGCCGTGCATGGCGCACATAGCGGGAATAAGGGGGCCGTTCCAGTCCTCGTTGACCATCTCGCCGCAGATATGCATCTCGCCACCAGGTTCCAGGGCATCAAATGCCTTTTGCACCACGCCCTGGATGACCGCACCGGAATATTGCGGCAGGTTGGAATTCATCAGGATCACATCGGCCCCACCGGGAAACGGATCGGCGGTGAAATCGCACGGCTGCGCCGTAACCCGGTCCGACAAGTCGTTCTCGGCAATGAACTCGCGGGAGATCACGACAACTTCCGGCAAGTCCAGCACCACGGCCTCAATCTCCGCATATTGCTTGGCGGCCTGGATCGAATAGGCACCCGATCCGCCCCCCAGATCCAGGATTTTATGGCGGCCGGTCAGATCAACTTCACGCAGGAACTTCCGCGCCGCGCCCATCCCGACGGAGGCCGTTGCCTGGTGATAGCGCCGGGCATGCGCCTCGGTGAAGCCTTCGGTATAAAAGCCCAGGTTTTTTTCATCACCGCTGGCCCCCAGTCTTTCCCCCAACTCTCCCCAGGCACCCCACTGGTGATGGAACCAATGCACCCAGGCCCCGGCATAGCTGGGTTGATCCTGCACCAAAAAACGCTCCACA
>Ga0233429_1003093_pt1 | contig 16231 bp, 14 predicted proteins | sample SI_118_April2016_3_FD_179879 | JGI IMG/M metagenome (GOLD analysis project Ga0233429, IMG submission 179879) | Seawater microbial communities from Saanich Inlet, British Columbia, Canada - SI_118_April2016_135_MG | ecosystem: Environmental > Aquatic > Marine > Inlet | place: Canada: British... | reverse complement strand
GGCTTGGTTTTAATAAGAAAATATGAACACAGAAAACCTGCGAGTTTACCGATATTTCTGAAAATGCTTGATTTGTCGGAAGATGAATTTAATAGAATTTGCTTAAATCAACTGATTCCGCCGGCTATTGCGGTTGATCCTGATACCATACCAGTTGGAAAGAAGCTTTGGGATCAGGATTTGTGGCTTATAGAATAAAAGGATTAGAGTAATTGCCTATGAGAGTTGGATTAATTAATGGATGTTTAGGGAACCTGGGTTCCGTGATTAGCGCTTTTGAGTTTTATAAATATAATATAGGTATTGTAACAGCGCCTGAAAGCTTGAAGGATTATGATGTCTTGGTCCTGGCCGGTGTTGGTAATTTCAAAACTGCATCTGAGAAACTTAAAAAATATAATCTCTGGAATTTCCTGAACGAGGAGGTTGTAATGAATAAAAAGCCTATTTTAGGGATATGTCTTGGTATGCAATTGTTTGCTGATGTGGGATATGAGGGTGGTGAAACCGGGGGTTTTGGATGGATAAAAGGCAAAGTGGTGAAAATAGAAGATAATTCTGTAAGGGTCCCACACATTGGATGGAACAAAGTTATTTCAGACGGGGACACTTTATTATTTAAGGGGATAAAAGATGAATATTTTTATTTTATGCACAGCTATTATTTCTTACCAGAAGACAAGGATACAGTAATTGCTACTACAAGATATGGGCATACGGACATTGTTTCATGTGTTAGGAAAGATAATATTATGGGAGTGCAGTTCCATCCTGAAAAGAGCCAGTCTGTAGGCTTGAAATTAATACATAATTTTATGACTGAAAATAAGTGATCCCTAAAAGAATAATTCCTGTTTTTCTGCTTAAAGGTTCGCGATTTTTTAAAGGTACAAACTTTAAGGAGCATATAGACGTAGGAGATCCACTCTCACAGTCAATGATTTATGATGCTCAGGGTTCAGAGGAAATTGTAGTTGTTGATATTGAGGCTTCAGCAGAGAACCGACTGATAGACACAAGCCTGATTGCCATGATTGTCAAAAAGTGCAGGCTGCCTATTGCTGCAGGTGGAGGAATCAGGAATATAAGTGATGCCAGGAAATGTTTTGACGCGGGAGCAGACAAAATTATAGTAAATAGTCACGTTGTTAATAATCCAGACTTGGCAAAAGAATTGGCTGCGGAATTCGGTTCTCAATCAGTTGTTGTTTCTATCGATGTTAAGAAGAATACGAAAGGTGGCCATGACGTGTTTACTTTCTCTGGCACAGAAAAAACGAATATTAGTATTGAGTATGTAATTGAAAAAGTGATTGAAAATTGTGCAGGAGAATTATTAGTGACTTCAATTGATAATGAAGGAACCATGTCTGGATTTGACTATGGGTTATATAAGAAAATAAGTGATCTTGTGCCAGTGCCGTTGATTGCTTCTGGTGGCTCAGGATGTTACGATCATATCGTCAGGTTGTTTAATGAAACTGGCGTAGATGCCTGTGGGTTGGGGAAAATGCTTTTTCTTAGAGATTACGATATTGTTAGGATAAAGGCATATTTAAAAGGCAAAGGGATATTTGTCAGGGATGCCTGAGAGGATGTTTTTCTGTTCCTGTTTTTGCGAAACAGGAGTTAATGTTTTGGCATATTGTAGTCTTTTTAATCTCTATGGGTTCAATTCCCCGCAGCTCGCTGCGGGGTAGTTTAATATTTTATCTAAAACAAACTATTCATGAGATATAACAATATAAATAAAGTGATATTATTTGGAGGTTCTTTGACTTTATTGGGTACTATTAAATATTTGAAAAATGAGAATATGAATACATTAGTCTATACATCACCACGTCATGCATCAGAGATTTTAGATGAGTCAGGAACAACTATTAATAACGAACTGAGGGAGTTAGGGGTTCCTTTTATTGTTACTGATGATATTAATACTGAAAACGCTTTGTTAGATGAGATAACTCCTGAAACTTTAGGAATAGGCTTTGGAGAAGCGTGGAGTTTTGACAAAAATATTGTTAACAAGTTTAATGGTAAACTCTTAGACTATATGGCTATACCTCTTCCGCGTTATCGTGGTGGAGCCCATTTTACCTGGATGATTCTTAGGAATGATCGACAAGGCAGTTGTAATTTGCAGTTGGTTAACACTGAAACGATTCAAGGAGTTTATGATTCAGGCGAAATCTTAAAGAATAAAAAATATGTCTTTCCTGAAGGGATTAACCCTAAATATTATTTTGATGTAGAAGTTAGAGAAGGTGTTGCATTTATTGCAGAGTTCTTAGATGAAATAAAGTCCGGGAAGGAATTTTCACTGACTAAATTAAATGAAGATGAATCACTTTATTTACCAAGATTAAATACTTTAAAAAATGGCTGGATTGATTGGGCATGGTCAGGTGAAGAAATATCAAGATTTATACGGGCCTTTGATACCCCTTATAAAGGAGCAAGTACACGTGTAGATGGTACACGTGTTTTCCTTAAAGGGGCGGAGTTAGATACAAAAGAAAAACAGTTTCATCCTTTTCAATCCGGAATTATAACTCGAATTACTGAGAAAGAAGGTGTTGTTACCGCGACAAGGTCAGGGCATTTAAAAATAAAGAATGTGCTTAATGGTAATGGAGAGTTGATTAATTCTTCATTACATACAGGATTGCGGTTTTATACAAAACCTGATGATATCCAGAAAGCAATGGAATTTAAGTCTGAGTATGGGACAAAAGGGTTAGTTACAAGTAACAATCAGGACGCAAAACAGGAATATTTTCTGAATGGTGAGCATATTTGCCTTCGCCCTATTACCCTTGATGATTGTACTGAACGTTATGTTGAGTGGCTTAACAATCCTGAGGTTAATCAGTACCTGGAAACTCGTTGGGAAAAGCAGACAAAAGAGACTGTCGTCAAATTTGTAAGTAATATGATTAACAGTCAGGACACCTATTTGTTTTCTATTATTGAAAATCAAAGTAGAATGCATATTGGTAATATTAAGCTCGGGCCTGTCAATCCACATCATTCATGTGCATATGTAAGCTATTTTATTGGTGAACAATCAATGTGTGGGAAGGGATATGCTACAGAGGCGGTAAAGTTGATTACTGAATTTGGATTCAGAAAACTTGGATTGTATCGTATCGAAGCAGGTATTTATGCAAATCTTATAGCTAGTAAGCGTGTTTTAGAAAAAGCCGGATATATATGCGAAGGAACTCTTAGAAATCAATTAAAAACTAATGAAGGTAGTAGAGAAGACCATTTGTTGTACGGTTTGATCAATGAAGATTGGGAAAAAATATCTACTTATCAGAGTTTATTATAAGAACCAATAAATTGAGAATCATTTCAAAACTTACTTATACATCGAAAAATTTAGAAACGTTTAAGCCGTGTCCTTGATAAAAACATCTTCGTCTTCTAGTGAAAGAATGTTTTCCCTTTTAAAATCTCTCTCTCCACTTCAACGAATGGTAAATTCGCCGGGATTGGACAAAACATTTGAGATTATAAAAAGCGAGCTACCAGGTATCACAGTCCACGAATACCAGGCCGGGATGGTATGTGAAGACTGGATTGTTCCTTCTAGTTGGAGCGTAGTGGAGGGGTATATGAAGGATGAGAAAGGGAACGTTATTGCCTCAATTGAGGAGGACTTTCTGTTTGTTGCTTCATACAGTGAGCCTGTGGATGGTTGGTTTAGTAAAGATGAAATAGAAAAGCACTTGAGTACAAGGCCTGAAAACCCAGATGCTTTTGTTCTTGAACACCGCAATACCTATAATTATCAGTTAGTGGATTGGGGTATATCACTTCCTTACCGTAGGTGGGTAAACCTGCCAGAGGGAAAATACCATATTAAAATAAAAACTAACTGTGAACAGGGGAGTATGAAAGTAGGGGAGTATTTTATAAAAGGCAAAAGGAAAGAAACTATATGTATAAACGCTCATATAGATGAGCTATGTAATGACGATTTAAGCGGCTGTGTGGTTATAATAGAATTGATGAAATTTATCGAACAGATTGCTTGCAGACAATATTCTTATCAAATGCTTCTGCTCCCGGAAATGTTTGGCCCACTATTTTTCATTTATAACAATCCAGAAAAAACAAAAGATACGATTGGAGTATTGAACTTGGAAACGGTTGGAGCTGGTGAGTGTTTGTATTTAAAGAAAGCGTTTAAAAAAGATACAAGAATAGAAAACATTCTTCGTCTGGCAATGAAAAGTAAAAATATTGCATTTAAAGAGATGGAGTTTTTTGAAGGTTATGTAAATGATGAGAGAGTTTATGCATGGCCTTCTATTGATATAGATGGTGTAGGTATACAAAGATTTCCTTTTGCGGAATATCATACAAGTGATGATACTATTCAAATTATCAACAAAGAATACTTATCGGAAGCCCTTGATATTGCAAAGTTGTTTATACGGATAATGGAGGAAGATTATGTGCCACAATATACGAATAAGCTTCAACCATGGTTGACACGGAGAGGGCTATATTATGATTCTAAAAGGGATTCTCAAAATTACCATAAATTTAATAATAGTCTGCTATTTAACGTGAATGGGGAAACCTCTGTTTCTGAATTAGCAGAAAAGGGCAATCTTGATTTTTTTGCGGTTAATAAATACCTTAACAAAATGTTACATAGTAATTATATAAATCAATTGCAAGTTCAGTGGAACAGATAGCTAATGTTGCGGTTTAATTATAGATATTCTTGTGATGAATATGCTTCGTCAAATAGTTATTGGTACTGATACGGAAAGTGTGAATATATACATAACATCGTAACATCGTAACATCGTAACATCGTAACATTCTAATAAAATAACATAATATATAAACATTATGAAAATACTTTTACCCACCGGATTCTGGTTCCACAAAACTTATCATAGTTTTGCAAAAAGGATAAAGGAAATATACCCAGATGCTAGGTTTGGTGTATTTGGATCAAAACAATCGCTTAGTTATTTACGAAAGGTCTGTGACAATGACAATGATATTGAGTATGAAATATTTGAAATAGTAGGAAGAAGTAGAGATGAGGGTTTGTTTAAAGAAGATATTGATTATGATGAACTGAAGAAATTCGAGGAAGGTTTGCCACATAAAAGTTTATGGAGAGTAATTGCGAGTGACAGGGGATTGGGAGCGGCTTTTTTACATGGGGCAGTAGGCTATGACAACAAAGATAAAAGTGACTATAAATATATATTAAATACTTTTAATAACGCGATCATTCAAATTAGAGAAATATTCGACAGATATAGTCCCGACATTTATATTCAGGCCATTGCAATGGGAAGTATTGAAGGTTTGATTATAGAGAAGATATGTCAGGAAAGAAAGGTGCTTTATTTAGTTCCCGAGAGTTTAAGGGTTAAAAATCTATGCGCTTTTGCGAATGACCTCCAAATAAGCTTTACTCATATAGATGTTTTTACTAGAAAGTTGATAGAAGGTGTTATTACGATGGATTTATCTCCAGCTGAAAAGCTATATAAGGAAATAATGAGTGAACTTAAGAGTTCTGATTATTTTGATTCAAAAAATGCAAGATTAAGCAAAATTGAATTTCCAAATATATTGCATAGAATAAAATATCTATTCATTAATATCACATATAAAATAATGAAAATTATATTAAGTGATTTAAGAACCTGGAGAAATGAGAAGATAGAAAACTATGGTGCAAAGTCATTTAGCTTTTCGATTCTTTTCTTTAAGATACGTAGGCAAGTACTATCGGGAATACAAAGATTAAGACTACTTAGTCCAAAATTTGGAACAATACTTAGTCCTTCTCAAAAATACGTTTATTATCCTTTGCAGGGCAACCCGGAATATTCAAGTAATATTCTGGGAACTATGTGGATGAATCAGGCTAATTTAATAGAAACCCTCGCAAAAAGCATTCCTAGTGATTGGGTAGTCTATGTTAAAGAACATCCAGGAACTTTGTATGATCGTATTCGGCCTTGGTGTTTTTTTGATCGATTAAAAGAAATTCCTAATGTATTTGTAGCTCCTGTTTATATGAATACACATGAAATAATATGTAACTCAGAGATGGTTGCTGTTGTTTCCGGAACTTCTGGATGGGAGGCTATACAGCGTAGTAAGCCGGTGATTGAGTTTAGAGATAATTTGTGGTCTGTACTAGGGCTTTCGAAAAAGTGCACTGACATTGAAAAATTATCTAATGAGATATATAATGAGGTTAAAAGAATTAAGGAGATTTCACCTCAGGAAAGAAAAAGAAGGATAGTCTGTCTGTTTGCTGCAATGTTAAAATACGGTTTTTGGGTTACAAATCCCAAGCAATTGTTTTTTGTCGAACTAGGTAATGATGAAGAATATGAGGTCAGTGGAAGAGAATTAGCGGATGGTATGATAAAACATCTGGAATATCTTCATAAAGAAAAGGGCTACAAGCTTTGTTGACAGTCTCTTTAGAATTAAATAAAGTTGTTGGATTACAAATGATACATGTATTTTACTGACACCATAAAAAGAATTTCTTTTATTGCCAGGCTTGTAGTTACAACGCCTCATTATGGCAGGATTATTGCCCTGCAATTTATGAGTGCTTTTTTTAGTATTGCCGGGATTCCGATGCTTATTCCTGTTCTTGAATATATAAGAACAGATGTGTCTGGAGAAACAAGCCGGAGCCATTTAGCTTTTCTTGACAAAGCATTTGATTATGTGGGCGTAACACCTTCTTTTTACATTGTTTTGGCTGTTGCTTCTACTCTTATTCTTTCTGGTCAGATTCTAATATTTGTATCAGTTATTATTGCCCAAAATGCTCAACTGAAACTATCAGAAGGATACCGGAAAAAGCTTTTTAGTTCATATCTACACGCAGAGTGGTTGTGGCTTTTGAGAGACAGATCTGGTGAGATGAGTCATGCTGTTATACGAGAAGCTGATTTAGCCGGTGTTGTCCATTTAAATGCCCAACGGATTGTTATTTACTTGATCCAGATAATAGTATTTATGTTCATTGCCATAAAGCTATCTCTTTCAGTTACTATAGTAGCATGTCTCGTTTATGGTGTTTTGTTTCTCGTTAATGCATATAATACAAGCTCTGTCCAGAGGCATTCAGAAAACTTTAACGAATTATTTAAAAGACTTTCATCTTCAACAGCAAATCTTCTACAGAACAAGAAATTCTTCAAATCATCCTTAGTACATGAAGGGTTTATGAGAAGGGTGTTTCAATATATTGACGAATCGGTTCGTTCAATGAAAATTATAAATCTGAGAGAACAGTTACAGATATCATGGACATTCATCTTTGCCTTTATCTTTCTGATTAGTGTATTAATGTTTCATAAGATGTTAAATATTGGTTTTTCCGAACTACTCGTTGTGCTTTTAGTCTTTCAAAGATTGTCGCCACAATTTGCTTCGCTGTTTAATTCCTGTCTTTCGCTTAATAAAGATATTCCAGTTTATAACTCTATCGTAAATCGTTTAGATGAAATTGAAAATCACAAAGAGTTTAGCGGTGGAAGTGTATTTCAATTTGACAAAGCGATACACTTTAAGGAAGTCAATTTTAGCTATCCAACTGGAGAAAGTGTTCTTAACAATATCAACTTGGAGATTAAACCTTCTCAAAATGTTGGATTTGTAGGTAGTTCAGGAGCAGGGAAGACCACTCTCCTGGATCTTATTCTAGGTTTATTGAAACCGGAATCTGGTACCATCTATTACGCTGATATACCTCATTATCAGTTGGACATAAACTCTTTCAGGAATAATATTGCTTATGTAAGCCAGGAAACAACTTTGCTGGATGGGACTCTGTTAGAGAATCTGACGATTGGTTGCCCTGAAGCTACGGAACAAATGATAAAAGATGTATGCGAAAAGGTACATATTGACAAGCTTGTTAGAGAATTACCAGAAGGCCTCCTGACAGAAATAGGTGAGAACGGTATTAACCTTTCAGGAGGTCAGAGGCAAAGAGTGGCTTTGGGGCGTGCACTGTTTATGAGCCCTAAGCTCCTTATTCTTGATGAGGCAACGAGTGACCTGGATACGGAAACTGAAATGCTGATACAAGAGGCTATTCAAGGTCTTCGTCAAAACATGTCAATTATAATTGTGGCTCATCGTTTATCAACGGTAAAATCAGCAGACATGATATATGTAATTGAAGATGGTAGCATTTGTGAAGCCGGAACATACTCTGAGTTAATAGAAAAAAAAGGAAGATTCTATTACCTTGATTCCTTGCAACCCGGCACAAAATGATGATATGGAGAATACAGAGTTACTGTAATTGTGCACTTGGCTGACAGCCACGTAAGAAGCAACCTTAATGGAATTTACAATATAATATAAAATGTACAAACTGTGATTGGAGTGATTCAGGTAATATGAGACTTAAGGATAAAGTTGCTATCGTAACCGGAGGTTCAAGAGGCATAGGGAGGGCGATCTGTGTGAGGCTTGCAAATGAGGGGGCTCAAGTTGTTGTAAATTATTCTGAGAAAGCTGATTGTGGAGAGTTTATCGGCTCTGCTGACAAAGTAGTTGATGAGATTGTGTCTGCATCTGGGGAAGCTGTAGCATTCGAAGCGGATGTTGCAGATAGAGATTCGGTATATGAAATGATAGATTTTGCTGCGGGAAGATATGGTAGTCTTGATATTATGGTTGCCAATGCTGGCGTTTGTCCATTTAGCGAGTTTTTGAAAATTGACGAAGAACTATTAGATAGTGTTATTAATGTTAATCTTAAAGGGTCATTTTTCTGCGCCCAGGCCTCCATGAAGAAGATGATTGAGAAGAACATACAGGGTCGTATTGTTTTTACAAGTTCCATAAGTTCAGTTTTTGGAGGCGAATTGCAGGCCCATTATTGCTCAACCAAAGGAGCGATAAATCAGCTCATGAAATCAGTTGCCATTGCGGCTGGGAAATATGGGATCACGTCCAATGCTGTCTTGCCGGGTACGGTTATTACTGACATAAACCTAAACGAATTAGAGAATGATCCTGAGCTAAAGCACTATTTCAAAAAACGCACTCCTCTTGGCAACCTGGTAACGCCGGAAGATGTTGCGAATGCCACGTTGTTTTTTACCTCTGATGAAGCGTCCTGTATCTCCGGTGCAACGTTGATCGTAGATGGTGGAATGTCTATTAATTTACAATAAATGTAACCTTTCACTGTAGTTGATGCATAAAAGTGAAAAAAACAGTATCAAAACTATATTGAATTATTTGTAGCTTTTACCGGAAAAATCAGGGCAAAATATTACCTGCCATTTAATTCAGTGTAACGAGTTGTATAAGGACACATAAGTGGACAAAAAAATAAAATTTGGATTTTGTGTTCCTGTTTTTGCAAACCCGGGAGCGGCATTCTTTCGAACCCCTGCCTACAAAAAACTGGATTGGGATTCCTTGAAAGAATCTGTTATTCTTTGCGAGGAAGTTGGTTATGATTCCATATTTATTGCGGATCATATCTTTCTGGGGAGGGATGGAGATATCTGGGAATGCATGACTTTAATGTCTGCTTTTTCTGCAATTACATCCAGGGTACAGATTATTCCTATACATTTATGTAACAATTTCAGATCCCCTTCTATGGTTGCAAAAATATTGAGTACAATTAGCCATATATCAAATGGTCGGGTTGAATTGTTCTATGATTATGGATGGAGAAAGTCAGAGTTTGATGCTTATGGATTTGATTTCTGTGATTCCGATAAAGATAGAATTAATCAGATGTTGGAAGGATTGACCATTATTAAAGGGTTGATGGAAGAAGAGAGATTTTCATTCAAAGGGGAGTATTACAAGGTGGATGGGGCAATATGTAACCCCAAGCCTATTAACAGAATCCCAATCTGGATGGGAGAAACTAATCAGCCTGAGATGGTAACAGGTATTGTGAAATATGCGGATGTATTTAATTCCATGCCTTGCTCCATTGACGATTTCCAGAAAAAATTAAACATCGTTAGAGACGAATGTGATAAACAGGAACGCAACTATTCAGAACTGGATCTTTCTCTGGAAACCCAGATTCTTATCCGAGATAGTGAACAGGAAATCGACCGGGTCTTTGATTCTTTCCGTGATCTAAGGCAATATAATAACTCATACGATCAGGATATTCTTGGTCATATTAAGTCAGTCAATCCTACGTTTGGAGATAATATCTCAAGGGAAGACCTTGAAGATGAGTTCTTAATAGGAACTCCAAATATAATAAAACAGAAACTTGACAGGTTCATCGAAAAGGGTGTAAGCCATTTTATGTTATGGTTCATGGACTATCCTGATCAGCAAGGAATCAAACTCTTTGCGGAAAAAGTGTTGAGTGAGTTTAATTAAGTTTGTCTGATAATGGAAACGCTTTTCTCTACTATATACTATTGTTTTCTGTCCGACTGCTGGCAGGTGAGAGACTATACCTCTTCTAGAGTCAGTTATTAAATTTGAAAGGAACTCGTTAATTATGGAAGAAATTATAGAAAATCTTAAAGCGCACACAAAGGTCAAGGACGGTACGAATTATATTGTGGCCAATCTGAGTGATGATGTAATCAACGGCCCAATGAAAGGGTGGATTTGTGGTCATTTCTATCCTAAGGATTCAATATTTCACCGTCATGATATAGAAATCTGCGTAAAAGTTCTTACAACTGACCAGAAAGAAGATCTGCATCATCATTTGTGTAGTTTTGAATTCTTACTTGTTCTGAGTGGCAAAGTGGAATATGAAATAGACGATGATCAGGTTATGCTCACACCGGGAACTTTCTATATGCTTCATCCAGGGAATACTGAACGGATTTTGAAAGTATACGAGGAAACTACTGTGATAGCCGTTCGCCTGCCAAGTATTCCTCAAAATAAAGTATTTATAAAGGACAAGAATGAAGAATAAAATTGTTGCTTTGGTGCCAGTCAGGGAAGGCTCCGAACGGGTTAAGGATAAAAACTTTAGGCCATTTGTTAATGATAAATCATTGTTAGAATTGAAAATTGATCATCTCAGGAAGGCAAATTGTTTTGATCATATTTATGTTTCCAGTGATAGTGAAAAGGTTAAAAAAATTGCCATTGATAATGGGGTTGAATATCTGCCAAGAGCAAGTGAAATGTGCCAGAGTAATGTGATCTGGGCGGATGTGGTGGAGCATATAATGGGTACTATCCCTGGAGACCCTATAGTTACATGGGCTTTGACTACCAGTCCTTTGTTTGGAGACTACTCAAAGGCATTGAGTATGTTTACAGATTGTGGTGGGAAGTATGACAGCCTGGTTTCTGTGTTGCCCAAAAAATCCTTCTTTCTTAATAAATATGGTAAAGGTATTAACTACAATCCCGGATACTGGCATCCGTATTCTCAACAGCTTGAAACTTATTATGAAGTTACCGGAGCCTGTTATATAGGCCGGAAGTCTGATATGGCAAAATGGAAGTATTGGTTTGGGATTAAACCGTATTTGTTTGAAGTATCGTTCCGGGAATCTATCGATGTAGACACACAGGACGACTTCCAATTCGCCCGGGACATTTATGTGGCAAGTAAGATAAACATACAATCAGGGGAGAACAAGCATTGAAAATCTTAATCCCGGATGTCATAAAGCCCCCCGTAGACATTGAGAGAGAAATCTTTGGCTTAGAAGCAGAGATAATAACAGGGGAGGCTACTCATTCAGAAATGATTTCTGATGAAATCTGGAAAGAGTGTAATGCCGTGCTTGCCTTTGATCAGCTTGACTACAATAAGAAATTGCTGTCTAAGATGAGTAGTTGCAAGATTATTGTTCGTGTTGGAGTTGGTTACGATAATGTTGACATTGTTGAGGCTAAGAATCGGAATATTGTCGTATGTAATATTCCAGATTATGGCACTGAAGAGGTGGCAGATCATGCTATGGCACTTATGCTATCTCTGGCAAGAGGTTTACCTGAATACAGCAGAAAGGTAAAACTGAGAGATTGGGACCGGCACAACAGTATGCCCTTCAGGCTTCGAGATAAGGTGATGGGGATTATAGGGTTGGGAAGGATAGGTACGGCTACAGCACTGAGGAGCAAGGCATTTGGGATGAAAGTTATCTTTTACGATCCGTACATAAACGACGGTTACGATAAGGCATTGGGTGTGGAGCGTGTAAGGTACCTGGAAGATATTGCGAGGGCGTCTGATATTATTTCTCTACATACTCCCTTGACTCTTGAAACTGAAGGGATGCTGGATGACAGTTTCTTTGCACATGTTGATAGAAACCCCATTATTATTAATACTGCCAGAGGTCCTATTATTGACATTGCGGCTCTTGAGAAAGCCATGAGAGAAGGAGTTGTGAAAGCAGCGGGACTGGACGTCTTGCCAATTGAGCCATCTGATGATTCTCAGCAATTAATAGTTGACTATGAGCAGGATGAAGAATGGTTGAGGGGACGGTTATTAGTGACCCCTCATGTATCTTTTTGTTGTCCTGAATCTTTTGAAGAGATGAGAAGAAAGGCCTCGGTGGAGGCTCTAAGGGTCTTAAATGGAGAAGAAGCAAGAAACTGTGTGAATAATTTCTATGAATAATAAGATAAAGGTTGTTTTTTTGGGTACTAACGGTTGGTATGCTTCGGAAACCGGCCATACTACATGTGTTTTCTTGGATACTAAGGATTGCTACATAATCCTGGATGCAGGGAGTGGTATTTATAAAATAGGTAATTATATTACAGAAGAGAAACCGGTTTTTCTTTTCCTTACTCATTTCCATCTTGACCACATCAATGGCTTGCATATTTTAAATAAATTCCTATTTAAGAAAGGTCTGACAATATGTTGTTACGAAGGAGGAAAGCAATATTTAGATACAATAATGAACCAGCCTTATACAATGCCGATTGATCAGTTACCTTATACAGTAAAAATTCACGAACTCAAACAAGGACGTCATGATGATTTCCCTTATACGCTTGAGTGTGGCAAATTAATCCATTCTGCATATTGCCTTGGATATAGATTTGAATTTGGCAGCACAGCAATAGCTTTTTGTACAGATACGGGTCATTGTAATACCATAATAGATCTTTCACGTGATGCCGATCTGCTTATAGCTGAATGTGCTTTGAAGGAAGGTCAGAAAAATCTCAACTGGCCTCATTTGGGACCCGTTGATGCTGCAAACATTGCCAGATTGGCCGAAGTGAAAAAATTAGCTTTAATTCATTTTGATGCAGTTAATTATACTACACTGAACATGAGAAAAGATGCAGAAAAGCAGGCATCACAAATCTTTATCAATACTTTCTCTGCATGTGATGAAATGGAAATAAATATCTAGGTTTTAATGATAATCAGAGATAAGAAAAAGGCTGACTATCTTGTATTCCTCGAATTTATTGATGAAGCGGATATTTTTTTAAAGAAGTACTTAAACGAATTAGAATCTGCTGATAAATTTACAATTATATCATTCCATCCTCTGGTCAAATCTTATTTGCTTAAACACGGGATAGTAGCTGTGGACAGTTTTCATTTTTGTCCCACAGCTTCACACCAGAAACTGCTTTGTGTACTGGAGGAATATACGGAGCAAATAAGAAGGAATTGTTGTTTAAAGGACTCTACGGGTGTGGAAGATAGTTATGTGGAAAATCTAATATATTCTATACGATCCATCCTGTCCTTATGGTTATATCAAATTGAGGTTGTCAGTAATACAATAGAACATTATCTGCCTGAGACGGTTGTTTCTGTCAGACCGGAACCCATATACATAGAACAAAATATTTGGATTGGTAACAATGAAAGATTTATAGCAGATATTGCCGGGCAAATATGCAACGCAAAGAAGATAGTGTTTAAGAGTATAGCTTTACAAATAGGTTCTAGAAACTTTAGAAAAATGATATCTAGAGGTCTGAAGAAAAAATTGAGCGGAATTCTCTACAGCACTATACAAGTGATTAGTAATCCGGAAAAGAAATTGATTATAGCTTCTGTAATTGATTTTGGTATGGATAAGGTTTTAAATGATTTGAAACACAAAATTAGTGGTGATTATAGTTTTGCGGTAATAGGCTTGCCGTTTAAAGCAGCGTTTCGTAATATGTGCGGCTTATTTACTAAGAATATACCTGATTATGGTTATCTACCCTGTTATAAAAATAGGAATATTAACGGTGACAGTGAGTTTGTTGAAGATAAAAACAAATTCAGTAAAAAACTTATTAAAATAATTAATGGTTGGAAATATCGTGGAGTCTTAATTGGATCCTGGCTAAATCAAAAATATAAGAATTGTCTGGAATCGGAAGTTATAGATAAGACATACGGTCATTCTTATCATTTAAATAGATATCTTGAAAAATGGAAACCTGTACTTGTGCTTTCTCCGTACTCACGGCTGTTCTCTGCGGTTTTGGGAGAGTTATCTTGCCTAAGGAATATACCTTCCATGATGATACCTCATGGCACGTTTACACCGGCATATGATGAATACTCAAAAAAGGAATGGAATGAAAATGCCTTAGGCATAATTAATACACCATATAAGTATGTGGCTGTTCAGACACCTTTGGCGGAAAAATATTTATCAGGTGTGTCCCTGAATAGCAAACCAGTCATTACGGGTCCTTTATTGTTTGGGAGGCAAATAAAACGGTTAAATGATGTTGTCTTCCTGAGAAGAAAATACGCTTCAGATGCAGATGTGATTATTCTTCATGCCGGTACTCCCAAGCATAGGTCTGGCTCTAGATTGCTGAACTACGAAACAATAGACGAGTACGTAGACGGAATGGTTTCCTTGGTAAATGCAGTTAGCAAACTGAACAGAGTTCATCTTATCCTGAGATATCGTCAGATTGACGGGCTCAGTTCTGAAACACTGAAGGGGCTCTTGCCTGAGTCAGATTCATACTCTATAGCTTCAGAAGGCGCCTTTTCAGATTATCTTTCTATAACAAACCTACTCGTCAGTTTTTCGTCGACTACAATAGAAGAGGCGTTACAGAACAACATTCCGGTTTTATTGTTTAATAAGTATAATCGCTATCAGCATATAAAAGGAGTTGAGTTGTCCTCAGGATCATCAGGTTTGTTACCTGCAGCAGTGTATAATGTAAATTGTGAAGACGATCTCTTATTTGCGATTCAATGGATTCTGGCAAACCATTTGTCGAAGAAAATCAATTCGGAGAAACTGTTTAATGAGTATAAATATCCGGATTCGAAAATAATAAAACTCTCTGAATTTATTAAAGACGTAGTCATTAAAACTGCAAAAGAGATTAAACAATGATTTCTGCACTACTTTTAGGTAGAAAAGGAAGTATTGGTTTTCCTGGAAAAAATCTATATCCAGTACTGGGGAGGCCCCTTGCTCTTTATCCAATGTCAGCAGCCATAAATTCCAGAGATGTTGATAACGTTTTTATATCTACTGATGATGATGGTCTTGTCGCGCTTGCCAGGGAAAACAATGTGGAGGTGATTAAGAGGCCGCCTGAATTATGTACTAAAGAGGCCTTGGGAGAAGACGCTTTTGTACATGGTTATTTTGAAATAAAAAAAAGAAATCCAGATCAAGACGTGGAAATAATAGTTCTCCTGTTTTGCAATGCAGTAACAGTTACTTCTGAACTGATAGAGGAAGGCATAAGAGTACTGAGAGAGAACCCGGAGATAGATTCAGCCGTCTCTGCCTCTACATACAATATGTGGAGTCCTTTAAGGGCCAGAAAGATTGGTGATGATGGATTGCTTCATCCATTCGTGCCGTTTGAAACCTTTGGTGATCCGAAAACTCTTAATTGTGATAGAGATTCTCAGGGTGATTCATGGTTTGCGGATATGGGCGTATCTATAGTGAGACCGAGATGCCTTGAGAATATTGAAGATGGACTTTTGCCTCAGAAATGGATGGGGCAAAAGATTTATCCACTCAAGCAATGGGGTGGATGTGATGTAGATTATGAATGGCAGATACCACAGGTAGAATACTGGTTACGTAAGCACGGCTTTACGGAAAACCAGACCACAGAAAAGACTGATGAGTAGGGCCTGATAACAGATTCAAACTCTTCTACGGATTAAACAAGTATGACAGAAATTGCACACAAAGATCAAATTCATCATGATATAGCAGGGGAGGATATTTTTTCCATTGAGGATGATAATTTTCGTACATATCGT
>Ga0233429_1003085_pt1 | contig 16265 bp, 13 predicted proteins | sample SI_118_April2016_3_FD_179879 | JGI IMG/M metagenome (GOLD analysis project Ga0233429, IMG submission 179879) | Seawater microbial communities from Saanich Inlet, British Columbia, Canada - SI_118_April2016_135_MG | ecosystem: Environmental > Aquatic > Marine > Inlet | place: Canada: British... | reverse complement strand
AGCAGTGTTAAATCCCGCCCGAATTTTTCCAAAGCCTGATATTTTTCTTCTGGATTCTGGTCTGTCACCGTCTGGTTTCCCCGGATATCCTTTAACACCTTTAAAATTGCTTCTTTGATGACACCATTTTGTTTCAAAAGATTAAAGGCATCTCCTTTGATTGTGGCAAGGGATATGAGGATATGTTCAAGACTCACATATTGATCCTTCATTTTCTTGGCTTCTGAAAATGATAGATCCAAAACCTTATTACCATCTTGTGAGAGATAAATACTTGCTGAACCGGAAACTATTACAAGTTTTTCAATACAGGCCTGAATATCTTTTTTCAGGGAATCCACCTGGACACCGATCTTTTTTAATATTGACAGAACAATTCCCTTATCGTCTTCTACCATGACCTTTAAAAAATGGATCGGCTCAATGGCTTGGTTTCCATATTTTTTGGCCATATCATGTGCGGACTGAAAAAGTTCCTGTGATTTGATAGTTAATTTGTCTAACTTCATAGAACACCTCTGTTATTATCTTTTATATTTTATTACATAAAGTAATACAAAAAAATATTGCGTCAAGTTAGCTTTCCCTCTTTTTCTCGGCTTATCCAGGCTTATCTAAAAAGGTTACGTGGTTTTTCCATTGACAACTCCCACACTGTGGTATACTTTTAACTAAATTAATTTTTAATAACAAATAACTCTTTAATTTAAAGATAGGCAGGAATGGAAAGCAACACATTCAAGGACATCAGAGCAAGGCTGAACAAGACCCAAAAAGAGATAGCACAGCTTCTTGGCGTCTCTACCAAGGCAATTCACAGCTATGAACAAGGCTGGCGCAAAATACCCCATCATGTTGAACGACAATTACTATTCCTGCTTTCCAGGACAATCCTGACGAATAACAAAACTTCAGAAAAATGTTGGGATATCCAGAAATGCCCTGATAAAAAACTTAAAAAATGCCCGGCATGGGAATTTAATTCAGGCGAATTGTGCTGGTTCATTAATGGAACCAAATGCAATGGAGAAGCCCACAATTCGTGGGGGGACAAAATGGAAGAATGCAGAGCCTGCAAAGTTTTTAACAATTTTTTTGAAGAGGAAAAAGGAAGTTAACACCAATGGATGATTTTATTATACACAGCGTGTGCAAAACCGAAAGAAATAATGCTACGGATTATCGCAAACAATTACCTCATGCTATCAATACAATTCTTACATCAATGGATGATGAGCGGTGCTTTGCTCATATCGGGGATGAACCGATTCATTTTTCAACAAGCGTAAAAGAAATGATTGATAAATTCAGAGAGGTTCTTTTTCCCGGCTATTTTTCAAGTGAAAAAGTTGATGGTGCCAATCTTGTTTACAGCATGGGACAGGCTGTTTCTCAGCTGTATGATATCCTGTCGGAACAAATTATTCATGTACTGCGACATGACTGTTTGCGGTACGGGCAGGCATGCTCTGAATGTGAAAGCAGCGGCAATGGCGTCGCATTAAAGGTGATCCAGGCGATCCCCGGCCTTCGCGTATCTCTGGCTGAAGATGTAAAAGGTGCTTATGATGGAGACCCTGCAGCAAAAAGTCATGACGAGGTCATTTTCTCATACCCCGGACTATTTGCCATCACCGTTTACAGGATTGCCAACATTCTATACAATTTAAAAGTTCCCCAACTACCGAGGATAATGACGGAACACGCCCATAGCCTGACCGGAATTGATATCCACCCAGGTGCAAAAATAGGAGAAAGATTTGTCATTGATCACGGAACAGGTATTGTAGTGGGTGAGACCAGTGTTGTTGGCAATAATGTCAGAGTGTATCAGAATGTTACCATTGGTGCGCTGTCTCTTCCCCCAAATGCAGGAGCAAAGCTAAGAGGGGCCAAACGCCATCCCACCATTGAAGACGATGTTATTATATATTCCGGAGCCACCATCCTGGGAGGCGAAACCACCATTGGTAAAAGGTCTGTTGTTGGGGGAAATGTCTGGCTTACCCATTCCATTCCTGCGGACACCAAAGTATTTATGGAGTCCCCCGGCCTTATTTACAAGCACCAGGACAGTCAAAAGGAGCTAAACCATGAATATTAAACCTGATATAACTAAAGCCTGTGGTGATACACCGCTGGTATATTTGCAAACCGCCAGCAATGAAACTGGAGCAAATATATATGGAAAACCTGAATTTTTTAATCCTGCTTCCAGCGTAAAAGACCGGATCGGGCTCTCCATGATTGAAGATGCCCTTAAAACAGGAAAAATTGATTTGGAAACCACCATTGTAGAACCCACCAGCGGCAATACAGGTATTGCCCTTGCCTTTGTGGCCCGTGTAAAAGGGTTAAAACTGATTTTAACCATGCCGGAAACCATGAGCATTGAAAGAAGGCATCTATTAAAACATTTGGGTGCAACACTTGTTTTGACCGAAGGATCTAAAGGAATGAAAGGCGCTATTGAAGAGGCAAGAAAGATTGTTGAAGAAATGCCCAACGCTTTTATGCCGGACCAGTTTTCCAATCCTGCCAATCCCGAGATCCATAGAAAAACGACGGCACTGGAAATCTGGAATGATACAAATGGTAAAATTGATATCTTTGTAGCTGGCGTTGGAACCGGCGGGACGATTACCGGAGTATCAGAGGTGCTGAAACAAAAAAAATCTGAATTAAAATCCGTGGCTGTGGAGCCTGCTGCTTCACCTGTTATTTCCGGAGGAAACCCCGGCCCTCACAAAATCCAAGGTATTGGGGCAGGTTTTATCCCTGAAAACCTGAACGTGGATATTCTCGATGAAATTATTCTGGTCGAAAATGAGGAGGCCTTTCAAGGGGCAAAAGATCTTGCAAAATGCGAAGGCATTCTTTGCGGCATTTCATCGGGTGCGGCATTTCATGCAGCAAAAACCATTGGATCACGTCCAGAGAACAAAGGCAAAACCATAGTATTTATTATCCCGGACACCGGGGAAAGATATTTGAGTACGGATCTGTTTAAAACATCGTGAAACCCTCTTTCAGGCGCCTTTCAAATAATCTTTTACCGAGTCGGTTTAACCGTTTACTGCATGGGATTTTCTGTCCCTGTTCACAATATGGAATGATGAAAAAACTGTTTTTTTAAAAACCAACACCATTTGGGGGAAATGCCAGTATTGGCATTTCCCCCAAATAGCGATTTTCCCCTGAATTTTATTTCTCGCTGACCGGCTATCTCAACAATTCCAAGTGCCGCACATGGCCGGTCTTCTCCAACAAAATTTTATAATGAAATTAATAATCTATACGGATGGGCAATTAACCCCAATATATGATGCTGGATAAAAAAATATAGTTGACAATAGGCACACAAAGCAATACATATGTAATATGAAAATTATAGAATGGAATGATGAAAAAAATTTGTCTTTACAAAGAGAAAGAGGGGTTTGTTTTGAGGATGTTGTTGTTTGCTTACTCAAGAATAAAGTGTTTGATACAATACGACACCCGAATAAAGATAAATATCCAAATCAACGAATTTTTATAATCGACATAGAGGATTATGTTTACCTTGTTCCCTTTGTGGAAGATGAAAAAGGTATTTTTTTAAAAACTATTATCCCAAGTCGAAAAATGACAAAAAAATATTTGATTGGAGGGACAAAAAAATGAAGCTTTCAAAGGAAGAAAAAGAACTTTTGAAATCAGTTGAAGATGGAGAATGGGAAACCATACCTGATTTTAAAAGTGAACAAAAACGCTATCAAGCGATTGCAAAAAACAGCTTAAAAAAAGATCAGAGAATTAATATTCGGCTGGCAACAAAAGATTTGATGGGTATTCAAAAAAAAGCTATGCAAGAAGGATTGCCATATCAAACTTTGATTTCAAGTGTCCTGCATAGATATGTGACTGGGCAACTAAAGCCAATTGAAGCAGAATAAGGGATAGGTCTTGGAAAAAAAATAGGGACTGTTAATAGTCTTGACCTTGAAAGTCAGCATTTTTGGGATTTCTTTGAAGATATAGTCCACAGCGGAAAATCTTAAAGAAAGCATACCAGACAATGCTGTCATACTCTCTGTTTCAGCAATCAGGGATGCTGTTGCCGTATCATACACTACCGGTTTATTGCGTTCTACGCTTGAATCATGTATCTTTTGATAGTGAACTTGTCCGGAGGTTTGAATATTAACACCCTTGAAAAGGACTAATTAGCCATGGGCAAAAAGTGTCTAAAATTCGTTTCTATTTCTGAAGCCTTAGAAGAGCTCAAAAACACCCTGATGATGCAACCCGAAGTGCAAAAGCAAAAAGAGATTGGACTGATAATAGCAAGTTTTGAAGAGTTTGAGATCCGAAAAGACTTATTAAAGGTGCATCCATCGGATTTGATAGAAAGGCATGGGCTATGGATAGAATCAGATGATAACAAAAAATTCTATTACGGTATTGACCTGGTGGAATTTTTTTTGGATCTGCTGAATTCTAAACCGCCTGAAGCAATCGGAAAAGTATACTCAAAGGTTGAGTGGGTCAGCGCAAAAGTTGCAAAACACCAGAGAACCGGCGCAAATGGGCTTTTAATTAAAACTGAAATGGAAAAATTCAAATGCGGGCAATGCGGGCATTGCTGCCTTGATCTATCAGACGCCTATCAGACGTCCATTCCGGATTTTGATGTTATCCGCTGGGAATGCGAAAACCGATATGACATCTTGGAATGGGTGGATTCATTTGCAGGCTTGAATGATATATGGGTCAATCCGAAGACCGGCGAATCAGTGAACCGCTGCCCCTGGTTAAGAAAACTCCCAAAAAAGGATAAATACATCTGCAAAATTCACGAGACAAAACCAGAACATTGTCTAAATTTCCCAAAATCTAAACGGCACGCGTTAGAAAATGGTTGCAAAGGATTTCACACAAAATATGCATTTAACAATACCGGACTACCTGAATCTTAACTGTCGGGAGGCTATGCTTGATCACCAGCGATGTATAGGAAAAAGGAAGGACTGGTGAAAGTAGTTAACACCATTATTAGCAGACCTCTTGGCGACACATAATAGACAAAGTCCGCACTGTGAAATCTTAAAGATACCGAAGCAAATCTAAACAATTTTCAGTTGAAATCTGAATTCAAGATATGCAAGTTATTCTTGAACTTCTTGATCGGTAAAGCAAAATTAAATTCTGAAGTTGAACTGGCAAAAATGAAAAGTTGAATATTAAGGCATTTCAAAAGCGATAATTCAAGACCTGATCCCACTTCACAAATGACCACTGCATTCGATGCCATTCACATTGGATATACAAAATGGGTGTTGAGATCAAATATCCGAAAGGGTTCAATCAATCAACCTTGTTATAAAAAAAGATTTGTTAAAAATTATTCGAAAAAACTTTTTACTTATCCAAACAACCCTAATTTCCGACAGGCTTCTAAGAATGGCTTTTTTAAAAAATTGGTATCGGCAAGAGGATTCTTTTCTGCAGCCTGTTTTTGAAGGGCGAGCATCTGTTCAGGCGAGATGCCGACATTCAAGCCTTCTTCCATGATCTGGGTGTACCAGTATTTGCTGCCGTCTGTCTTGTGGGTACATTTATCTTTGTACCTTTGTTCTATACCGAATACATCCATCCAGGTGCGGACTTCTTCAGCAAAATTGTCTGAAGATATTTTCAGGGTGATATCCTCCGGTGAAAGGTTTTCTATATCTGTCTTTTCAATCTCCATTTCAATTTTTATTTCAGGGTCCTGTCCCATGTAGACATAAAATGCCTTTCTTCTTTGTTTAGTTGATTTGTCAAATATGGGATCATTCACCGTCTTGTATGAGCTGTTGCATTTATGGCACATAGGTGCCAGATTTTGAAAATTAATGGAATTAAACGGATATACACTTTTGGGGACATAATGATCATAGGCTTCCCGTTTGGCGCTGTGACTCCCTTCCACATCAGTCAGCCCGCAAAACGGGCATTTCCCGGTCTGATTGACCTTCATAAATTCATTGTAATGATCTTCTATATTTCCAATTCTGGATGATAATGTCTTAAGGGATAAGAAATCGTTATTATAAAGGTTCTCACAAAAAGATTTTAACAATATTGTTAAATTCCTATTTATTTTTTTTAGTTCTTTATACTGTAGCGGAATGGATTCGTTGTGGTTTGCGCACAGTTTTTTTATATCATTATTGGCACAATACTGTTGTCTTAACTGTGCTATCCGAGCCGATTCAAGTGAGCTGAAAGCATTATAAATCTCCTGAATTTTTGACACAAAAAAATCACCCCACTGTGTTTCCTTGGAATGAAATTCTATGATGATCTCTTTTAATTCAGGTTCAGGGTCAAACAGGCTGATATCATATTCGCGCGAAGGGGCGTTACACCAGAGTTCAAAAAAGATGAAGTCAATATATCCCTGCATCTTTTCCATGTCATGTTCGATATATGTATAAGGAAAAAGCACTATTCTTTTTCCATACCGGCCAGAATTTTATTGATGGAAACCAGCTTTTCAACCGAATCTCCCAGAAGTTTATTGGTTTCATAAATGATTTGATTTCCATCTTCGCCCTGCTCAAAGCGCTGCTTTAATTCATTTAGTTTTTGTTCGGCATATCCGCCAATGGTCTGGGTTTTCCCAAATGCTTCCATGGTAATTTTATTGATGGATGCACCAAGTGTATTGAATTCGGGCCTGGATACCGTCACCTGATTTTTTTCAGGATCATTTGTGAACATCAGCACATACTCTTTCTTGCTGTCTGAAACCAGAAACGGGGTATGGGTGGTAATAAGCGTTTCCCGCAGGGTATCGAAATTACCATTTTCAAAGGCTTTTCGCAGCCAGGAGATAAACCTGGCCCGCCATTCCGGATTAAAGTGGGTTTCCGGCTCGTCCAGAAGAAAAAGGCAGTTTTCATTTCTATACAGCAGACACAGGCCCATGGTATGCAAAAATTGGTGTTCTCCGTCAGACAGCGACCGGATATTGACCGGCAGTTTAACATTGGATTTTTTCAGCATAAAATCATTGATCCGAATAATTCGCTCATCCGATGTCAGGACCGGTATGGTGTCTTTTACATGAAGCGATGATGATTGATATAATTGCTTTTTTGAGTTTTCACTTGCGGGATAAAGGTTTAATGTGAAAAGCAACTGAAACGCTTTAAACAGATCAATGGCCGTTTGAAAATGAAATTGAAAGGCTGTTTTTGTCTCATCATTGACCCAGAAATCAAGGTAGAGACTTTCGGTTTCATCATCATAGAATTGGGCGGTTGCACAGTGTTTAAACCGTGAGATCAACCCTGGGATTTCATCTTGAAATTCACTGGCGAAGCCCGAAGAAAAGGCTGTTTTTGATATGGATTTATTCAGCAGTCGGGTCAATTCAACCTGAAGGATTTGCTTTTCTTCATCCCCCACAGCAATCTGGTTTAAATCCGATTCTGTTTTTACATCAATATAGTCTTTGATGATCATCTGAAAAGACTTTATTCTTACAATGCCCGGCTCCTGTTCAAAGGGATTGAATCGATCATTTTCAGGAATTAGAAAATTGCTCAGAACAATGGCTTCACTCAGTTCTCTATCCAGAAAAACCATTCTTCCCTCGGGAGAGAGGCTGTAATATTCATCCTTGATCAAAAAATCTTTGTACTCATCATAGTGGATGAACCGCATTTTAAAAAACGGCAGGCTTAAGATTTCATTATCCCCGGATGAATACCCCAGAATATAGGTTGGCAAAAAATCCTTGACCTCGGTCCGGCTTAACAAAACGTTTCCTTTTTGGTCAAATGCTTGGCGATTTTTCCAGAACACCCGGGGCTCTGCCTTAATTTCCTTGATAATTTTTACCCGTGCCAAATCTTTTAAAGGGTCGGGACTGAATGATCCGGGTACCGGGATGAAGTACTCCAGTTCAAAGGCATCAGGTGCGGATTTTTCCGCTTTAAACCCCTTTGAATTGGTGTCGGTATATTCAAAATTTTCCGGTTTATAGTTCAGATAGACACATTCGATATGATAAAAAATGGCAGCCAAGGCTTCCAGGATATTGCTTTTCCCACTGCCGTTGGGACCGGTCAGAATATAGGGGTTAAATTCATCAGCCTTATCAAAATCCCATTCCCCTAAGAAAAAAATTTCAAATCCGCTTTGAAGACTTCGAAATCCTTTGGGATCATTTATTTTAAGCCGGATCAGTTTCATGAATTCACAGAGAGCACCACCTGTTTTTTGTCCATATCAAAGGTCTGGGACAAGATTGGTTTTTTCCCCTCAAGCAGCTTAAACACATGGGTTCTCAGTTCAGTGTATTCGGGCATTGACTTAAAAGATTCATCCGCCAGCATCGACATCAGGTGTTCAAAGGTGAACGGCTTTTTTAATCTGGATCTTATCAATTCCTTAAGGGCTTTCTGGGTATAATGGGGTGATTTTCGTACTACTTCTACAGTAACAGAATCCGTTAAATTTATACGATTTTGAAGTACAAGCTTTTTTGCAATAAAAATTTTGCTTAAATCCAGTTCGCCTTTGAATGCCTTTTGACTCAATGATCCGTAGAGATTTTCTAATTCTGTAAGGCTTTGATTGTATCTGGTTTTGATGGATTCAGTCATTTTAAAAATCTTGAAAAATTTTGTTTGCACTAAAATTGGTGGCTTGGTCACAACAAAGGAATTGACATCTTGTTGATTTATGCTTGATTGATTTACTGCATTTTTCGCTTTTCGCCTTATTTGATATTTGATAAATGGCAATTTAAATAAAAATAATAGATAGATAGAATTTAATTTGTCTTTTTGTAATTTAAATTTCATCATATTCGATTCGTATATAATTTCCTCGTTTATTTTTGGAATTATTCCAATTTTTCCGAGATGATCTATACTGTTCACTCTATTTATTAAAATATCACCTTCGTCAACTTTATATTTATTTTTTTCTTGTTCTGTAACTTTAACTAATTTGAGACTATCAATATCGTCAACAACACTATTGTTGAAAGAATCTATTCTAATGATTTTTACTCCTGTTCCATATTTAGACTGTGGCTTATAAAGTCCATTTTGAGGAGTATTTAACATACAGTTTTTTAACTTATCTATATCCCATTTTTTTTCATTTCTGGCAGGGTCTCCAAACATCTCCAAAAAAGTACTTTTCAAAAATTCATCCAGAAGCTGGATACTCTCTTTTCGTTTGGCTATCAATTCTTCAACACGGGAAAGGAGTGTGGCGATACGAATTTGGTCGTCATAGTTGTCCGGGATGGGGACAATCATGTTGTCCAGGTGCTGGTTTTTCAAATTATTTATATTTGCACCCTGAACTAATTTTTCAATAGTTGTTCTGTAATATGGTGTTCTAAAAAAATGTTTAAGATATTTGCTATTAATTGCTTTTGAGGGTCGGACTAGTTTACAAAATGCTCCGAAAGATCCTTTATAATTTTCTTCAAAATGTATATTCTTGCCAATGATTTTTTTACTACCGCTTGAAGCAGCAAGAACGAGATCTCCTTTTTGTATATATTGCTCATCTTTAATATTCTTTTTATGAATATAGATTAAATTGTTATCATCAAACCCATTTTCCGTAATATTATTTGCTTTAATCACTGGAAGGTAATCCTCGATTTCTTCTGTAGAAATTTGTTTCGGCTTATATGAGATCCCGCGGATTTGCTTTATGTGTTTGCCAAGTTTTTCTAACTTCATTTCAGCAGTCCTTCAAGTTCCAAAAGCTCCTGAACAATACCACCCTTAAACTTACTTAACTGGTCTTTTTCGGTATCAGTACCAACTTCTATTGCAATCAGCTTTTTCAAAATAATATCGGATTTTTCATATTTAATCTCTTCAAACACATCATCTTTATATCGGGACAGGCTTAAGTCATACCCTTCTTTTACAATCTCTTTTTTGGGCACGAAAAAGCAGTTTCCTTTTCGGTTGGACTGCTTTTCAGGATCACGGGATTTAAATTTTTCTGCGATGTCCTGAAGATCGCCATACCCGTTTGATTTGATTCTTTTGTCATCCAGGGAATAGCCATCGCTTTTCATATCGTAAAACCAGACATTTCGGGTTTCACCGCCCTTGGTAAAAACAAGGATCGCAGTTGCCACCCCGGCATAAGGTTTGAATATACCGCTGGGCATGGCGATCACAGCCTTGAGTTCGGATTTCTCAATGAGTATTTTCCGGGCTGCGACAAAGGCTTTGGCAGAGCCGAACAGCACACCCTGGGGAACAATGACACCGGCTGTGCCGCCCATTTTCAACATGTTGAATATAAATTCCACAAAGAGCAGCTCTGTTTTGGTGGTGGAAAGTTTCAGGGATTCATTGATATCCCCTTTGTTGATACTGCCGGTAAACGGCGGGTTCGCCATGACAACATCATAGAGGTTTTCTTCATCAAAATCTTTGCCCAAGGTATCTTTATAATCTACATCCGGGGTGTCTATGCCGTGCATCATCAGGTTCATCAGCCCCAGGCGAACCATGGTGACATCAATATCATACCCTTTGAGGCAGGATTCCAGGATTCTTTTGGTTTTTTCATTGAGCAGGGCAGGCCTGGAATTACGCTTGAATCCGTCTTCATCCGGCAGCAGATTGTCCTTGTTTTTATCCAATTGGGTAATCATGTATTGATAGGCCCCTAAAAGGAAGCCGGACGTGCCGCAGGCTGGATCGCAAACCCTGTGACCCAGCTTTGGGGCGGCCAATTCGGAAATCAATTTGATGATATGGCGGGGTGTTCTGAACTGGCCGTTCTTGCCTGCCTGGGCAATCTCGGACAAGAGCATTTCATAGACATCCCCCTGGATGTCCTGGAACACCTGGCCGCCTTTTTGGGCATCGGCATCTTTATCGATCTCCTTAAAGATCTCCTCAATAATCTCGATGGCTTCCGTCAAAAGAGAGGGCTTGGGAATAATGAACACCGCGTTTTTCATATGCGCGGTAAAGGGCGCTTCCCCGCCATTGAGTTCTTTTAAAAACGGAAAAACCCGAAGCTAGACATGGACAAGCTTTTTTTCGCCTTTCATATGTTTGAAATGGCTCCATCGAAGCGTTTCTTTTTCAATGGCATGCTTGTTTTCTTCCTGGATTTCCTTTTTTGTTTTCTTTTCTTTATTCTGACGAAATTCCAGGGGTATCCATTTGCCTTCAAATTTGGATGTATAGAGTTCACCCGTAAACGTTGCATTGGCTATGTTTTGCTGATCCAGATCATCCATCCGTTTCATGAACAAGAGATAGGTGATCTGTTCAATAGCGGTTAACGGATTGGAAATGCCCCCGGCCCAGAATTTATTCCAGAGCTGGTCAATTAAACTTTTCAGTGCTGAATTGCTTTGCAGCATGATTTATCCTTTTATGTTATATCCGCCTGTTTTTTTGCTGCCCAGTCGTTCAATCAGCCCTTTTTCAGTAAGAATTTTGATCTGGTTTTCAAGGGTTTTAACAGGTCGGTTGTCAAGCAGGGTGGATGCTTGTCTGGTTTGAATTCCGGGATTTTTTAAAATCACATTGAGCAGGGATTTTAATCCCTCATTTAATCCCTCATTTAATCCCTCATCCATTCGGGCAGGGGCACTTTTTTTCTTAAGCGTGACCCTTCGGTCAAAACTTGCTGTGACAAAGGTGGTGAACTCAAAATCAATGGGTTTGTGCCCGGTTTCCTTCATTAAATTCTGCATGCGCCGGATACCGGTCCCCATTTTTTCAATATAGCCGATTCGATGAAATAATCCCGCAATTTTAGGGTTTCTCAAAAGACTTTTTTTGCCGAAGTCTTTTTTTAAAAGGCCTTTCACCAGGCTGCCCGGACTTGTGATATCAATCCTATCATCAAAGATCTCCACCATGACACTGGCCCCTTTTTCAAAATAGTAGCGATGGCAGACCGCATTGATCACGGCTTCTCTTAATGCTTCCAGCGGCACCTGGGGGACTTCAATTCTTTGCGGAGAGCCGTCAAACTCATACCGGACAGGGATGTGCTGCCGTAAAAACAGCATGGCATTATCCACATTTGAGACAATGTCTTTATTGAAATCTTTCCTGTCCAGAACATCTACCTTTTCAAGTCCTTTATATAGAGCACAGGTAATACCGGCATGGGGATAGAACCGGTCCAGGTTTTTTGCAAAAAAGAGGATGCCGGTATTGTTGAAGATGAGACTACCTTCCTGCTTTTCTGCTACACCCAGATTCAAAAGGATGGCCCGGGTGTCCAGAACTTTTGAAATGCCTGACAGCTCAAGGAAATGGTCTAATTTATCCGGGTCGAAATCCGTTTCACCATCAAAGGTCAAATTCATTAGCTCTTCAAACCGGATTTGGCCTTCTGACTGGAAAAAGTCAATGATCTGGTTCCGGTTCATCTTCTGGGCATTGGGACCAACCCGGGTATAAAAACCGGAACTGCAGCTATAGGGCTTATCCTGGCCGCTGCTCACATGAACGACCAGAACGGTATCCAGTGTTTCAAGTTTTATTTTAATCGCGGGCTCACAATTATTGGCAATGTCCTGTATCTGGGATTTCAACTTATTGGTGACGGGTGCTTTTTTAATTTGACCTGCATCAGTGATGCCGATAAAAATCCTGCCGCCGGCACCATTGGCAAAGGCAACCATCTCTTTATCAATATGGGATGGCTTTTCTTTGAACTCAATGAGATAGCCTTCCCCTTCTTCCAATATCAAATTTAGTTCGTCCGGTTTCATCCTGTTATGCTGCAATCTTTTGAGTTAATTGTAAAATTTGTTCAATCTGTTTGGGAGAGAACAGCCCCCGTATACCTTGCGGATGAATGATAGTAAAGGGAGATTGTATTAAATCTTTTTTTTGAACCGTTTCTCTCTCCAGGATAAATTCCTTTAAAAGATTGAGAAAATCCAATTGGCGGGTGTTTAACTCCGTATGTGCTTTAAAAAACTGATCAAACACTATTGCAACGGTATCTGGAAATTTTTCTATTTTTTCAAGACCGAGGATATGCCGGATAAACTGTAAGAAGGTGGCTTTTTTATTCTGGTATGTTTTTTGTAAAAGCGCCTCAGTAATATGCGGGTGTTCGTCATTCAAAATTTGCGCCAGTCGATCTGCTTCGGATTCACTGACAGGCTGGTTGTCTTTAATCTTTTGAAGAATAGGGTTGTTCCCTGACATTTTTTGAATCATTTGCTCAACCATGGCTTGATATGCTGCAATACCGACGGCTTCTTGCCCCGGGCCAAATTCAACCATCTCTTTTGTATGAATCAAATCTTTTAAGTCAAAATGAGCCTGATCCATGGAGTGTTCCGATGTTTGCCGAAATTTCATTAATGGGGCAAGTTTACGTGAAAGAAGATCCATGTCAGGATCGTTTACGTTAGCCCAGAAATAATTTGTTTGGGCGTTTTCTATCAGTGGTGCTTCCTTTGCCACAATATTAACTGAAAGCGGCAACTGACTGATCTGTTCCATCAGGTTAACCTTCAAAAAATCAAATTTATCGGATTCATCGGCTAATTTTGCAAGAGAGGTTTCAAGCACATCCTTTTCAAACCGCATGGCTTTAAAATCAACCTGGGAAATCACTTTAAACAATGGCTTGATCCGTTGACGTAAAAACTCAATTTTCTGATGGGTCAGGGCTGTCCAGAAATTCGGTTCTTCCAGATCATGTAGATCAGATGATGCCTCTTGTATGACAACAGATGTTTTGGGAAGTGTTCTGATCTGCTGTTGAAATGCGTTAATTTCTTTTCCGGCAATCTCTTCATATCCCAAATCCATGGCTTTTTCGATTTTATCCAATCTGATGCCGACAAACCTGACAGGAAGGGGAATCTGGGGTTTTAGTTCCTTACCTTTGGGGTTGAGTTTGAAATACTCAAAATTATCCCAGCAGTCGATGACTAAAAAGAGTTCCTTTTCAGGGCACCAGGGTTTGAGCTTATTATGCTCCAGAAGCCGGGTTCCCCTGCCGATCATCTGCCAGAACTTGGTATAGGAATAAACCGGCTTGGCAAATACCAGGTTTACAATCTCGCTGATATCAATTCCGGTATCCAGCATATCAACACTGATGGCAATTCTTGGTTGATTTTCGTGTCTGAATTGATCTAAAAGTCCCCCTTTCCCATATACCCGGGGATCGTCCGATACCAGCACCTTACACAGTTCGCCACAATATTCAGGGTAAAGCGAATCAAATATTTTTTCGATTCTTCTGGCATGGGCGATGGAAATACAAAAGAAGATGGTCTTTCCCGGGAGAACCCCGTCAGAATCTTTGATGCATTCTTCCATAAATTCTTTTACAATCGTAACGTTGGTCCCTTTATTGACGACTTCTTTTTCAAGTTGAGATCCTTCAAAATTGATCTCTTCAACATCTTTCCCATCCAGGAAAAGCTTTTTTTGATCTTCCAGTGTAATGGTTCGCTTGCTTAAACCCTTTTCCTGGAAATTGGTTTTGATCTTCATGACCTGAAAATCGTTTAAATATGGGGGATTGTGATTAACTGCCTCATCATAGGAATATGCAAAGGTGGGCATCCCGTCTTCACAGTCAAAAAGCTTGAACGTATTATGATCAATTACGTCTGTAGGTGTCGCCGTCAATCCCAGACTAATTGTATTAAAATAGGATAAGACTTCACCATAGGTATTATAAATTGATCTATGGCTTTCATCGATAATGATCAGATCAAAAAAGTGCGGAGATAAAGGATTGTCTTCACTGCGAATAATATTGAGCATAGTGGGATAAGTTGAAATATATATCCTGCGGTCTTTGACTATGGCCTTTTCCCCAATTTTCGGCCACCTGGGTTCATCTGGAAGATGCTCTTTAAAAGCATCAAGTCCCTGTCCTCTTAATGCGATCCGATCGACAAGGAAAAGGACCCTTTCAACCCAGCCTGCCCGCATGAGTGCATCAACAAGCCCAATACAGACCCGGGTCTTACCCGTGCCTGTAGCCATGACCAAAAGAAAATCCCTTTGTTTTCTTTCAAGTGCTTCCATAACGGATCGAATGGCCCGTATCTGATAGTCCCGTCCTGCGATATCGACACTAATTAGCTCTTGAGCCAATTCTTTTTTATATTCTCTGATGAATTGATATCTCTCAAGATCATCCCGGGTCGGAAAACCAAATATTTTTCTTGGCGGATAATTTCCCAAATCCCAGAAGTAAATATCCAGGCCATTTGTATAAAAACAAAAAGGCAGTCTTCCACCATGTTGGTTTTGAATATTCAGACAATATTGTTTGGCCTGTTCTCTTCCAAGTTCGGCATCCTTTGATGTTTTTTTTGCCTCAACAATGGCCAGGTATTTTCCATCCTTGCCTAAAAGCACATAATCACTGAAATGATGTCCCTGGTAGGGTGCAACCATTTCTTCAGCGCTGTCCGGGAGACCTATTTGAATATCAAACTCTTTAACCACCTGGATAGGATCATTCACATTCCAACCGGCAATACCCAGTTTGTTATCAATAAGGTCTTTTCTTGTTTGCGCTTCTGTTAGTGACATTTTTATCGCCCAAGTGAAATCAGTTTTAGACTATAGCATCTGTATCAATATCTCATTTGCTTGTAAAGCCTGCGTGTTTTATAAAATCAACCAAACTGTATCAGATGTCATGCCAGACCCTTGAATATTGACACCCCTGAAGTAAGGATGGTTTGGGTAAACTCAGGAACGATCTGTATATCACAGAAGAAACAACTGGGAAAGACTATATGAAGCTATTCATTCACAACGATCCTTACATATGGAGCGGTGAATATTCAACTTAATCTATCAGGTTGTAAATCCAGTTGACATGAGTCAAGATTAATTATCCCTTATGGAAACAGCCATAAGACGTTCAGAATATCAATAATATCAGTTAGAATCTTGATGAAATTTTTGAAGACCTGACAGGCCATTGTGGGAAAGCCAAAGAGTTTACTACAGGCTATAAACAAAGCTTTTCAGGGAGGGAAAATCATGAACACTATCCCTGTTAGTTTTCAGGTTTTCTCTACCGGTTGATGATGTCGGCCCTATTTTTAATATAAACGCCCTCAAAAATGGTCTACAGCTTGTTTGTGGCGTGAACATATAATCTTCATCAAACCTGCTCGCAATCTTGAAAAAAACCCCAATTTTAGCTTGGGGCTGTATAAAAAAACAGACGAAGAGTTATTCAAAACGTTTTACTGCTTAAACTGTGAGAAA
>Ga0233429_1003074_pt1 | contig 16315 bp, 13 predicted proteins | sample SI_118_April2016_3_FD_179879 | JGI IMG/M metagenome (GOLD analysis project Ga0233429, IMG submission 179879) | Seawater microbial communities from Saanich Inlet, British Columbia, Canada - SI_118_April2016_135_MG | ecosystem: Environmental > Aquatic > Marine > Inlet | place: Canada: British... | reverse complement strand
GGTGCCTGTAAAAGGGTCTACGGTCTGTAAACCATCAGCTAATGTTATTAGCGGAGTGGCTACTATGCTAGTGGCTATAAGTAATAGTAATAATTTTTTATGTTTCATTATATGGGTCATTATACATTAGTAATTTGCAATAATGAAGTTAACAAGGATGCCTGAGACTATAATTATGAATAAACCAATAAGAGCGTATAGTATTTGCATTTTAGCGCGAGTGGTTTTTTCTTGATCTCCCTGTGACATGAAATACATGACCCCGCCGAGAATGACATAGGCAGTAGCTGCTATGCTTGCTAGGCCTAGGAATGCATTAATAATACCTCTGATGCTACCCATAATGGCAGAGGCATCTTGAATCGTGACTGCAGTTATTATTATTTCAGCCAGACCGGCAATAACTAAACCAATTATTGCGTACAGTATTTGTTTTTTAGCTGTGGAGACTGCTTGTTCGTCACCTTGAGAGCTGATGTAGTTGTAGCCACCAATAACAATATAGATGGTGGCGATAAAGCCCATAAGACCAAGAACAGCAGAAAGATATGGTCTGATTAAATTGGTTACAGCTAGGATTGTAATCGTTGGCGTCATAGATGGTGCGAAGCTGACTATGCCAATTATTAAGAATGCACTTGATGCTAGTATTAGGCCAAGTATTGAATAGAGAGCCTGGGTTTTGGCCTTTTGTGTTTTTTCTGGGTCTCCCAGTGAGGTTATATATTGGATACCTGCTATAACTAAAAATATAACTGATAGGGTTTGTATTAGTACAATGATAAGGAGTGTTAGGTCTACTACGAAAGGTAAAAGGGTGCCTACAAAAGTTTCGGTACCGTCGCACATTACCCCGGGTAGACCACAGGGATCGGTTCCTGTGTTTATGGCTGTTACTTGGGCGAAAACAGGAAAAACGAGTAAAGCAAGAGTGATGACGGAGGTAACAAATAGTACGGTTCTACGAATACTGGTCATGATAAAAAACTATTATGTATTTAGAGGTTAATTATGGAGTTAGATTAATTATTGCGTTAACGATCCAAGCGGCAAGCCCGACAACAAATATGCCTAATACTGAGTAGACAATACCGGTTTTAGCTTGTCGTATTTTGTCATCTTCACCCCGAGATATGATGTACATAATTCCGTTGTAAACGAGAGCAGCAGCAGCAACAATAGCTAGAAAAGCTAAGACAACATTGATACCAGCCCACATATAGGAAACTATATCGCTGGGGGCGTCGTTGCCTGTGCACTTGATGCCCCAAGTCGTACAGTTGCCACCTGGAATTTTTGCAACACCGGCCCAGGTTGTATTAACTAGACTGAATAATGAAATGATGACTGAAGAGAGGAGGGTGGTTTTTTTAAAATATTTTAATGTCATAGTGATGTTAAAAGCCAATTACGATGTTGACGATAGCAGCAGATATCATAATTACGACAATGCCTACGGTAGCATATATGAGTATTCTTTTGCCACGTTGTATTTTTTCGTCATTGCCACCTGATGCTAGGTAAGTGAAACCACCATAGATAAAGGCTGCGATAGCAGCAATTGAAGTAAATGAAAGTACGAAGGAGATGATGTTAATTAATTTAATTCCGAGAATGCTCAGGTCATAAACCTTGTCTGTAGCTATAGCATCTGTGATGTCGACAATTAGGCCGGCGATTAAGGCAACAAATAAGCCTATAAGAGCTGCAAAGATAGTCTGTTTAGCTTTACCTGTTTTCTGTTCATCACCAACGGAGGTAATATACATAAAGCCACCAATAATTATTAGCAGTGTTGCTACAGCGGCTAGGAATGCTTGAAGGAAGATTATAATGTTTCTAATTATTGTTTCGAAAGTAACAGACGTGTGTGGGATCGTAGATGGAACAGGTGTGCCTAGCCAACCGTAAATTAGCATTATTATAACTACTCTAATTAAGACGATAATCAATCCTATGATTGAGAATGCTATTATTCTTTTTGCTTGAGCCGCTCTTTGTTCGTTGCCTGCAGAGATGACATATAGGGTGCCACCGATAACGATACCTAAGACTGAGATAATACCTATCATACCAACGAGATAGTCGGTGATGTTTAAGATAAGGCCAGTCAAAGTTAAATTTGATAGGCCACCATCTGATGGGTCTCTACCCCAATTGATAGCACCAACTAATCCCTGATCAAAAATGCCTCCTGACCCTCCTATTACTGCTGCATCAATGGTTACTGGAAGAGTTAGATACAGCAAACTGAACGTCGTTGAAATTAGAATTATTTTAGTAAAAGATTTCATGATTTTAAAGACTAGGGGGTTAGATACGTACCTAGACCCAAAATAGCTCTGATTTGGAATAAGACGAAGGCTGCCATGCCTACAATTATTAAGCCGGCTATGGACCAAAATATTATCTCTTTTCCTCTTTTGAGGTCTTGCTCACTTCTCATGCCACCAACAACTAGCATGACGCCGCCATATACTATGCCAAGTAAAGCAAGTAGCCCCATAATGCCTAAGAGGAATTTGAGTATGTTTTCGATTAAAGTAGAAAAAGTAAAGTACGCAGGTAGGGGGTTCTGGAAGGTTGCTGCGATAGCAACTGATGGTAGGAATGCAAGTGTGACGCAAGATAATAATATTCTTTTTTGAATGGTGGTCATTTTGTCTGAGATACGTTTCATGAGCTAGATCAGTTTATATATTCGTGTTTTGTATTCCGCCTTGGGTTTGTTCGGCTTCTGCATCGAATTCGGGTTGTATTTGATTAATTTGTGCTTGTGCTCGACCCAAGCTGTTGCTTATAGTGGCGGCTCCAGTTACAACATTGTCGATCATGGTATTTATTATAGCATCAATTGCTACAATATCACCTCGAGGCCAACTAACTGCTGTCAAAGCTTGTTCAGCAAATACTCCTAGAGTTGGATTGCGACTTAAGCTTGCAACGCCATCTCTTCTGGCAGGAGGAATGGATTGATTCTTAATTATAGCCATAGAATTTTGAGCGTTTGTTAGATGGCGTAAGAATTGCCAAGCAACTGATGGCGCCGTGGATCTATTGGATACTGCATAAGGCCAATAGGCAGCAAAATTAATAACTTTACTATCAGCTATTTGTGGAGCAGGGGCTACATCAAAACGCAGTCGTGGGTTTTTAGCTTTGATAGTGGGTATGTGATAGGAGTAATTAAGCATCATCGCTGTTTCTTCTTCGGCGAAGGCGTCTAGAGAGTAGTCTTGTTGTAAGTCCCAGGTATATGCTTTTTTAGATTTGTTAGCAAAGTCTGTATAAAATGTTAGAGCACTGATTCCCTCTTCGCCTGATAGTGTGACTTGTTTTTTGGAGTTAGCAATAGGAGGGCCACTTTGGAGGAAAAGAAGTTGAAGGATATCTGCAGCTCGACTGACATTCGCAGCTGTGCCAATAGCAGTGGCGCTTTTTTCAATAACGCCTAGGCGATTTACCTCAGTTATTCGTTCTACAGTTTGTAGCAATTCGTTCCAGGTTGTAGGTGGGGTGGCTACTCCAGCAGCGCTTAGCAAGTCCTTGTTATAGTAGAGTCCTAATGTATCGACGGAAACTGGAAGTGCATATATTTGTCCTTGTCGGATTAAGTCGCTCGCGACAACGTCAACAAACTCTTCTCTGAGGGCGCGTTCGTCAATGACGTTTGCGGGTGCGGGGCTCATGAGGCCTCTTTTTGTTTCAACCCAAGTGTGATGAATCACAAAGATGTCAGGACCTCGTCCTTCAGCTAGGGCTTCAAGAAGTTTTTTCTCGTACTCAGCAACTGAAGCAATTTTTCTGTATTCGACGTTTACTCCTGTTTCTTCTTGAAAAGCGGTAATGATTGGGGCTAGGCTGCTGCTTTCTTCCCATAAACCCCAAACAGTAATAGTTATATTTGTATCAATTAACTGACCGTTGTCTTCTTGTGGTTTGCACCCTACTCCAGTGAGGGTGATTAGACTTACCGCAACAAGAAGCGAAATATTTATTTTATACCTCAATGAATAGGCCATAGTGATACGGGCTTGGTGTAAACTCTTTATCGAGTTTTAGGTTTAATTCTGAAGTAATATTTATGATTTGGTCTCTGGAAATACGCATGTCTATAGGTGGGCCAATTGTTGCTTGAGAAACAGACCATTCAATTATGATAATTTTGCCACCGGTCTTGGTAACGTCTTTAGCTGCAAGTAATATTTTACTAGGATCAGCTTGAGATAAGATATTAGTAACTAAAGTCCAGTCGGAGCTATTTGGTTTTATGCTATTGGATGGTCCTTTTTCTAAGTCGGCTCTGATAGTGGTGACTATATCTTCATAGCCGTCGCGTTTTGCTCGGCTAGTTGCTTCTTGCAGGATGTCGTCTCGAATATCTACGCCAATAACATGGCCCTTGGATCCGACTATTGCAGCAGCAGGGCTTAAGAAGAAACCAACTCCACATCCAAGGTGGGCTACAGTTTGGTTGGCTCTTAAACCAATATCTTTCCAGAATTTATCAGGCCGAAGGAATTGATTCTCACTTGAAGGTATCATAAATGAATAATCATATTTTTTGTGAGTTTATAATAACATATAAACTCTTAATTATTTTTCAATTTCCTTTTTTATTTTAAGTTGTTTCTGTCCAGGTTGTGAATGTTGCTACAATACCTGACTGAGCTGTTGGACTCATCACTTTTACACCTTGTGTGGCGCGTCCTTGCTGACTGATACTGCTGGCTGGTATTCTGATAACTTGCCCATTTTCAGTAATTATTAGGGTGTCGGTTTTTTTAAGATCTTGTTTTTCTATGATTGATGCGCGTACCAGTTGTCCTGTTTTGTCTGTAATGTTAGCCGTCTTAATACCTGTACCGCCACGTTGTTGGAGACGATACGATGTGAGTGGTGTTCGTTTGCCATATCCTTTTTCAGATATTACTAATACTTGATATTTATTTTTTAGACTGGCAGGTATAACGTGCATCGCAACGATTCTGTCGTTTGCTTTTAGTTTCATGCCACGGACACCAGCGGCAGTTCTTCCCATTGGGCGAATGTCTTGTTCTGAGAATCGGATTGATTGTCCGTTCGCGGTTACAAGCATAATTTCATCTTTGCTAGTTGTTGTGCTTACCCAATCAAGAGTATCTTTTGCCTTTAGATTAATAGCTTTTAGTCCGGATTTTCTGATATTTGTAAAAGCTTCTCGTGGGGTCTTTTTGATAACACCCTGCTTAGTGGCCATTACTAAGAATTCTGCACCTTCATTTTTGGTTGGTAGGGCTTGAACCGCAGTGACGTGTTCGTTTGCAGCGAGTTCAAGGAAGTTAGGAAGAGCTTTTCCTTTAGCAGCTCGAGTAGTGGCTGGAATCTCATAGGCGTTGGCAGTAAATACGCGTCCTTTGTTTGTGAAGAATAGTAACTCGGTGTGAGTTGTAGTTGCTAAGAATGTATCAACTATATCTTCTTCTTTTGTATCCATACCTTTTACCCCTTTACCGCCGCGATGTTGCACTCTATAGGCTGATGTTGCTAGGCGCTTTATGTATCCCCCTCTAGTTACACTGATAACAGTTGGGTCGTCGGGGATTAAATCTTCTTGTGAGAAACTGTTAACGGATTGCTTGAAGACACGAGTGCGCCGTGGATCACCGTAGTTGTCTATGAGTTCCTGGTATTTATCTTTAATGATTGCCAAGATCTTTTTAGGATCATCAAGTATCCCTTGCAGTTCTTTTATTAGTTTTCTTTTTTCGGCTAATTCGTCTTCAACTTTCTTTCTTTCAAGTCCTGCTAGTGTTTGTAGTCGCATTTCAAGAATAGCTGTAGTTTGTGCATCTGATAGTTTGAAGTTCTTGCGTAGGTTCAGATGGGCAGTTTCTTTGGTGCGGCTCTTCTTGATGGTGGCAATAACTTCATTGATGTGGTCAAGCGCTTTTTTCAAGCCTTCTAATATGTGGGCACGTTTTTTTGCTTGGTCGAGATCATACTGCGTGCGTCTAGTAACAACTGTTTGTCTATGTTTTATGTGTTCCTCAAGAGCCTCTTTAAGGGTAAGAACCTTAGGTTGTCTACCTCCATCTACCAAGGCGAGCATGTTAACGTGAAATGTTTTTTGCAGATCCGTGAGAGCAAATAAGCGATTAAGAGTTTTGCGTGGGTAGGCGTCTTTTTTAAGTTCGATTACGATTCTGATACCGTCTCTATCTGTTTCGTCTCTTAGGTCTCTAATCCCCTCTATTTTTTTGGTTTTTACTGCTTCTGCTATTTTAGTGACAAGTACAGCCTTATTAACAAGATATGGAATTTTACTAACGACTATGCGAAATGCCTTTCCCTTGTCTTCCTCTATCTCAGCAAGTGCGCGCATGACAACTCTACCTTTTCCTGTGGCGTAGACTTGTAATATTTCTTTATGATCATAAATAGCGCCGCCGGTTGGAAAGTCTGGTCCTTGAACGTGTTTAACTAGATCCTCTACGGTGGCTTTTGGGTTGTTTATAAGCTCAATAGCAGCGGAGCAAACCTCGCCTAGATTATGTGGTGGAACATTAGTTGCCATTCCAACTGCGATACCTAGAGTTCCGTTGATAAGAAAGTTTGGTAATGCGCTTGGAAGCACTGTTGGTTCTCGCCTGGTACCATCATAGTTGTCTGCAAAATCGACTGTATCCTTTTCGATAGTGAACATCATTTCGTCGGCAAGTTTGGTGAGCTTGGCCTCGGTGTATCTCATTGCAGCTGGAGAGTCTCCATCGATGCTACCCCAGTTACCTTGTCCAAATATTAGTTGATACCTTAATGAGAAATCCTGAGCTAATCGGGCCAGCGCATCGTACACTGATTGGTCACCATGGGGGTGGTATTTTCCTAGTACATCACCGACAACATTAGCTGATTTTCTAAACTTTGCTGTGGAACGCAAACCTTGTTGCCACATAGAAAAAAGTATTCTTCTGGCTACAGGTTTCAATCCATCGCGTACATCGGGCAAGGCACGAGTGACAATAACGCTCATTGCATAATCTAGATAACTTTGCTGAATTTCGTCAGTAATTTCCTTCTTAATTATTGAGCCAGCTTTTATTTTATTAGCCATTGTTATTGTGGGAATTTAATGAAAAAAGTTTGGATGATGATAGTGTTTCTTTGTACTTGAGCTCTATTTATGGAGACAGTATGACGGTGGTGATATTGTCCGGATCAATTTTGTTAGCTGAAATTGAAAACTTCTTAGTGGTTACTGTAGAGCTTACTCCCATTTCTTTAGCAAAATCTTTTACAGGATCAACCTTATGGTTGAGTTTTGGTAAGTCGTAGTTTATGGGGATGACAATGTTCGGTTCTATTGTTGTTATCATATCTACTGCTTGAGGTGTTGTGATTGATGACGAACCACCTATCGGAATAAATAGGATGTCGATGTTTGATTGTTCTATCTCTTGGAGTTCTGTTTGAGTTAACTCTCTATTGAGAGAGCCGAGGTAGAGTATGGTGAGGTCGTCTATGTAGAATCTAAAGATTATTTGTTCAGATGGAGTGCCTTCATCATGCCAACCCGTTCCATATATGGTTGCGTCATGGAATGAATATTCTCCAGGATTATCTATTAACACGTAGTCGTTTTGAACGTTTTTCAGGTATGACATCGTTTTATCTGAAGGATTTGATAGCGCAACAATGTCCGCAGTTGCTTTAAAAGGAGACAATCCAACTTCTGGTGAATATGGGTTTATAACCAGCGAAAGGCTGGGTGTTGATATTTTAACTGTGAAATGGCCGCTCCATGAAATATGCATGAAAGTATTATATAGGATGAATATATATAATTCTAATTGGTTTATGCAATAAATGCATTTGCGGTATTGGAGTTGACATGGCATTATATGGCCATTATGAGACAAGCAATGGAGACTTTAATTGAAGATAGGGCCGAAATGATGGATGTTCCTAGCGTAGGAGACATCGTTCATGGAAGAATAATTGATAAAGCAAGGAATGCTTTGTACCTGGATTTAGCGCATTTAGGGGTTGGAGTTATATATGGAAGGGATTTATTGGATGATAGTGACGCTTTTAAGGAGTTGAAGCTTGGGGATGAAATGAAGGCAAGTATTCAGCGTTTGGATAATGAGGATGACTTGATTGAGCTTTCTATTAGAACTGTAACAATTGAGCAGAGTTGGAGTGAGATTCGTCAGTTGTTGGATGATAATGAGATTTTTGAGACAGAAATACAAGATGCTAATAGAGGTGGTCTAATAGTCAGAGTGAATGGTATAACTGGTTTTTTGCCTGTTTCTCAATTAGCTCCTGATCATTACCCACGAGTTGAAGGTGGAGATAAGAATAGAATCTTGGAGAAGTTGAAGAGTTACGTACAGGATAAATTTATGGTGAAGGTAATAAATGCCGACCAGGATAATGAGAAGCTTATAGTATCTGAGAAGGCAGCGGTAAGTGATGAGATCAGTGAGATATTAAACAAGATTAATGTAGATGATAAAGTCGAAGGAACTGTAAGTGGAATTGTAGACTTTGGAATATTCGTAAAATTTGAGATTGATGGTAATGAGTTGGAAGGACTTGTTCATATATCTCAACTTGCGTGGCAGAGAATTGATGACCCTGCTGATGTGGTAGGCATTGGTGACAAGGTTAAGGCTAAGGTTATTGGGATTGATGGGCTACGAATAAGTTTATCCATGAAGCAGTTGAAGGATGATCCATGGAAAGGTGTCAGTGATAAGTATAAGGTTGGTGATGTTGTTGAAGGACAAGTGATAAAGGTTACAGCCTTTGGAGGTTTCATTAGACTCGATGACGACATTCATGGACTGGTGCATGTATCGGAGCTACCGAATAAGGATGGTGGGTTAGATGAGGATTTACTTGAGATTGGATCAACAAAGAAATTTAAAATTATTTCACTACAGCCTGAGAATCATCGGCTCGGTCTAAGCTTAACAAAATAATAGGACATCCCGTTCCCCATCATACTGGTCCTGTCAAGAGGGATGGTGCAGCGAATTTTACGATAGAGCGTCTGGATAGGATTTGAACGAATGAAGTAATGTTTGACGTGAGGCTTTGTGCACTTGAGGTGCGCGGCTATGATTCTGTTAGTAAGAAGATCGCGTGGTTGGTAGAACAATATGAACAAGTTTTTTGAAGTGGCTCAGTCTATTTTGTAAACATAGATACTGCGTTGGGAGCATGAAAAAGATCTGAGTGTGAGATTGTAAAAAAATAATTGTGGAAGGAGATTGGAAAGAATTTTATAGGTATCATCCTGGGGGTTCTTTTTTTATTTCTAGCGTGTGATGACGCCATGACTTTTTAAGGAGTACAGTTGAGAGAGGCGGGGAACTTAGGACTGAGGAGTGACGTTTGGTTGGTCTGCACGGATGGATAAGTTAGTGGACCTGGGCGGACTTGAACCGCCTACCTCCGCAATGCGAATGCGGTGTTCTACCAGATGAACTACAGGCCCAAGATTGGATCGTCTCTTGAGTGGTTAAATTTTTTAAATTACTGCTAGCATTATAGCTTCAAATGTTTTGCTGTCCATACTGGGCAGCTCGTTCCCCGTTGTACTGGTGCGGTTACTCTTTAAATTATTTGAAAAGTAGGTGTGGTATAGAGTGAGTATTTTGTGATGAAATATATTTGTTTGGTTGTTGATATGTGAGTGTGGTGATAGAGGTTATTAGTAAGCGAAGATGTTAGAAAAGTATGGTGAGTGAGTAGATAGGATTTATGTATAATGGTCTGATGTTTATTAAGGAGGAGGTGCGCTGCATTTATATGTGCGTATGTATATGCGGAATGTGGACCCAAGCGGATTCGAACCGCTGACTTCTTGCATGCCATGCAAGCGCTCTGGCCAACTGAGCTATGGGCCCATGATGGTGATAATAGGTTATATTAATGAAAGAGAAAAGGTGAATATTATATGAAGAATAGTTGGCAAAGTAATGTAGTAGTTTTAAGTCTGGTAGGGCTGGGTATATTTTTTTTGCCATTGGTGGAAAAGAAGATGTTTTTGGGTTCATTATTGACGGGAATCCTTTTGATGTTGTTGGTGTTTGTGGTGCAAAAAAAGAATCAGGTAATTGTAGCAATCCTATTTTGTATACTTCTTCACGCGCAGTGGGGTATAGCACAGTTTGTGGTTCAGGGGGATTTGAATTTAAGATTGTTGGGTGAGACGAGACTAGCTGTTGATGAAGTAAGCGTGGCTAAGTTTGGAGACGAAAAGACTTTGCGTGCATATGGTCCATATAAGCATGCGAACAGTTATGCGGGTGTGCTTGTGGTTGGTTTGTCGATGATGGTGGCGATGAGGCGAAAAGTTAAAAGTGTACGCGTGTGGAATTTATTGTTTGGAGTAATGGTGCTTGGCATACTAGTTTCTTTTTCAAGGGCTGCATTAGTGTCTTTGTTTATATTGTTATTGGTAGATTTGTATTGGCAAAAGAAGAAGGAGATTAGCTTAGTTTGCGTGGGCTTGGTGGTTATTTTTATGCTTGTGTTTACACCCTTTTATATTGAGCGCTTAAGTGATTCAAAAGATATGGCAGTTTCCGAAAGAGTGTCTGGGTATAGTTGGAGTTTGAAAATAATTGAGGATAACGATTTGTGGCGAGGTGTGTGGCCTAGATCTTATAAGGAGGTGTTGAAGGATAAGTTGGATAGTAGCGATATATATTATAATGAGTGGCAGATAGATTATGTTCATTCTGTGCCGTTACTAGGTTTGTCGTTGTTTGGAGTGGCTCCAATGCTTGTGACACTGATGGTCTTAGTGGGTTTGTTGTATAAGTGTGTTCCGAGGAATAGGTTGATCATTATAATATCAATTGTACCATTATTGTTCTTGGATCATTACTTTGTAACTCAAGTGTCCCCTTTTATATATTTGGTGCTATTAATATTCATTTAAGAGAATGGTGCTCTACGGTATATAATCAGAGCATGAAAGATTGGCATTTAATGTCGGTGGAGAAAGTACTGCATGAACTTAAGGTACAGCGCGGTATTGGACTAAGTAGCAACCGAGTCGTAATGGCGAGGCGTGCTGGCGGATGGAATGAGATTCCCCGGGGCAACAAGAGACCCTTGTTTGTAGTCTTTTTTGACAGATTTAAGGATGTGTTAGTGTTGATACTTTTAATGGGAGCGATTGCGTCTGTTCTGTTCGGTAGATACGGTGATGCAATAATTATTGGAATAGCGATAATGCTTGATGCAACTTTAAGTTTTGCTCAGGTGTTTAGGACAGAAAAAATAATTGAGAAATTGCGAGAACGGGTACAGTCATCAGCTACTGTTGTGAGAGATGGAAAGATTAAGGTTTTACTGGCACGAGAATTAGTGGTGGGTGATATTATTGAACTTAATGCGGGTGAAAAGGTTCCGGCTGACGCAAGGGTGCTTGAAGTGAGAGCATTAAAAGTAAATGAATCGTCATTAACAGGAGAATCTGAGGATAACGAAAAAGCTACTGGCAGGTTCAAGAAGCGTACTGCTTTAAGTGATAGGGGAAATATGGTTTATATGGGGACGTTAGTTAGTGGTGGAAGCGGTAAGGCTGTAGTAACTGAGGTTGGTGTGCGAAGCGAGTTAGGAAGGATCGCTCAGGTATTGAGGATTAGTAAGTCCCCCACTTCGCCCCTTAGACGGCAATTGCAGAAAACAGGAATATATATTGGGATAGTGATTGTAGCGTTGATAGCGATATTGTCTTTGGTGGGTATTTTAACAGGCATGAATGTTTTGGAGACAACGATTACGGCTATAACTTTGGTAGTCAGTGCAATCCCTGAGGATTTAACAATGATATTAACGATTGCTTTGACGATTGGAGTAACGCGCATATTGAGGTATGGAGGGGTGGTAAAGGAGCTAAGCGCTGGTGAAACATTAGGTTCCGCGACTGTAATATGTACGGATAAGACAGGGACAATAACACATGGAGTAATGAAGGCTATAGAGGTGGACACATTGCGAGGTGATAAGATTCTAGAAGATGATAAACAGTACGAAGCGTTCCATAGGCTAGCTTTGATTGGTCTAGCGGTCGCCAACGACGCTCACCGTATAGGTGACGGTGAAGCACTGGAGTATACAGGAAACGCAACGGAGAGTGCGGCGCTTGGGTTTGTTGAGAGATGTGGATTAAATCAGAAGGAATTGCGAAAATCTTGGAAGCAAAGAGACGCAATTAGTTTTAGTAGAGAATGGAAATACAGGGCTACGTTGAACGACCACCCAACGCAAGCTACTCGTTACTTGTTTGTTAATGGAGCTCCTGAAGTTTTATTGGGAAAAAGCTCTATGTCTATTGGTGGAGATGGTGGAATTAGTGAAATAACGTCTGAGGTTCGATTTGAGATGGAGCAGAATATAATAGAGTTGGCTCGTCAGGGGAGCAGGCTGATGGGTGTTGCTGTGAAAAGAAATGTGAATGATATGGAGATAGATCAAGACTCTGTAGAAGGGTTGGTTTATCTGGGCGTTTTAGTGATAAAAGATCCCGTACGGGAAGATATAAAGAAGGTTCTTTCGGAAACAGAGGAGGCTGGGATCGCGATTAAGATTGTTACGGGTGATCACGTAGAGACGACAAAAGCTGTGGCTCGAGAAGTGGGTATCGTGGCGGGTGATGACAATGTGATGAATAGCAATGATATTCAAAAGCTTTCCGATGTTGAGTTGGAGGACGTGGTAGAGCAGATTTCAATATTTTCAAGAGTTACTCCTTTAGATAAGCAGAGAATAGTGAAGGCGTTGCAAGCAGGTGGACATGTAGTTGCTATGACGGGTGATGGGATAAACGACGCAGTAGCATTAAAGAGTGCTGATATTGGGGTAGCAATGGGGTCTGGAAAAGATATTGCTAAAGAGGCCGCAGACTTAATTCTGCTTGATGATAATTTTAATATTATTGTTCGGGCTGTTGAGGAGGGAAGGGTTTTGAGAGATAACATTCGGAAAGTGTTAGGCTTTTTGTTGGCTACAAATGCTGCTGAGGTGGCGATATTCTTTGTGAGTTTGGTGTTGGGGCTGCCATTGCCGTTAATACCAGCGCAGATATTGTGGATTAATTTAGTAACGGACGGTACATCGGACATTGCATTAGCTCTTGAGCCTAAAGAGCTAGACGTTATGCAGAGAAAGCCGGATAGGCGTGATGATTTATTATTGGGGAGAGTGTTAGCTTTTCATATTGTTTTTACCGGTTTAGTAGCAACGGCGGCAACAATGATGTTGTATGTGTATATTCTTAAAATTAGCTCAGCTGACTTGATGTATGCCCGTACAATGGCGTTTACATTCCTCTCTATAGTTTCATTGCTGTCTGTGTGGAGCTTTAGGTCCTTAAATGAATCGATATTAAGTAGAGGTTTTTGGGGTAATGTTTGGGTGCCAATTTCTCTGGTAATATCTGCGGGTTTACATACATTGGCTGTGTACATGCCACAACTGCAGGGCTTTTTCGAAACTGTTTCATTGAGTGTTAGGGATTGGGCATTAATTGTGATGGTGGCGTTGATTACGGTGGTTATTATTGATTCTAGAAAGCTATTATTGCGTGCAATAGATGCAAGGTGGCCTTGGCTGGCTAATTTGTTATCGGATGATAAGAAAACTAATTTTGAGTTGAATAGATTGAAGGTGAATAATAACAAAATAATTTAGCGTGGAGGCTGATAGGGTGTAATGCGGTTATAGTGGGTGTGTTTAAAGTTAGTGTGTATAGGATTGACATAGTTCAGTTAAAAAGTTATATTTTGGGTATCAGATACCGCGGTGAGTCCGCGGTATTATTTATAACAATTAAATAACAAAATAATATGGCAGACGAACAAGACATAAGCTTTGGATCAGCAATTGATCAATTAGTAGCAGAAAAAGGAATTAGTAAGGAGAAGGTACTAGAGACTATAGAAGTAGCTTTAGCGGCTGCATATAGGAAAGATTATGGGGAAAAAGGGCAGGATGTGAGAGCAGAATTTAGTGAGGTTGATGGGAGCGCTCGTGTGTATAAGGTAACCACGGTTGTTGAAGAAGACAGTTTGGAAAACCCAGCGGCTCAATTAACGCTAGAGGATGCAAAAGAGCAGGATAAAGAAGCTGAAGTCGGTAAGGAGTATGTTGAAGATGTTACGCCAGATGATCCTAACTATGGGAGAGTGGCGGCGCAGACAGCTAAGCAGGTTATTATTCAGAGAATTCGCGAGGCTGAGCGCGAAGCTACCTTTGAGGAGTTTAAGGATAAAGAAGGAGAAATTATCTCTGGTATTGTGCAGCGAGTTGAAGGCGATATGGTGTTTATAGATATTGGTAGAACAACTGGAATTTTGCCAATGAGTGAACAGGTTCGTGGTGAAAGATACCGGGCAAACCAGAGAATTCGTGTGTATGTTGTTAAAGTGGACGTGGATAGTAGAGATCCAGAAATTGTTTTATCTAGAAGCCACCCCGGTATGTTGAGACGTTTATTTGAGCTTGAAGTTCCAGAAATTTTTGCTGGAAGTGTAGATATAAAGGCTATTGCACGAGAGGCTTCAGAGAGAAGTAAAGTTGCGGTATGGGCTAAAGAGGAAGGTATTGATCCTGTAGGCGCTTGTATAGGGCAGCGAGGTACTAGAATACAGACTATTATTGCTGAATTATCTGGTGAAAAGATAGATATTATCCAATGGGACGAAGATTCGGCTAGATATATTGCTAACGCTTTGTCACCGGCTCGAGTCGTTGCAGTTGATGTGTACGAGAAAGAAAAGAGAGCTGTGGCTCACGTTGAGGAGCATCAGCTAAGTTTGGCTATTGGAAAACGAGGACAAAACGTGAGATTAGGAGCAAAGCTAACAGGTTGGAGGATTGATATAGTGAAAGCAGGAGACGAAGAGGCAGTTGAAGTAGGGGCGGACCCAGAAGATGGGGTAGTTGTGAATAATAAGGATAGTGATGTCTCGGATGAAGATAAAAAAGAGAGTAAAGATGATGAGGATAAAGCTTCAGACAACGACTCTGCCGTAGATGACAGTAAGGATTCAAAGAATGAAACAAAGGATGATGATGCGAGTGAAGGTGTTGATGAAGGTGAGAAGGATAAAGAAGAGAAGGTTGAGACGAGTAGCGATGATAGTGAAGAGGTAGAGAAAGACGATAAAAAGGAATAATTAGGGGGGCAAGGTCGACATGTTAGAAAGAACCCTAGGGGTTCTTTCTTGCTAAGTGCTTTGTAGCGAGGTGATTTATATTAATATTCTCTATTTATGCTAGAAATTATTGTTGTTAGGAGAAAAGATATTTTTTTAATGATATGTTCCAGGAATAAGGGTAAATTGCTTAAATTAGCAATATAATGGTGTTTTTATGGGGTATTTTTTAGAGTTTTTATGTTTTGTTATAGAGTCTTCACAATAATGGTATGATAGTGTATGTTATATCGTTATTGAACTTAACTAATTAACCTATTTTTTATGGTATTTGAATATTGGATCGGTGGGGTTGCTGTACTAGCACTAGTGTATGCGGCTTGGCGTGCAAAATTAATTACGTCGCAAAGTGTAACTAATAAAGAGGCAAGAGAAATTTCAGATTATATTCGCGAGGGAGCAATGGCTTTCTTAAACCGTGAGTATAAGATCTTGGCAATAGTGGTTGTGGTTGTAGCTCTTATTATGTGGGTGACAGGAATTGTAAACCCTAATCAGGCGATTGCTTCGCAAACTATAATATCTTTTGTGTTGGGAGCTGTGTTTTCTATAGTGGCTGGAAATGTTGGTATGAGAATTGCTACTTCAGCAAATGTTCGAACGGCGGAAGCGGTAAAGAAGGGGTTATCTCAAGGATTACAGGTGGCGTTTGCCTCTGGTTCAGTTATGGGTTTATCGGTTGTAGGATTAGGACTTCTGGGAGTAACGGCTTTATGGGTGGTCTTTAAAGACCCAAATTTGGTGTATGGTTTTGGATTTGGAGCTTCGGCGGTGGCGCTGTTTGCTCGAGTTGGAGGTGGAATCTTCACTAAGGCAGCTGATGTTGGGGCAGATTTAGTAGGAAAAGTTGAAAAAGGTATTCCAGAAGATGATCCAAGAAACCCGGCAGTAATTGCAGATAACGTAGGGGACAACGTAGGGGACGTGGCTGGTATGGGAGCTGATTTGTTTGAAAGTTACGTAGACACGTTGATTGCAGCTATGGTCCTTGGTTTAGTGGCTTTACCGACACACGGAACAGTGGGTGCTGTTTTCCCTCTTGGAATTGCAGCTTTAGGAATAATTGCGAGTATTATTGCAATTGCAACGGT
>Ga0233429_1003066_pt1 | contig 16339 bp, 15 predicted proteins | sample SI_118_April2016_3_FD_179879 | JGI IMG/M metagenome (GOLD analysis project Ga0233429, IMG submission 179879) | Seawater microbial communities from Saanich Inlet, British Columbia, Canada - SI_118_April2016_135_MG | ecosystem: Environmental > Aquatic > Marine > Inlet | place: Canada: British... | reverse complement strand
GTGCCGGTGCCGGAGCCGTATTTAAACAATCGTGCTTCACGAACCCAGAGATCCATGATGCCGCCTTCATTGACGAGATCGTCATTGATGCTTTGAATGAAACAGGCATGCGGTTGTGGGTGCTCGTAAGAAGACTCGGAGCGGGTTAACTCACCTGATTGGAAATCAACATAGTGATGACCCTGCGATGGCCCATCAATACCATAGGCCCAATGCAATCCGGTGTTAAACCATTGCGGCGAATTCGGTGCGCACATCTGTTTGCACAACATATGTGTCATTTCTTCGTAATAAGCGAGGGCATCTTCTTCGCTATCGAAATAACCACCTTTCCAGCCCCAGTAAGTCCAGGTACCGGCGAGACGATGGAAAACTTCCTGGGCGGTGTTTTCGCCCCGGTAATGTTCCTCTTCGGGTAATTTCGCTAATTTCTTCTCATCCGGGACGCTGCGCCATAGCCAGGACGGCACATCATTTTCTTCAACTTTCTTAGAAGCTGCCGGGATACCCGCTTTTCTGAAGTATTTCTGCGCTAAGACATCGCAAGCCACCTGCGACCAATCGGCCGGAACCTCAATGGCATCGTGTGAAAATACGACAGAGCCATCCGGATTACGGATTTCGCTTGCGGTTGTGCGGAATTCAATTCCTGCATAAGGGCCAGATTTTTTGGTCGTAAAATAACGTTGTATTTGCATGCGTCCCCCGACGTCTTCCCCGGCATACCTGACTAAAGAACTTTTGCCTTCTCCCCAAGGATGTCAGGCGGTGCGTTCTGTTATAGTCTCCCAGGCCGGTACTAAAATTGTAATTCCCGCAGCCACTACATTTAGTGTGGCGTTGGCCTCCGAAGCAGAAAATGTAGACCTGCTTGATTTTCGACGCAAGTGAAAACCGCAAGATATAGTGTTTTGGGTGAAAATAATCACAATATAATGGATTGCTTTATGAAAAGTTGTTTTATTTCAATAGCTTAAAATTGCATGTTTAAAGTGCAATTTCCCTGTGGATAACTTTATGCTTTTAAAACAAATAGTTAGCTAAAGTTATTCACAAGCGATCAGAATTCTTATTTTTTGTGTGGATAGAAGTACTTAGCACAAATGACGCGAATCTAGAGAATCAAGTCCTGCAATTCGGAAATTACATCATCTAGCGGGTCAGACCAGTTTCCTGGGGTTTTTTGTCTAAATAGACGGGCTGTTGGATACCATGGATTGTCCCGGGGATTTTCTTGATTCTCTTCCAGCCAGCGCCAATCGGCGCAAGTGGCGAGCAAAATCCAGACTTTTTTCCCCATAGCACCGGCCAAATGGGCCAGCGCGGTATCGATTGTGATGACCAAATCCAGCTCAGATATCAACGTGGCAGTATCTTTAAAGCTCTGGATCTGTGGGTTCAGGTCAACAATCGCCCCTGATGGATTGATTTTAGCCAGTTCAACACTATTTGGACCGGTTTGAAGACTATAAAACTCGATATCAGGCAGATTTAACAGGGATTTGAAGCTCTCAACCGGACAAGAACGGTTGCGATGGGGGTCAAATTCATGCCGAGGCATACCAGCCCAGTTGATACCGACTTTCAACGCTCTCGAATCGGCGTCCTTTGGCGACTTCCCAGATGGCAAATAGGCATCTTTAGGTATATTGGTGTCATTTATGCCTAAGAGGCGCGGCAGGCTCAATAACGGCAGGTGAGCGTCAAAGTCGGGAATTTCCCCATCAATGTCGATCACCTGATCGACGCCTTCAAGTCCTGAAAAGAGATCAATCAATGCGGCGTGGCAGGCAAAAATGAGGGTGCCAACACCCTTACTGATCTTATTGATTTGGCCCACGAATCGGGCAAATTGGATAACATCACCGAATCCTTGCTCAGCATGGACTAGTAGCGTTTGACCCGATAGGGGGGCTCCCGTCCAAACCGCTTTATCCGTAATTTCACGATAAAGTCGCTTGGTTTGACGGTTACTTTCATTCAGCCAGCGCCATTCATATTCAACCCAGGCTTCGTTATAGTCTTCCTCAAATAACAGTGCCTGAGCGAGATTCTCATGGGCCTCGGCAAATTCCGGCGCCAGGTCGATCGCTGCTCTGAAATGGTCAATCGCCGCGCCGCATTTTCCCTCAACATGGGCAGCAACGCCGAGACTGTTATAGGCCAGGGATAGGGAAATGTCGGTCATTTCCTGATCATCCTGGATCAACCTCTGCAACAATTTCGTTGCTTGATCCGGCCTGCCGCCCAGTAAGTAGCTATTGGCCAGATTGAGGCGAACGGCAGTTGTGGTCGGTGCCAGGGCAATAGCACGCTCCAGAATTTCAATCGATTCGGGGATGCGGCCTTTAACTTCGAGCAATCGCCCAAGATTGCTCAAAGCAGCGACATAATTGGGCCGGAGTTCAGCAGAAATTTTATAGGCAACAATCGCCGCATCTCTTTGGCCGACCTGCTCCAGCGATACACCGAGTGAAAATTGCACGGTTGGGTGGTCAGGTGCGAGGGTGGCTGCCAGTTGGGCGGATTTTAAGGCCTCGGCGGCTTTGCCGGTATGGCGCAAAGCGACAGCCAAATTGTGGTGCGCTTCCAAAAAATCAGCCCGCTCGGTGAGTGACGCCCGGTAGTGCTCAATCGCCCCCGGCCAATCGCCGTCGCGCTCGCAAGCCTGAGCTTGGCTAAATAAGAGTTCGAGTAATTGTGCTTTATTGTCGGACATTCAAATGTCTTTACCGATAAGCTCCTGCCTACGCAATGGCGTCATCAAATTGGGCATTTTAGTTGACTTAACGCTTCGTTGGCCTCATTTAAGGAGTATAGTGTAACCGCTTTGAATAACAGTAGCGGCTTAGACCTTAAGGAAAGATCAAAAAACATGAGTTTGGGTACCTGGATTTATACGATGTTAAATGGCGATCTCGTTGGAACGGACGAGTTCGGCAATAATTATTATCGTGGCAAAGGTAAGAAATTGCATGGTCGCGAGCGCCGCTGGGTGGTTTATCAAGGCAGACCTGAAGCGTCAAAGGTGCCGGCTGAATGGCATGCCTGGCTCCACCACACGGTTCAGGAGCCGCTGACTGAAGAAGCGGCCAAGTCGCGTCCTTGGCAACAACCGCATATTCCAAATTTAACGGGCACTGCCAATGCGTATCGGCCCTCCGGGCACGAATTCAAAGGTGGTCAGCGCGATGCTGCAACCGGTGATTACGAGGCTTGGTCACCAAAGTAATCGTCAACTTCGAGTGATTTAAATGAAAGAAGAAGTTCGCCATATCTTCATCGGCCTAACCACATTGGTTGTGCTCATGCTGGTTGCGGGGCTGTCTTTTTCCAGCAGCAATATGGACGCACCTAGAGGCGTTTTCGTCAAAGCTGTGTTTAATCAGATCGATGGGCTTTCCGTTGGCGATGACGTACGCATGGGAGGCGTGGTGGTCGGCAAGGTCTCGACCCTCGATTTAGGTGATCATTACACCGCCGTTGTCATGATGCGCATTGATAATCCGATTAAGGTGCCGAACGATACCTCTGCGGCCATTCATACCGACGGCTTATTTGGCCGAAAATACATTACGCTCGAACCGGGCGGCGACGAAGAATATCTCGGTACTGGTGATGAGATAACCATGACGCAGGATTCTGTCGTTGTGCAAGATCTGCTCGAATTGATAATTGGTGAAGCAAAAGCAAAGCGCGCCAAGAAGTAAACTAAGAAATAAGGGAGACACTATATTATGGGTAAAAATCTCGCAGAGACAGTCATGGGTGGCTTGGTTTTAGCGGTTGCCCTGGTCTTCCTTTATTTCTTTGTCAATACGGCCCAAGTAACCGCTGTCCAAGGCTATAACGTCTCGGCCACATTTGCTAAAATTGGTGGCCTTCAAAAAGGCAGCGACGTGCGCATCAGTGGCATCAATGTCGGCACGGTCATCGATAGTGGGCTTAATCCTGAAACCTATGATGCCGTGGTGAAATTATCGATCGAGCCGACGGTTAAACTACCAAAAGACACGGTCGCAATGATTGCCAGCGAAGGCATGATCGGCGGTAAATATGTCCGGCTTCGTCCAGGGAATGCTAAAACCTTTATTAAGCCAGATGGTGCGATTGGTAAGACAGAAGATTTCAAATCACTTGAAGATCAGGTCGGGGAAATTATTTTCTTGGCAACAAGTGGTGACAAAAAGAAGTAGCAAGCGTTCTGCTTTTGAAGTGAACTCACCAACATGAAGAATCAATTTATCTTTACTGGGTTAGGTCTAAGCCTTTGGGTGTTAGCCGTGATGCTGAGCTCGGCTGCCAATGCTGTTCAATACAATATGGCCGTGTTGCAGGGCTTGGATAAAGTGACGGCCCGGGTATCTACTTTTATTGCACCGATTGGCCGAACCGTGAAATTTGGCACGCTCGAAATTATTGCCCGGACCTGCGATAAACGCCCGCCCGAAGAAACGCCTGAAAGTGCAGCTTTTATTGATGTCTGGGAAGTGCGCCCAGGTGAGCCGGCTGCGAGCATATATCGGGGCTGGATGTTTGCCTCCAGCCCGGCATTAGCGGCGATGGAACATCCGGTCTATGATGTCTGGGTGCTCGATTGCAAAAATGCCGGTGATACCTCGATCCAGAAATAGAGCTGACGAAAGGCTTGTCTCGGCTTATTTCTCAAATAATCGCTCAATATGGGTCTGGTGGGTAGCAGCATTGCCCTGTCCATTGAAAGTCGCTTCCACCAAGAGGGCGTTATCGAGTTGGCGGTGATAGTCATCGCGGGGAATTTCGATGGCGCCCAGGCTGGTTAGATGTTCGGTAACAAATTGCGTGTCGAGCAACGTAAACCCATCTTCGACCAAGCGGGCGATGAGATGGACCAAGGCAATTTTACTGGCATCAGATTTTCGGGAAAACATGCTCTCACCGAAAAAAGCGCCTTTAAGTGATATGCCGTATAAGCCCCCGACCAACTCATCGTCCTGCCAGCATTCCACCGTATGGGCATGGCCCATCTGGAACAGTCGCGTATAGAGGCGGATGATCTCGCCATTAATCCAAGTCTCGTGCCGGTCATCACTTGAATCGGCGCAGGCCCGAATGACAGAGTTGAAATCGAAATCGTAGCGGATATCAAATTTATTTTGCCGCACGCGTTTTTTAAGGCTGCGCGAGACATAGAGTCCATCCAATGGAAAGATGCCACGCATTTCCGGATCGACCCAGAACAGATCCGTATCGTCCCGGCTTTCCGCCATCGGAAAAATGCCAGCCGCATAGGCCCGCAATATAATTTCGGGGGTTAGCTTGATCTGTTCTGGTGACATGCCGTCAGAACTGGTCATCGAACTCTTTCCATCTACTAAACCCCACACAGTATGGGGTATTAAATAAATAGGCGTTTTTGGAAGAAAACCAACAATATATACGGCGAATTTTGAGTTTTTAACCGATTAGGTCTGCGGCCGCGTCTAACGCCAATTCGTAGCCTTTGCTGCCAAACCCACAAATAACGCCGGTTGCAGCTTCAGAAACGAAGGAGGCATGGCGATATTCTTCGCGCTGAAAAATATTGGAGATATGAACTTCGATAACCGGTAATCCAGAAGCACGCAGCGCATCTAAGATGGCAATTGAGGTGTGGGTGTAAGCCCCAGCGTTCAGGATAATCAGCGCATGGTCCGCATTGGCTTTTTGAATCCAGTCGACAAGTTCGCCTTCACTGTTGCTTTGGCGAAAATCAATTTCCAGTCCCAAATCGCCAGCGCGGGTCTGGCAAAGCTTTTCTATATCGCCGAGCGTTTGCTTTCCGTAAACCTCTGGTTCGCGGGTACCCAGCATATTCAAATTGGGGCCGTTCATTATCAAAACTGACTGCGTCATTATCCACTTCCTGTAAGACGCCCGGTTTCTAACACGGACAACTTTAAATTCAACCCTAAATTAAAGCGATGAAGGAACCCTTAATCTCCATATTTAACTGGTCATATAATTGCAAAGCGGGTTGAAAGGTCGGGAAGGGCGGCACATACTGCGGTTCATTATTTTGTAAAGAATGACGGAAGATCTATGAACGTAACAATTAACGGTGAAGGTCGCACCATCGACGGTGCCGCTACGGTAGAACAACTCTTGGGAAATCTTGGGCTGGATGGTCGCAAGGTGGCGGTTGAGCGCAATTTGGAAATCGTGCCCAAATCCCAATATGGCGAAGTCGCCGTAACTGATGGCGATAAATTTGAGATTGTCCATTTCATTGGCGGCGGTGCACCTGAAGGAACGAGTGCGGTTAGTGCCGACGATACCTTTGAGGTAGCTGGGCAGGTCTTTAAATCACGCCTTCTGGTTGGCACTGGCAAATATAAGGATTTCGAAGAAACCGCGGCTGCGATCGAGGCATCGGGCGCAGAGATTGTTACCGTTGCCGTGCGCCGGGTGAACGTCACCGATCCGAACCAGCCGATGCTGGTCGATTATGTTGATCCCAAGAAATATACCTATCTGCCAAATACCGCTGGCTGCTTTACCGCCGATGATGCGGTTCGAACTTTGCGTTTGGCGAGAGAGGCTGGGGGCTGGGATCTGGTGAAACTCGAAGTTTTGGGCGATGAGAAAACGCTGTACCCGAAAATGATCGAGACGCTTGAAGCGGCAGAAATTCTGCTCAAAGAAGATTTTAAAGTTATGGTTTATTGCAGCGATGATCCGATCATCGCAAAGCGCCTCGAAGACATGGGCTGTCACGCGATCATGCCACTGGCGGCACCGATTGGCTCTGGGCTGGGTGTGCAAAATCCGGTCACCATTCGCCTGATCAAGGAACAGTCCTCCGTGCCTGTTCTGGTTGATGCCGGTGTCGGCACGGCATCTGATGCGGCGATTGCAATGGAGCTTGGCTGTGATGGTGTGTTGATGAACACGGCAATTGCCGGTGCTACAGATCCGATTAAAATGGCCCGTGCGATGAAAGCCGGCGTTGAAGCGGGTCGCTTGGCTTATCTTGCTGGCCGGATGCCGCGCAAGATGTATGCCGATCCATCTTCGCCGCTTTCTGGTCTTATATAGCCGCGTGGTTTGAGAGGTGGCATGACCTCGCCCAAAAAACAAATCAAAGCACTTTTTGCTGAGGCTCAAACCCATCATCAGGCAAGGCGTCTCTCTGAAGCCGAAGAACTCTACATCAAAATTCTGCGCTTGGAGCCTACTCACGCCGATGCTCTCCACCTGTTAGGGACCACCTTGGCACAGAGTGGACGACCCGAGCAGGCCGTCGAATTTTTACGCCGGGCCATTGAACTCAAACCTAGAAATGCGCCCTATCATGTTAATCTCGGTGTGATTCTCCAAGATCTCGGAAAATATGATCAAGCTAAAGCAGCCTATCAGCACGCCATTGATGCCGATGGCTCTTTCACCGAGGGGTATTACAATCTTGCTAAGCTTTACAAGCAGATGGAATTGCCTGATGCCGCACTCTTGATCTACGAAAAATTGCTGTCGATTGATCCCAAACGACAGGACGCGCTCGTCAATATGGGTAATATTTTTTTCGACAACGGTCAATTGGAGCAGGCCATTAAATGCTTCCAGACCGCCATCGGAATTGAGCCAGACGGAGAACGAAAAAACAATCGGGCGCTGATTAATCTTGCCAATACCTATCGCCGCCAAGGTGAGGACGAGAAAGCGATCGATGCCTATGAACAGGTGCTCGGCAATCGCTTCCATGATGGCATTCGCATCAAGCAGGCGACAACCTTGCCGGTGGTCTATCGCGACGCGGCTCACATTGACGACGTGCGACATAGATTGAGTGATGGATTAGCTCGACTTTTAAAAGATGATCTGGCGCTGGTTGATCCGGCGCTGGAGATTTCGACCACGAATTTTTTCCTGGCCTATCAAGCTAAATCAGACCGGGAGCTACAAGAGAAGACGGCGGAAGTAATCCTGAAGGCTTGCCCTGCTTTGGGCTTTGTAGCGCCACATTGTGAAGCCCCAAAAGTGCCGACCGGTAAAATCAAGATCGGCTTTTTATCAGCTTATTTCCGCCGCCATTCGATTGGCCGAATGATGCAGGGGTTGATTGCTGAAATTTCCAAAGATGATTTTGAAGTCGTGGTGATTACGCCTCGCGGACAGCGCGATCCAATCGCTCGCGATATCCAAGGCAATGCCGCCACCGTTGTCTTTTTGCCGGATGATACTTTTGAAGCCCAGCAAATTGTCGCAGCAGAGGAGTTGGATATTTTATTCTATGCTGATCTAGGTATGGATGTCAGAACTTACTTTCTGGCCTTTGCCCGCTTGGCTCCGCATCAATGCGTGACATGGGGGCATCCCGATACGACCGGCATTCCCAATATCGATGGCTTTATTTCGAGCGAGTTGATTGAGCCTGAGGGGGCAGGGGGTCATTACAGTGAGGCACTACATTGCTTAAAAGGCCTGCCGACGCGGTACTATCCAATTGAATTGCCTACCGACATGAAATCCCGCGGCGATTTTGGTTTATCCCAGGATTGTACTCTTTATCTCTGTCCGCAAAGTGCGATTAAGCATCACCCGGATGTGGATTTTATCTTCGGCGAAATATTGCGGGGGGATGAGGCAGCTGAGATTGCTATTGTCGAAGGGGCGGTTGGCGAGTGGACAGTGCAAGTGCGGGATCGGTGGCGAGATACGATACCCGATGTTGAAGCGCGTATTAAAGTCGTGCCGCGCCAATCTCCGGAAGATTTCATCGCGCTGCAAAATGCCGCTGATGTTATTTTAGATACGCCGCATTTTAGCGGTGGCAACACGTCATTCGAAGCCTTCGCGCTGGGCAAACCGGTCGTAACCCATGACGCAGAATTTATGCGTGGGCGAGTGACAGCTGGTATGTACCGGATGATGGGGGGCGAGGAGATGATTGCAGGTAGCCTCGAAGACTATGTCCGTATTGCATTGAAACTAGGCCAGAACGAAGCCCATCGCGGACAAATGTCAGAGCGCATAAGGGAAGCGAATTCTGTGCTCTTCAGTGACACCAAAGTGGTTTTGGAATTCGAAGAATATTTTAAATTATCGGTACCTAAAGGGTAGCGATGATTTTACTAAGACTTCTAATCATTTTTTAAGTTTGTTTCATATATGGGCTTGTTCTTCCTTTATTTTATTGCCAAAGTGTAAAAAAAATAAATCAACGCTAGCGCATTGGGGAATATAGATGAGCGAAGAAAGTCTACGTTCAGAAGCGGACGTAACCGGGGAAGAACACTGGACCAATAAAGGTGACATAAAACTTTTCCTGTGGGAGAAATATGTCGATAGTCCCGCTGATAAAAAAGGTACTATCGTATTTGTCCACGGCTCCTCAATGGCCTCTCAGCCAACATTTGATCTGCATGTTGAAGGCCGACCTTATTCGTCGGTGATGAATTGGTTTGCACTCCAGGGGTTTGATACTTGGTGTGTTGATATGGAGGGTTATGGCCGCTCCGACAAAGATCGAGATGATCATTTTCTAATTTCGAATAGTGCTGATGATTTAAAAGCCGCCTGTGATTATATCATCCAAACCAGAGGCATCGATAAAGTAGATCTCTACGGTATTTCATCTGGTGCACTTCGAGCTGCACTGTTTGCCCAACGGAATCCAGACATGGTTAATCGTCTTGCCATGGATGCTATGGTTTGGACCGGTGAGGGCAGCCCAACGCTGGAAAATCGCCGGAAAAAATTACCTGAGTTTAAAGCCAATCGGCGCCGTCCGATCGATCTGGATTTTGTCCGCTCAATCTTTAGCCGGGATCATCCTGGCTGCGCTGAAGATAAAGTGGTTGAGGCCTTTGCCGAGGCGATCTGTGCCTTGGATAGCTCGATCCCGAACGGCACCTATATAGACATGTGTGAGAACTTGCCGGTCGTAGATCCTATCAAAATAACCATGCCAAGTTTGATCATGCGAGGTCAGTGGGATGGTATTGCGGGGATGGAGGATTTGTTGAAATTCTTTAATTTGCTGCCAAACCCCGACAAGCAATTCAAGGTTATGTCTGGCATTTCACATGCGAGTTTCCAGCAGATAAATTACCTGATGGCTTATCAAATTTTGCACACATTTTTGACACAACCTGAGCCTATTTATAAAGGCTAGTGGTGCTCACGGATTTGTGCACTGGTAAAAAATTAAAACGACGTCTAAGATCGTTTCACAAAATTAGATAAAACTAACTCACGTTCCAAGGGAGGAATTAACTATGGACTTCGATGATAAAATTGACCTCGGCATGAGCCGCCGGGATATTCTTAAAGGCTCTATGGCTGTTGCGGGTGCAGTTGCGGCTTCTACCATGCCGTTTAGTAAAGCATTTGCGGCTGGTTATCCTGATCACAATCTTAAATCTTATATACCAACCCGTGAAGGCGGCGGCGCTGACCGTTTACACCGCGCTATTACCGGCGTCTGGAAAAATCACCTTGGCGCTGCTTTTGAGCCGTCATTTTTCCCAGGTGCAGCGGGCCGTGTTGGCTATGAAAAATATATGGGTCTTGCAAAAGACGATATGTATGAATTGCTGTTCGGTAACATGGGACCAGAAGTTCTTAACTGGGTCGTAAAAAAGCCAACTTTTGATCTCAATACTTTCCAGTATTTTGCTCAAGTTGATAGCGATCCCGGTATTATTTTTGTCAGCCGCCGCTCTAAGTTCAAGACCATCGACGATCTAATTGCCGAAGGTAAGAAACGCACTCTAAACGTTGGTGTTAGCCGTTTGGCTCATCCGGCAACTTTGGGCGCGCTGGCGCTTGGCAGACATACGGGTGCAAAGTTCAATCCGATCCCGCTTTCTGGTGGTAAAAATACCCGCGCGGGTGTTGCGACCGGAGAGATGGATTGCGGCGCTTTACCATCAGGCGGTATTGTTAACCGCAAAAAAGGCTTCAAAGTCTTGCTGATGTTCTCGCATAAAAATCCACTACCAGGCCGGTCTGAAAATGCACCGACCATGAACGATCACTTCAAAACTAGTATGCCTTCACTGATTGCTGGTTCACGTGCCTTTGGCGTCAAGAAATCAGCCATCGCAAAGCATCCTGAGCGTTTTGCGAAGATCGAAAAAACTTTGAAAGAAGTTTTCAAGGATCCGGCGTTTAAGAAAGCCTATGCAAAAACGAAATCTCCATGGGAGTTCGTTGGCTACCGGGATGCTGCACAAGCTGCTGAGTATACGAAAAATATCGCTAAAATCGGTGCGGAGTTTAAAGATCTCCTAACCGGTAAAAAGACTTAATCTAGCGAGTAATCTACTAGGATTGGGCGGCGTGCTTTTAGAAGTAACGCCGCCCATTTCCAATTTCTAACAGCATGAATTAGCAGAATAAAAATTAAGGGGGAGTTTGCTTGATGGCTGAGAATGCCGAAGCTCAAGGCTCTGAGAAAGTTTCGATTGGCAGTGAACTCATCATCCCAGTCGCCGCATTTTTCTTCACGATCTATTATTTTATCACCATCTGGAATGCGCCATGGACGGCACAAGTCGCGGCTTTCATCGTCGGCTCAATCCTCCTCTTTTTGGTCGTATTGATTGTTATAAAATCCGTTCGCTCCTTGAGTTCAGGCGAGGGTGAATTGAATTTCAATAATTTGGTTAATCCGAAATCCTTCATCCCCAAACGCCTCGGTCTCTTAGCATTGACCATTGGTTATATTTTTATAGTGCCAAGCCTTGGTTTTACGATCACGACTTTCCTCTTCCTCAGCATGGCTATGCTAGTGCTAAGCGATTTCCGCAAGAAGCGACTTATCTTTGCGCTTGCGGCAACTTTATCGCTCGGTGGCTATTTGTTATTCATTGTTGCTTTCAAAACGAGATTTCCCGCCGGACCCTTTGAAACATTTATGAAGGGGTTTTTCTAAAATGGAACTCGATTATGATCTAGCATTCTATGTCGAAATGTTCGCTCGGACCTTTAGCTTTTGGTGGGTTATTTTACCGGCAATATTCTTAGGTCTGATTGTTGGTGCGATCCCGGGCTTTAGTGCTGCAAACACGATCATTATTTTGCTGCCGCTGACATTAGCCATGGATCCGGAAACAGGTCTAACCTTTATGGTAGCGCTCTATGCGTCATCACGCATGGGCGCAGGTATTCCAGCGATCCTGGTAAATATTCCAGGCACCGCAGGGGCCGCGGCAACGCCGCTGGATGGCTATCCGATGACCAAACAAGGACGCGGCCAGCAGGCGCTCGCCATGTCGTTTGTCGCGTCTATTGCCGGAGGTTTGCTGACCACAGTCGTGGCTTTGATTTCATTACCGTGGCTGGCACAAATTGCGTTTTATCTCCATTCGGTCGAGATGATTGTGATCATGTTCTTTGGCATATCTTTGATTGCGACAATTGCGGCAAAAGATACGTTAAAGGGTTTGATTGCCGGTTTTTTCGGTTTGATGATTGGTTTTATCGGTACCGATGTTGTCTATGAGACGCCGCGCGGCACCTTCGGCTTTTTGGAGCTTTACGACAAAGTGCCATTGATCCCGGCCTTGGTTGGTTTGTTCGCGATCTCGGAAGCCTTTGCGATAATTGAGAACCAATCGATCCTGACCGAGCGCGGTAAAGCGGCCATGGGCAAGCCTGGCTGGGCGGCGACGTTCGAAGGCGCGCGCATTGCTGCGTCCAAATGGTGGCACATTACCTGGAACAGCATCATCGGCTTGGTGATCGGCGTCGTACCGGGAGCAGGGGCGGCGATTGCGTCTTTTGTTGCCTATCAGCAATCCAAAACCTACTCCAAAACGCCCGAGCTTTATGGCACCGGACACGTCGAGGGATTGATCGCGCCAGAATCAGCTAACAATGGTGTGACATCGGGTACCTTGGTGCCGTTGTTGGTCATTGGTATTCCCGGCGGCGCGACAGCAGCTATCATGTTGGTTGTGCTGCAGTTCCATGGCGTCACGGTCGGACCGGATCTCTTTTTAACCAGCCCCGAGCTTGCCTTTGGACCGTTCACCGCCATGGCTGTCACTTACGCAATTATGGTATTTTCGGTGCTGCCATTGGCGCGCTATATGTCGAATATCACGGTCGTCTCCACCATCTACATGGCGCCGATCATCATTTCGTTTACGCTCGTTGGCTCCTTCGTGCCGCGCGCTTATCTGTTTGATATGAACTTGGCGCTGGTATTTGGCGTGATTGGCTATGTTGCTCGAAAAACCGGCTATCACGTTGCCGCCATTTTGATCGGTGTGATTTTAGGGCCGCTGATGGAGACCTATTTCCTCCGCGCCATGAAGATGTCGCAGGGCGATATCATGGTGATTTTCTCATCTTCCATCGGTAATACGCTTTGGGTTCTGTTGGTCATCTCGATGGCATTGCCTTACTTCATGGATTATCGTCGAAATAAGGCTGCTTTGAATGACCCCTACGGATAAAGATATTGCTGAAAACGTAACGCGTATTTCTCATCTCGATTTGCCCGGCGCGGGGCAGGTCGAGGTCGTTGGTAACCACGCTTATATCGGCCATATGGATCCGCCGCACGGGACGACGATCCTCGACATATCGGATTTAAAAAACCCGAAAATCGTCTCGCAAATCATGCTCAAGGGAGAGGCATCCCATACCCACAAGGCACGGGTGGTGGGCGACATCATGTATACCAATGTCGAGCAGTTTAACCGCCACTACATGCGCCGCGGCGATGGCATTCCGGCAATCCGTGTAAGTTTGACCGCCGCTGGCAAAGAGCCAACGGATGCGAATGTCGCAGCTGAGATGAATATCCGCGAGTCTGAGGTTGCGGTTTTGGATGCCGCCAGTAAGCAGGGCTATCACGACGGCGGCTTTAAGGTCTATGACATTAAAGACAAAGCCGCGCCTAAACTTCTCAAGCATGTCCGCACCGGCGGCTTCGGCACCCACCGTTTTGATGTCGATGAGAACTACGCCTATATCTCGACCGAGATGCCCGGCTATCAGGGCAATATTCTGGTGATCTATGATTGCGCGGATCCGAGTGATCCGAAAGAGGTGTCGCATTGGTGGATGCCCGGCCAGAAAATTTCAGCGGGCGAGAAGCCTTACTGGAACGCGGATCATCGCCGTCTCCATCACGGGCTCCGCTTTGGCGATCGCATTTGGGCAGCGGCGTGGCATGGCGGCTACTGGCTGATCGATGTGTCTGACATTACCAATCCCAAAACCATCTGCACCTATGATACCAATCCACCTTTCATTGAGCCGGCACACACGTTGATGCCGCTCGATCAAGACGTGGCTGGTATGAAAATCGCCGTCGGGGTGGATGAGCAGCACGGCCAGGTTACGGGGCAACCGCCCGCCGGCCTCTGGGTGTTTGATGTGACGGATGAGACCCAGCTTAAACCGATCTCAATATTTGTTTTAAGCGAGCTCGACAGCCCGTATGCTCGCAAAGGCGGGCGTTTCGGTGCGCATCAATTTCATGAGAAACCCATCGGCACGCTCATTTTCGCCACCTGGTTCAATGGCGGCCTCCGCGTCATCGATGTCGCTGATCCTTACACTCCCCAAGAGGTCGGCCACTTCATGCCAGCACCGGTTGACGGTAACGCCTCGCCGCAAAGCAACGACGTCTTCGTCACCGACAACGGCACCATCTTCCTCGTCGACCGCTTCAACGGGTTAGATATTCTTGAATGGCAGGGCTAAATGATTAATTTAACGACAGTCGTTAAATAGGCGGAAAAACCGTTTTATATCAATCCAGTAGCTTTGCAAATGGCCTGACCTTCGTCTGAGGCGATGAATTCAAGCAGGTCTTTGGCGGCTTGATTGTCAGCGGAAGCGCTTAGCAAAGAGGCGTTATAGGTTGAGATTTTTTCGACTTCCTTGGGCAGCGTGCCGAGGAGTTTGACATCCAGGCCTTTATTGATCTGAACTTGAATCTCGGTTGCTTGCCCGAAGCCGATCTCATTGGTGAGGGAACTCGCGTGTAGGTGTTCCATTACGGCTGAGCCGGTCTTGGTTCGAGTGACCTTGTCCGCGACGGCGTCGGTAATGCCCATTTGCTCGATCATGGTGTGGATGTATTGACCGCTCGATGCCTCATTGTAGACGATGGACTCGGCGCCGAGGAGGGCTTGTTTGAGGGTATCGGCTGAGCTGAGGTCGGGCTCGGTGGCACCGCTCTTGATCGTCACCGCTGCTTTGACGGAGCCTAAGACAGGGCCGCTCTCGGCAAGAGTATGCCCGGCTTCGGCAAAGGCTTGAGAGGTTGCGACGGGTGCCACCACGATGTCTGCTTCACAGTCGCCAGAGCCGACAATTTCCTTCAACATCGGGGCTGTGGCGAACTCGTACCAAATTGGAATACCGGTCTTTTCGCTGAATGCATCGGCGCAACCGGCGACTGCAGATTTTGGTGCACCAGCGCTTAATATTTTAATCTCGTCACTCGCCATTTCTCAATTTCCCCATATTTCTCAGGCTTGCAGTTTGGCGCTAACAGCGTAATCTGTCACTCAATAAAATACAAAAACGGGGAGATAAACATGCCAGATTCACAATTGGAGTATCGCGGCGGCGACATAGCTCACAACATTACCAAGCTTGGCTCGCTCGATCTTATTGGCGGCGGCCAAGTCGTCGTCCAGGGCGATTATGCCTATGTCGGTCATATGAAGCCGCGTGATGGCACGACCATTATTAATGTCGCTGACCCGAAAAACCCAAAGATTGTCTGGCAGAGCAAGTTGGGTGACGATAAGTCACATACTCATAAAGTGCGGGTGGCCGGTGATATCATGATCACCAATGTTGAGCAAAATAACCGCCATGTTTTACGCGCCGGCTCGCGTATCCCTGAAACCCGCGTAATGCTCGAAGCCGAAGGTAAAGATGCGTCAGATGCCGGCGTTGCCGCAGCGCTAGGCGTTAAAATTGATGTGCTTCCCGAAATGATCGCGGCCCAGGAAGAGGGCTTCTATACCGATGGCGGCTTCAAAACCTGGGATATTTCTGATCCAACCAATCCCAAAGAGCTTGCCCATGTGAAGACTCATGGTTTTGGCACCCATCGTTTCGATATGGACGAAAACTACGCTTATATCTCGACCGAGATGGAAGGCTATATCGGCAACATCTTAGTGATCTATGATCTAGCAGATCCTACCAATCCAACCGAAGTGTCGCGCTGGCATATGCCGGGTCAGCATCTGGCGGGCGGCGAGACACCGACTTGGACGCGTTATAGCCATCGCCTGCATCATGCTTTGCGGGTTGGTGATGAGATGTGGGCGGCTGTCTGGCAAGCGGGCTTTCGAGTGATCGATGTCTCCGATATCACCAAGCCGACGACAATGGCAGA
>Ga0233429_1003048_pt1 | contig 16420 bp, 13 predicted proteins | sample SI_118_April2016_3_FD_179879 | JGI IMG/M metagenome (GOLD analysis project Ga0233429, IMG submission 179879) | Seawater microbial communities from Saanich Inlet, British Columbia, Canada - SI_118_April2016_135_MG | ecosystem: Environmental > Aquatic > Marine > Inlet | place: Canada: British... | reverse complement strand
TGCAGCTTTCCGCTTTCTGCCAGTTGACGAAGCGGCCCAGCCTCCCATGCAACGTCTTCATCCTTGATCAAGTCAATGACGGATGGATTTAGAATGAAATAGCCGCCGTTCACCCACCCACCAATTGAGTCTGGTTTTTCGTCAAAACTTGTTGCACGTCCGCCTGATACCTGAATGTGCCCAAATCGCCCATGTGGGTGAACAGCCGTCATGGTCGCCTCACCACCCTTTTCTCGATGAAAACTGACTAAACGATCGACATTTACGTCCGACACCGAGTCTCCATAAGTAAACAAAAAGTCCTCATCTCCCAGCAGATGTCTGACCCGGCGCAGGCGCCCCCCGGTCATTGAGGCAGCACCGGTATCAATAAGCGATACCACCCAGTCTTCAGTATCTTGTTGATGAAAAGTAGAGCTGTTGTTCCCAAGATCCACAGTAACATCAGATTTGTGGCTCAAGTAATTGAGGAAATATTCCTTCAGGGAATATCCTTTGTAGCCAAGGCAAATGATGAATTCCTTGATCCCGTAGTGGGCAAGTCCTTTCATGATATGCCAGATTATTGGCTGTCCGCCAATTTCAATCATGGGCTTGGGTCGATGGAGGGTTTCCTCACTGAATCTTGTGCCAAATCCACCAGCTAATATTACTGCTTTCATTCTTCCTCTTTCCTCAATCTGGTGTGGTTCCAGGTTCGCAGTTTGCATGAAAGTGAGTCTCAAAGGAGGTGTACAAACTACTTTCGTTCCTTTTCGCAGCTAAACGCATTCTCACTGATCGGAGCAGTTTTACAGTCGCGCGGGGTTCAGATAGAGATCTCACAATTAATATTCTGTCGCGCTGGTGTGACTACCTCTATTGTTCATTAACCTGCTCCCGAAATCTTTATCAGATACACGTTAACAAGTTCTGTTATTGCCACAAAAGTAAAATTGTACAGATAGCTCAGTACTTGAGGCAAAGGCGTATGCTTTTCTGGTTTTGGCCAAACAGCACTTCAATTGAAGCATCAGATTTAAAATCAATATTATTCAACATTTTTTGGTGTTTTGGCCGGGTCGGAAACCATCAGGTATGAATTTATGAACAAGTAGATTACATTGTGAATTATCAATCGTTTACAGTTGATCTCAATATCATGACAGATTACTGGAAATAGATTGCAAGTACGTTATCTCCATTCTCAATCACAGAGACACGAATACTTTATGTGCAAATAAAAAATGACCGATAATAAAACAAAAGTCTTGATACTGCATGCTGGGTTTTCCACAGACATCAGTGTGACTGACATGCTCAGGTTGGCATGCTCCAGGAACGGTCTTGACCTCATTGATGTATCAATAGACGCAGAAGATCTTCAAAATAATGATTTTGAATTGGAAATTATCGACAAATTGGATGGCGAAATTGACAAGCTGCTTTGCGTCGTTTCTCTTAACGTTGCAGCGCTATATCTTTTTAGAACACCCGGGGAGTGTATTCACGATAACCTGAATGTTCCTCTTGTACTTTTCCTCATCGACCATCCATCAGTTTTTCTTGAACTTATCCCGGCAAATCTAAGCAACACTCTAGTGCTTCTTATTGATGACAGTTTCGAAAGATTTTGGCATAAGCATTATTCGGGTATGACCCTCTCTTATGTTTGCAACGTCATGCCTTATTCAAAATACGAAATACCTGCCCCGCCGAGTTTCGAAGTATATCGCAAACGGTCCGGAAAAATATTGGCTCCCATGCAATTGAGCATCCATAACTATGATGCGCTGGGTTGGTGGCACAACATTGATCAATTAAAAGAACCATTGAGAGGCATCACCAAAGAGGCAGTGACTGCAATGATAGGCGATGCAACTCTGGAATTTGACGTCTTTGTTGACGGAGAAATAGAAAAGCATGGTGTTGAACTGGAAAGTGAAGACAGAATAACGATATCACAATATGTCGATTGTTTTGCTCGTTTGTGGCGTCGACAAGTTGTTATCTCCAGTCTATTGGAATTTCCAATTGTTGTATCGTCCGGTACTATTCCAGATACCATCGACAGTAAATATCACGACAAGTTTATTGATACTTCCGGTGACGAAACGATGAAATTATTTGCCGAACACCAGATGATTCTAAATGTGTCTCCAGCCATTTCCAGTATTATTCACGATCGTGTCATTAATTGTATAAATACGGCTTCAACTCTAATCAGTGAAAGCAACCGTTCTATTATCCAGTTTCTTGAACCAGGCAGGGATTTTGTCGATATTCCGTTTGAACCGGAAAAGATAAGGGAAAAGGTTGGAAATATTCTCGAAGATCCGCGCAAGGCTTATGATATAGCAGTCTCCGGCTATGAAACCTGGCACAACAACGACGAAATTCATAAGCCGTGGAGAGAAATATTCGAGATGGTCAGAATGATGTCACGCAACATGTAGCTCACCGGACGGCAGAAATATCTGTGGAACGATGATTCAACCAACAACCATATTGTTTGGATAGACCGGGAAGCCAACCTTCAATAGATTTCAGGTACACCACTTTTGTTAAATCTGGCTGTTTGCCTGTGGATAGTTGAGACCAAACATTTCCACCTGGGCCATCCAGTCAGGATCCTTTGACACCAGTTCGTCAAACCGTCGGCTGCTTTCATCGACGATCTGGGGGTGTTTTTCCATCATCTTGTTAGCCTGGGCCAGATAGTAGTGTGCGAACGGGTGATCGGGGTGTCGGTCTACAACCTCCTGAAAACATTGGGCAGCTGTTTCGTAGTCACCAATTTTCATTCGATGGTTCTCAACAAAATTTACTTCCAGGTTCATCTTGTAAATTTGTCTCGTGATATGGTCGGGATCGATTCCCGGAGCACGAATAACATATTCCGTCATGTCGACATCTCCGATGCCGAGGTTTTCTTCATCAATCCAACCATTTTCACGACAAATGCGATGCAACTCGCTCCCGCGCAATGGTGTGGCAAAATTAAAAAGGCTCCAGTCAAGACCGAGGGTTTTGATGATTTTCAGAGACTCCTGGCGATCCTCTTCCCGTTCGCCGGGGAAACCGATAATGAAAAATGCCTGAACAAAAATATCATTTTGTTGAAGGGCTTCAATTGTAGGTCTGATCTTGCTTACGATGAGGGGTTTCTTGATAATTTCACGCAACACATAGTCTGAACCGGATTCAATCGCCAGGTAGATTGTGTCGACACCCGCCTCTTTCATAAGACGCGCCATTTCACTATCAATGTAGACGACCGTCACACCATTTGGCATTTCAATTCGCAGGTTAAAACGAGCCAACCGCCGAAAGAGTTCTTTGGCACGCTCCTGATTCAGCAACAGTTGATCATCATAAAACGTCAGAACATTCATGCCATATTCGTCCACCAGAAATTCGACATGATCAATGATCGAATCAATACTGGCATATCGCATGGCGCTTCCATGAAATGCGGGTTCGGCACAAAAAACGCATTTGAACGGGCAACCTCGGGAAGTCACCAAAAAGAATTGTTTGATGCTCTCAACTTCCTTGTATGAAGAATAAGGTGAGAAAGCTTCTTTCATGCTATAGGCTGCGATGTTCACTAGCCTGTAATCAATCGCAATTACATCATCAAGGCTATCGACATATTGAGTCGTCGGGTTTTTCCCTTCCTTCAATGAGGCCCTGGTCACCCAGGGTGCATGTTCCAATGCTTCGCGGGTGTCCTCAGCGTCTGCCAACCTACATAGCGCCAACTCACCTTCGGAATAACAAACCGCATCGATGTATTGCTGTTCTTCAAGAATTTCAGAACAAGAAACAGTTGCCGCCGGACCTCCGACAACGATTGTAGTCTCGCTGTCATTTCCCTTGATCTGTTTCGTGATCGCTTTCATGTGCTTGTAGGAAACGTCAAAGGTGAATGATAGGCCTACTATATCCGGTTTTGAAGCGAGATGCTGATCCAGAACATTCGGGATTTCATCATGAGCATACAAATTCAGATCGAGAATACATAAATCTGGCGTATTGACAGCCTGTGCCTTTACGTAGCTTGCAACTGTGAGCAAGCCATAGGGAAACGCAAGGTAGCTTCTAACCCCTTTGCTGATCACGGCCTTGGTCGGGGCAACCATATAAGGAAGCACAATGAGCAGAATGCATTTTGATTTTTTCATAGTTACTCCAAGTTTTTTGACCTGAGATCATACCCTGCGCAAAAAACCATCAGAGGAAGCCGACACTGCGAGCTTGTATTCAAGTATCTTATCCACTTCAAATTTCAAGGAATTTCCATCCTTGGCGACGACATCGTCGTCTTGCAATGATTTCAAATATTGCTGAAGTGCTGTTTTTGGATTGTTTCCCTTCCCCCAGGGACGGTCAAACACCTTCTCCGAAGGCAGGTCCTCAATGCCACTGTCCCAGACAACACAATAGCTGCCGGGTGTGACCAAAGGGGCATATGCCTCTAGCTCTTTGAGCACATGCTCATGCGTATGGTTTGAATCCAGCATCACAAGGACATTCGAATAACGCTTGGCTACTTCGTGGACACGTTCGATTATATCCACATCTACTGATGAACCCTCTATCATCTCCACCAGATGGGAAATCGGATGGCTCTCTATTGCTTTTCGATTGTGAGTGCGAATATCGACATCAATACCCAGGACCTTGCGGCGCGAAGCTTGCGGAGTAAGAGCAGTTCCCGCCTCGGCCGCCTCGCAATAATCAAGATGTGCAAGTAACGACGCGGAAAGGATCAGAGAACCGCCGTGGGCAATGCCTGTTTCGATAACAAGATCAGGTTTAGTATTCCAAATAATCTCCTGAACGGCGTAGATATCTTGAGGAACCTGAATAATGGGCCTGCCCATCCACGAAAAATTATAGCCATATTGCAATCTCACCGCATGGCGAAGCCATTCCTGTGACGCAGCTCGAAATTCAGTATCAGTTCCAATTCTCTCGACATTGGTTGCTACAAAACTGTCATGCTCATTCATTGAAAAAGTGTCCTAAATTGCAAATATTGGCGTGGTCGAGACGAACATTAATAATCACGCACCAAGCGTTTTCCTGTGCCAGCTCACTTGGTCAGTCCACTGTTAAAGCTTTCCCCAAAATTCCATTGGCTCGTACGTCGGGTAGGGATAGTGGCCTAAATTTAACTCTATCTTCCAACCCTCTTCAGAAATTTTGTTTTCCACAAGCTTACGAATCGAAATCGGCTTTCCCGAACATATATTCCGAACCTCGGTTCTGCCGGTTTCCAATGCCATGGAAACCAATCCGGCAGTCGCCTCCTCCACTGGCAGGTAATCCCTGAGTTGTTCTCCGCCAGACATATTGAAAACCTCGTCGCCATTTTTCACTGCTGCTTCCAATGTTGGCAGAATGGCATTCTTTCCCTGCCCGAAACCACAAAGGTAAAACAGCCGCGCCCAACGCAATGAAAAATTGAATTCGCTTTGAAGTTTATTAAGCTGGAGATGGAGTGACGCCTTGGCCTCGCCATATGCGGTAACAGGTTGAGCAATTAAATTTGGCGAGAGTTCGCCAGATTGCATGCCATATTCGAAGCAGGTTCCACTGACGGTTACGTTTTCAAGGCCCGACGAGACAGCAGATTCAATGAATCGAAAGTGAGCGGGTAGTTCCTTTTCCAAATGACACGACGAGTGATAATTCGGCAACCCTCCCCACGCCAAATGAATCAGGACATCGGGTTCATGCATCAGAGAATAGATATTATCTGGAGGGGACTGAATATCGATAGGTACGACTAGATGGTGCGAGAGCGAAGTCGGCACCTCAGTCGTTGGTCGCATTACAAGGATTGGTGAAATGTTCAAACGCTCAAGTTCCTTGACCACATATCTGCCCAGAAATCCATTAGCACCAGTCACCGCAACTTTCATTTCCCGTTGCCCCACACGACGATGCCCAAAATACACATCAGTTTTTGCCTTTTGTTTCCGGCAACCCATACAGGACGGCACCGGTTCCACACCAGCCATGCAGGCGCATTAGAAATTTGTAGTCCGGAAATTCATCCATAACCCAGCGCGGCAATGCCCAGAGTCCATTACTGTTGTGATAAGTTGTTACAGCAATAACTGGACGATGACTCGCAATTAGATTTCGAGCGCCTTTCAACGCATTCAATTCTGCACCTTCGAGATGCATTTTGATAAATCCTGGAGCCAAAGACAAATCATCCAAAGCAATCACTTCAAGAGCTTCTGCGCCAAGTTCCGAAAGTTGCGAAGCGTAACCCAGTCCCTCAAAAAACAACTGCTCTCCAACGTGTTCTCCGGCAATTATCTCTACCTTCTCTATAACGTTAGTTGGTAAATTTTCCTTGAAAGTTTTCAATCTTTTCAGGTTGTTTTTATCTGGTTCGATTGCCCAGATTTTGTCAAAATCCGGGCCAACCAAATTTATATATTGTTCCGCAACTTCGCCAACGTGGGCCCCGACATCAAGGAACGATTTTCGATCCGACAATTCGCTCAAGACTTCCGGAATAAAGTAACGGTTATCCGTTGTTACGGGTGCTTGTTCGAAGTTCCATTCCTCTCGCAATAATCTCCACGCAATGAATTGGAGGTGATGTGCCCTTGAAATATCGTCGTTCCAGCCTTCAAGGACAGCATTGATCATTGAAACGTCATACGTTGAAATTGGATCAGAAAACCACCCGTTCGAAAGCGGATGGCGGTCCCTGAAAGCCTCTGTTACGTCGTAAAATGGTACGATGTTCGTCCATCCTCCAGCGATCAGATTAGTTTTAATATCGGCATAGCGGGCAGTGACAACAGACACAGCAAGCAAAGTTTCCTTTTTTCGTTTCGCATCAACTTCTTCAGGCGTGAATACATCTACGCCTGTCCAATAACCATCTTCGCGAATGTTTGCGGCATTGGCATCTACCACAAACGCTAAAGGAACCCCCACTCTCTCCAGGTACTCGCGTGCCAGTCTGCCAAGGTTTCCGCCTCCATAGATAGCAAGCGGCTTGTCGAGCGATATGGGCTTGCGGAGTATCGGAGAATTCACAATACGCTGCGCCAATTCTTTGGCCTGAGAGCGGTTTGGCAAATAATCAATGTTGAATGAAGAAGTCATTTATCAACAACCCGGACGGATGAGCTGCAACCGCCATGCAGAAAATTCTAATCGGTCGGTCATAGATGTTTGGCCCAGTTTTGGAACATCGGATCGTCAGGAAAGTAGTTCAGGAACTGATGCACACTCCCTTTTGTACGTTCAAGATAAATGTGACGTGAATCTCCTTCCGGAGTGCATACATCTCCATTGTCCTGAAATATTGATTTACTGCGATCAAATACCCTGAACCAATCAGATGGTGATTTCCCGAATATTCCTTCAAATTGAATTGATTTCTTTGGTTCATTCATCATTTCACGCCACTGCATTGAAAGTGAATGCTCCATATGTTCTGTCGTATATTTTGCTTTTGTGGCTTTCATAGCCCGGTGGGACATCGCGATCATTTCAGATCGGTTATTCGAAAGCCATTCAACGGCTTGAGCCAGTTCGTGTGGTGACTTCACGACTAATCCAGTTACGCCATCTTCAACAATATGCATTTCCGCCTGGTTGTTTAAAACGATTGGCACAACACCCATGGCCATGGCTTCCAACAAAGCATTTTCAGCAGTCCCGTAATGGTTTGGGTTCAGGATATAAATCAAAATATCCAGCTGAGCGAGTTCCGCTTCGACGTCGTTCACATAGCCACAAAACTGCAAAATATCTGGTCGCCCGATATTCCTGCATTGTTCCTCAAGCGCCAGGCGGTTCACCTCATCTCCTATCAAACTGACTGTAAAATCTGGTTCAAAAACAGCCGCTATGAAGGAAACAAACTCCGGATGTAGTTTCGAGAAATTTAGTGTTCCGACATAACCCGCGCGTAAGGTCTTTTGATGTTGCTTGCGATTGAGCAGTGGTTTCATTTCTGTGACACAGCCACTGGATACTACTGTTAGATTTGCCATGAAAACTGATGAAAGGTTAACAACTTCTTCTGACGAGTACGAACAACTTGACGTAAAAATGAACTTCTGCGCCATCGACAACAAGCCCGGTGGGATTGCAGGATAATAAAGTCCAGAAGTATGGCACCATACTATCAGGCGCATATTCTCAAATTGGGTTCCACACATCGCCCACGGTATTGAAGGATGGTTGATGAATTCCAGCTGTACGATGTCCGCTTTTCGGATGGCATGTGAAAGCTGGTCAATATTGTCGAAGATATTAATTTCACATCCACTCTGTGTAGCCTCGTCGACAAACTGCGTTTTCTCGGGCGGCTCCAGGAGTATGATCTCATGTTCATCCTGTGGACTTGACAAGGCAGCCTGAACGACAAGAGAAGCAAGAGCTTTGCCAATCCCCCCACCCATATGAGGTGTAATGTGCAAGATGCGAATGCCTGAAGATTGATCCTTGCTCACGCCATCCATCATCGATTGCCAGTAGCATCTATATGAAGGTTGAAATTGATCTTACCCTGCTCGCTCATGTTCGAAATGCAAAAAGATTTACCAGAAATCATCACACTGCCACGCCCTGAAAATGATCGTCCAGATCTGGATGTCCAGCATCTTTGGCAGAAGAGTTGATTATTGGTAATGGCCAGTTGACCGCTATGCGCGGGTCATTAGCTTTTATCCCGCCTTCTGCCTCAGGATGATAGGCAGCGGTATTAATATATAGCGCTTCCACTTCCTCGGTAAGTGCCTGGTACCCGTGCGCAAAACCTTCAGGAATAACCAACGATTTATTGTTTTGTGCACTCAGGATTTCTGCATGCCAAAACAAAAAGGTTGGTGAATTTTGTCGAATATCAACGCAGACATCAAACAATTCACCACGGGTACAACTAACAATCTTCGTCTCTGCATGAGGTGGGAGTTGATAGTGCAGTCCCCGGACTATCCCACATCCTTTGGTAATTGAATGATTGATTTGCGCCACGTTTAGATTGGGTGCAAGCTCCGTCAGTTCTTCAAGGCAAAACATGCGTTGAAACTGCCCACGGCTGTCCTCAAAAGGTTTTCTCTGCAGTACTTTCAAACCGCCTAAATGTGTATCTATGATGTCAAATCGATCACTCATAACATTTCCAAACCCCGGAAAACTATTTTTTCTCTGCGTATTCCAGGAACGCAGGCAGAAGCTTTTCGCGATAAGCGTCAATATTGTCCGGCAGACAATGAGTTAATTGACCGCAGCTTTTGCATACCGGGTTTTCATTCCGCTTGCCTTCCAGATGCTGAAGGCGCAGATCATTCATCTCATCGGAATGCCATATTGATTTCACACTTTGGCGACGAGCATCACCCACAAGCAATTTTCGACCCCAATCGAGAAAGCAGGAACTCGCCAAGCCATCTGCGTTAATAGAGAGGCTGTAGAAAATGTAGGGACAAGTATCTGTTTGTGTAATCGATTGTTGATAAATGCCCTGCTGAATTTCCACGCCAGTATGCGTTTCAACATCAAATTCCGGCCAACATGGCGCGAAGTTTTCAATGAATATTCTGTCACAATAGTCGCCAAAAACCTCAAGGAACTCTTCTTTTTGGTTCTCTGTCAATATATCTCCGGGTATCTTGATCGAGACTTCACATGCACCTTTGTTTTGATCAAGCCATTTGACCGACTTCACAAATTCGTCAAAGTCAAATTCGTATTTGGTGAATTCCAGATATTGCCCGGCGTCCATCCCGTCGACCGAAATGTTTATTTTATCCAAACCTGCTTCGAGAACTGGTTCCAGCCTGGCAGGGGTCATCAGGGAACCATTTGTAGTCGTATCAATATATTTGACTGCCCCGCTCTGCTTGGCATAAGCGATCATTTTGGCAAGGTTCTTATTCAAAAACGGCTCACCATCTTTGTACAATCGCAGGACTTTTACAGGTTGTGGAAATTCTTTCAGGTCATCAACAATTTTCTTGAACAGGTCCAGCTTCATCACCCCTTGAAAGCGACCAGTTTCATCTATCAGCTTCTGGTGTCCGGTCGGGCAGAACGGACAACTAAAGTTGCACGCACTCGCAGGATCGACAAATAACGTGATAGGCGTATCAAGTGGAATAACATCCTGCAGAAGCGTTCGATCTTCCAGATTAATTCTTGGTTGATATTTGGCTTTCACTGCACGTCCTCTATTGCGATAGGTAGATTATTTGTTGAATAGAAACGAAAAGTTTTCACAAACCACCATTCTATACGAGATTAAAAACGCCGGCATAGTCCTGCCAGATGGGTTCGCTCTCGATTATAGAGTGAAATGCCTTTCTGTTGTCTTCTATTGACTGGAGGCTACCGCCTGACTGTTCATATGCTTTTGCCAGGTAGTAGTGAGCAAAGGCATGTTGATCATAGCGTTCAAGTACTTCTTCAAAGCACTTGGCTGCGGCATTGAAGTTTCCAATCCGCATTTGACGGTTATTAACAAAGTTTGTTTCCAGGTTCATGAGATAGGCTACACGTGTAATTTTCTCTGGCTCGAGACCAATTTCGGGAGCATTTATCATGTACTGGTTCCCGATAACTTCACCTATTCCGATATCTTTATCGATATATCCCTTGTCAACACAGATCGTATGCAGCTCACTTCCTCGTACAGGAGATGCCAGACTAAACCCGCTCCAATCAAGATCGGCATCCTTTATTAGCTGAAGCGTTTCCTGACGGTGATCGTCCATTTCACCAGGCAAACCGATTACAAAAAAGGCCTGTACAAAAATATTGTTCTTTTGAAGGGCTTCTACGACCGGTCGAATTTTTCTTTTCTTTAGAGGTTTTTTGATGATCTTGTTCAAGACGTAGTCTGAACCCGATTCAATGGCGAGCGGAATCGTATCAAAACCGGCTTCTTTCATGAGACGAGCCATTTCATCGTCTATATAGACGAGCGTCACACCATTAGGGGCCTCGAGGCGAAGATTGAACTTGGCGAGCCGGCGGAAAAGTTCTTTGGCACGTGCAGTATCAATCAAAAGCTGATCGTCATAGAACGTAAGAACGTTCATGCCATATTTGTCGACGAGATGTTTTACATGATTGATGATGGCATCAATTTCAATGTACCTCATGTTGGCACCATGTAAAAAAGGCTCTGCGCAAAACACACACTTGAAAGGGCAACCGCGTGACGTAACGACGAAGAACTGTCTGACGTCATCTTCATTGCGGTAGGATGCAAAGGGTGAGAAGGCCTCCTTCATGCTATAGGCACTGGCGTCCACAAGATCATAGTCCACGTCTACTACGTCATTCAGATTATCAACGTAAACTGACCTGGCCTTTCTACCTTCCGATATTGAGCGCTTTGTTATCCACGGATCGTTGTCCAACTCGAGCCAACGGTCTTCGCTTTCAACCAGCCTTTTGATTGCCGTTTCACCCTCCGAATGGCATATAGCATCGACAAATTCCTGCTCCTTGATTATCTCGCCGGAAGAGGTCGTGGCTGAAGCTCCACCTAACAAAACCAAAGCATCCGGGTTGTGTTGCTTGAGTTGTTGGGAAATGCCTCGCACGTACTGGTAGGATTGATCGAACATCATTGACATGCCGATGATGTCTGGTTGGTGAGTATCCAATGACTGTTGAATGACATCAAAAATTTCGTCCAACGAAAAAAAGTTCAAGTCCAGGATTTTTGCATTTACACGGGTTTTGGAAAACCTTTTTACGTATGAGGCCAGCGTTAATACGCCGTATGGAAAAGCAAGGAAGCTCTTGGTCTTAACCCTGGTTGCCAGATCTTTTTTCACAAGATACGGCAGCACAATCAACAATATTGTTGTGCCACCCGGCAGCTCTTTAGCACCAGACTTCTGATCAATCTCACCGGCCACCAGGTTTGCTCCGTTCCCATGATTTTAATTGAAGATATCGCACTACTGCTACGACCCTAATAGTACTGAACCTGTATTACTAAACATTTAAATCACAGAGAAAAATACTTTGATTTGCGAGTACTCAGAAGTAGAACAGCCGACGCAACCGTTCGATGATTTGGTTAATTTGAAGAAAAATTCAGAGACCGGGCCTGGAATAATCCACTCCTGATCCTGAATATCTGCAACTGAGTTCATCTTGCATATAACAGGCGTTTGTAGATATTTCGATGTTTGAGGTATTGCTAACCTACGCCGCGAAAAACCTGTTCACACAGTTCGCAACATATTCAATATCACCGTCCTTTAGGAACTGATTGGCCGGCAAGGTCAGAATACGGCTGGCCTGCCGTTCAGTCTCGGGCATGTCGCCTTCGCGATATCCAAGCTCCAGTGCCGCTGGCTGCAAATGCAAGGGCAGCGGATAGTGGATTGCTGTTTCGACGCCGTTGTCTGCCAACCACGCTTTTAATGCGTCTCTGCGTTCAACCTGAATAACGAATGTATGCCAGGTGTTGTGTTCAATCGATCTCTCAAGCGGCAAGAACACATGCATCGGGTCCAGAAGTTCGTGATATAGGTCCGCGTTGTGCCGGCGCCGAGCGTTCACGTTATCAAGGCGTGCGAGCCGCATGCCCAGTATCGCTGCCTGAAGCGTATCCATGCGAGAAACCCAGCCCCATTCAAGAACTGTGTCCCGTCCCTGGAGCCCATGATTTCGCATGCGTCTGAGATTATCTGCAAGATCGGTATTATTGGTTGTCACAAATCCAGCGTCACCACCGGCGTTCAAATTCTTTAATGGATGTGCAGAGAAACACCCGGCGTCACCAAAAGTACCCGCCTTCTTACCGTTGTATCGTGAGCCAATCGCCTGTGCTGCATCTTCAATGACAAACAAATCATGTTTTCTGGCAAGATCCATAATGGGGTCCATGTCCGCGACCCGACCAGTCAAATGCACCGGCATGATCGCCCGTGTGTTCTGCGTGATTTCGTTGGCAACAGCTTCCGGATCAATATTCTGATCCGGCAAAATGTCAGCGAAAACCGGCGTCGCCCCCAAATGTGCAATGGCTGCAGTAGAAGCCACAAAAGAATTGGGTGGTGTGATAACCTCGTCACCAGGGCCGATACCCAACCCACGCATGGACATGATCAGGGCATCTGTACCCGAATTGAGGGCAACAACTTGATCCACACCACAATAAGAAGCAGCCTCGGTTTCAAACAGGGCAACGGCCTCACCACCAACAAAGTCACCCCGACTAAAAACGGCTTCTATGCATTCGCGAACAAGATCACCCTCTTCCTCCCACTGAGCCGGAAAATTTACATAGGGAACGCGCCAGGAGTTTGTCATAGCTGCTAGTTACCGGCGTAGAAATCACGAACCGTCTGGATCACGATATCCAGTTGCTCGGGATTCAGGTGTTGGTCGGTTGGAAAGGTAATGATGTTTTTTGCATGACGGTCGGTTACCGGAAAATCTCCGACCTTATAACCAAGGTGAGCCAGTCCCTCTTGTAGATATAACGGAATGGGATAGTGAATTTTTGCCTCCACACCTTTTTCAAGGCAGTATTCGTACAAGTCATCCCGGTCCTCCGCAAAAACGATGTACAAATGAAATACGCGTTTCACATTGTCGCGCCTTGGCGGAATAGTAATCTGGGGTACATCTGCAAAAGCAGCATCATATACAGCCGCATTATCAATGCGTTTCTGGGTGATGTCGTGCGTATCACCGATCAACCAGTTACCAACAATAGCCTGCAGAGTATCCAGTCGCGAATTATAGCCGAGTAACGCGATCTCATCCCGATTTTGCAAACCGTGGTTTCTGAGCAATCTGAGTTTGGCCGCGACTTCATCATCGTTCGTTACGATGACGCCGCCGTCGCCCCATACATTCAGGTTTTTCAAAGGATGTAACGAAAACCCGCCGGCAATACCCCAGGTACCAGCCCGTTTGCCATCAATGCTGGCCAATATGCCCTGACAAGCGTCTTCGACAACCGGTAAATTGTGGCGATCCGCAATCTCCATCAATTTTGGCATGTCGGTTATTTCACCTGTGAACTGCACAGGCATAATGGCCCTGGTGCGTTCGGTGATTGCCGCTTCAACCTGGCTGACATCCATACAAAAGGTATCGTCGCAATCTACAAAGACCGGCGTTGCTCCAATTTCGTTAATGGCGCCAACAGTGGCGATAAAAGTATTCGCAGTCGTGATAACTTCGTCGCCATGGCCGACGCCAACAGCCTTCAAAGGAAGTTTCAGCGCATCAGTCCCGGAGCCGACGCCGATAGCGTGGCGGGTGCCTATGAGGTCAGCAAAGCGTCCTTCAAATTCCGTCAGCGGCGCACCCAGTGTAAAGTCACCGGTCGGGATGAACTTTTTGATCTCTTCAAAAAGGTCATCAACGTTGCCAAACTGTTGCGGTAAATAGCTATAGCGAACACGGAATTCAGACATCGATTGTTCTTCTTTTTACAGAATGAGCTCGGTTTATTGCCTAGCCACCAACGGCGGATACAGGGGATGCAGATGAAACGGCATCGCGAACAGACTGTGCAAGTTGTGAGGGTTGCAGACCATAGATTTCAAGAAGGTCATCTTGTGATCCATATTTGTCCGTAAAGACATCGGGAACCGCCAGGGATAGAATTTGTGGACCCCCTGCGCCAAAAGTTCCTGCAAGCAAGTCTGTCACAGCGCTGCTGAGGCCGCCAATGCGGGAATGTTCTTCCGCAACAACGATAAGGGAAGCCCTGCGTGCCGCTTTCATAATCGCATTTTCGTCCAGTGGCTTTACGGTGTGGATATGCAACACACTTGCGTTGATACCTTCAGTCTTTAATTCATCAGAAGCAGCCATGGCACGGTTGGTCATGATGCCGGTGGAAATGAAAGCGACATCGCCACCATCCCGGTATTCAATGGCCCGACCAATTTCAAAGCCATGATGATCATTGGAAATGACTTCGTCCCCGCCTTTTGCCAATCGGATGTAAGATGGGCCACGAACTTCCATTGTTGCCGGGATAAGCTTGCGCATCTCTTCCTTGTCGGAAGGTGCAAAGACCGACATGTTAGGCAATGCTCGCATAATGGCCATGTCTTCCAGCGCAATATGCGTCGGACCCAGTGGGGCGTAAACCATGCCGCCACCGTTGGCGATAAGTTTTACTGGCAGGTTATGCAAACAAAGATCGACGGCGACCTGCTCGTAGCAACGACGTGTCAAAAAGGTCGCGATCGTGTTAACGAACGGAATCAATCCGTCCATCGCCATTCCGGCTGCCATGCCAATGATGTTTGCCTCATTGATGCCTTCCATGAAAAACCGATCGGGCATTTCATCGCGAAAGACATCCATCGTTCCGGCACCCAGATCAGAGCCGATGAAAACAACACGTTCATCTTCCCGTGCCAGCTCATAAACCATATCCAGCGCAGTACGTCTCATCAGGCAACCTCCGCGCCGGCATATACCGCGTCATACAGGGCGCTGATTTCTTCCGCCGATATCTTTGATTTGTGATGCCAACCTGCCTGGTGTTCGATATGGGCGATACCTTTGCCTTTGACAGTGTGGCAGATCACAACACTCGGCTTGCCAGCTGTATATGGCAGGCGCGTCAGTGATTGCTGCAGGTCTGTTACGTCATGACCATCAACACTATCAACGGCAAAACCAAAAGCCTCCCATTTGTCAGCCAATGGCTCCAGGTCCTGGACGTCAGTTGTTGGTCCATAGGATTGCAGCTTGTTATAATCGATCAGGACAGTCAGGTTATCGAGCCCGTGTTTGCCTGCGCACATGGCACTTTCCCAAACACTGCCCTCATTTATCTCACCGTCACCGGTCACAACGAATACCCTGCTGTCGCGTTTTTGCAGACGGGCAGCCAGAGCCATACCTACACCGATACCCAGGCCATGGCCGAGAGCCCCTGTGGACGCTTCGACCCCGGGGACCTTATCGCGTTCAGGGTGACCACCCAAAATAGAATCACGTTTGCAATAAGTTAGCAGATCAGATTTCGGAAAATACCCCTTGTCGGCCAGGACGGCATACAAACCGAGGCAGCCATGTCCTTTCGAAAGGATGCACCTGTCCCGCTCCAACCAATCCGGCTGGTCTGGTTTGAAACGCAGGATATCGTCATACAACACCCGCAGAATTTCCAGCAGAGACAGCGCAGACGGCAGGTGTCCACGCCCTCCCCCTTCCATGGCGGCAACACAATCCCGTCGAAGATCTCTCGAACGTTGATCAAGCGGGGGTGTATTATACAGGGGCATTTCAGTCAAAACGGGGTCCTTCAATCATACTTTCCTCTACATGAGCCAGCATGCTGCGTGCTTTTTGCAATTGACGACTGCGCACGACACTGGCATCCAGCGTTCCAGCAGCGGCGACGCGGCGAACCCAGAAATCGGGTAAAAATTCGTTCAGAATGATCAAG
>Ga0233429_1003035_pt1 | contig 16468 bp, 15 predicted proteins | sample SI_118_April2016_3_FD_179879 | JGI IMG/M metagenome (GOLD analysis project Ga0233429, IMG submission 179879) | Seawater microbial communities from Saanich Inlet, British Columbia, Canada - SI_118_April2016_135_MG | ecosystem: Environmental > Aquatic > Marine > Inlet | place: Canada: British... | reverse complement strand
AAACTCCGGTGAATATTCTGTTATCATGTAACCTCTCTATCGCCCTATCAAATTGTAAACTTTTTTGTTCAATTGAGGCGACAACTACCCTGACACATAGGGATAGCATTTACACTAACGTTGCAAAAGTCATGAAGATTCCATATTCAAGGCATCAAGGTTGCAGCTGTAGTAGTCTACCGCAAACCCTTGATAACAAAGAAGATGGGATCTTCATAGCTTTCCCGGAGGGTAAAAATTTTTTACTAAAAAAGATGAATTCTGGACACCACTTCTGGCGAAGTCCAGGTTCAATGGTAAAGTTCACACTATTTATTTTGATTTCAGATGCTTTCATCTTTTTGATAAAATTTTTATACAACATTAGGGTTTACACTTACACTGATATTTTATAGCCGGCTGTCAAAATAACTGGAATTAAATCCATAAGACTGTTAATAAAGAAGAATAAAAATTAAATTACTGCGATAGGAGGCAGATAATGAAATTATTTCCTTTTAAACTAAGTTTGCTGTTTGCGTTTCTTTTATTATTTATTTCAAGTAATGCTATTGCAGACAAATATTCAGACACCATGGACGTGTTTATAAAGTCTGATGCTGTTAAACCTTTTTTTAATGAGGCTTATGGATATGCTATTTTCCCAAGGGTTGGAAAAGGCGGCATTATCCTAGGCGGTGCCTATGGAGCAGGCCGGGTTTACAAACAAAGATCCATTTCCGGAACTGCATCGCTGATGAAAGTTACTATTGGATTTCAACTGGGCGGGCAGGCCTTCAGCGAAATTATTTTCTTCCAGGACAAACGAGCCTATGATGAATTTACAAGCGGAAACTTTGAATTTGACGGAGCATTGTCCGCTGTTGTCATTACAGCGGCTGCCCAGGCACAGTCTGGAACCCAGGGCAGCAGCGCCGGTGTGAGCCTTGGACCTGCCACAGGCACACAGGCCGAGACAAATTATACAAAAGGGATGGCTGTATTTATCCACACCCTTGGTGGGCTGATGTATGAAATGTCCATTGGCGGACAAAAATTTTCATTTACACCCGCAAAGTAAACTTAAGACATATTGTTTGAGCGCACTGACCGGAAAAGACGATTGCAAGGTGACTTATATGCACAAATTAAAACAAAAAAACCATTTATGGCTTTTCATTTTTTTCTTATCGTTGTTTGTCAGCCAGAATGTTTATGGTAAAGCTGATTTAACCTTGATCAGGCAAAAAAATCTTGATGTTCAACCTCTGGATGTTGCCTCTTCTGAAGACGCTAGTATGATCTTTATCCTGTCTTTGGGAGAGTTAATTATATATTCATCAAAAAATGATCAGATTATTGACCGGTCTGCTCTTGATAAAACCTATGATAAAATAACTTATTCTGAAAAGAATAAAACACTTATACTTACAAGCAAAGCTTCCAAATCACTCAAAATTATTCATGTTGAGCAGGTTTACGACATATCTCTATCCGAACTGCCGTTTAAAGGACCTTTTGATGCTCCTGTGACGCTTGCGGTCTTTGATGATTACCAGTGACCGTATTGTGCTAGCTTAGAGCCGGTTTTCCGACAGTTGTCGGACATGTATAAGGATAAATTAAAGATAGTTGTCAAACATTTCCCCCTAACAAATCATAAATTTGCCCGCATAGCAGCTCAGGCAAGTCTTGCAGCGCACAAGCAGGGAAAATTTTGGGAATTTCATGGTAAATTACTTGAGAATCATGATTCTATTAACGATGATAAAATAAATGAGATCGCAATAGAACTCAAACTTGATATGGAAAAATTCCAAGCTGACATAAATCTGCCGGATATTCAGCGTATCATTAACAGAGATATCCAAAATGGTAAAGATATAGGGGTTGCAGGAACCCCGACAATTTTTATAAATGGAAAACAGATCAATCCCAGAACCTTTGATGATTTTATAACAAAAATCGAATCTGAGTTGGAAAAAAAGACTAACAAATAGCCTTTGGTCATCCCTTTGCCGTTGTGGATGGAAATGTCAAACGGGCTCTGGCCAGGCTGTATTGTATCCATAATGCCTATACCCATTTTAAAATCAAAATGGACGTTTTCAATTGCTGCTATATCTCAGGTAGAATTTGTTTGAACGGGCCCATTGATTTTAAATGGATCCGGCTAAAAGAATTATTTCTTTCCCGATAAATTAAGGCTGACAATTGAATTGATCCATAATCTGATTATCTTAGAAACAGGTGACCATCAAAATATCGCCGCATTAAAGCAGGATAAGGTAACATGATATTTAAAAAGAACACCCTATCCGCATACGAAGTTTTTATACAATACCGGATATCACATGGATATCTGGAAAGAGAGAGGACAGGGTTATGTTATTGCCTGCTAAATGGTTTACAAATCCATTTATATTTATCTTCTTGTTCTTAAGTCTGTTTTTCACAGATCTCAGTTTTGCCGACACACTTCCCGGTACCCTGCCTCATCATAACGACCTGTTAAAAAGGATAAATGAAATGGAACAAATAAAGCATAAAAACAAACCGCCAAGAACAAAACATTTGGATGCCAATGGAAAACCAAAATTTACCAACCGACTGGCCCTGGAATCCAGCCCATACCTGCTTCAACATGCCCACAACCCCGTAAACTGGTATCCATGGGGTGATGAAACTTTTGATACAGCCAAGCGACTGGATCGACCCATTCTGCTCAGTATAGGATATTCTACCTGCCACTGGTGTCATGTGATGGAAGAGGAATCGTTTGAAGATATTGAGATCGCAACCTATTTAAATGAGCATTATATTGCTGTAAAGGTAGACAGGGAGGAAAGGCCCGATATTGACGCAATTTATATGAAGGCTGTTATGGCCCTGCAGGGGAGCGGAGGATGGCCCATGACTGTTTTTCTAACCTGGGATAAAAAGCCTTTCTACGGCGGCACTTATTTTCCAGCCAGGGATGGTGACAGGGGGGCTTCTCCTGGATTTTTAACTGTTTTAAAACAGATTAATAAAGTATATCAAAAAGATCGTGAAGCTGTTAAAAATGCGGGTTCTCAAATCACGGCAATTCTTCAAAAAACATCGAAAAATTATGAGGATGATACGCTTCCGACAAAAGATTTGATACCAAAAAGTATCGTGTCATACAAAAAAGGATTTGATTGGGAAAACGGCGGAATGATTGGACAGAACAAGTTTCCATCTTCTCTTCCTTTAGAACTTTTAATGCGGCATTATCAAACTTCCAAGGATGATCAGGTCCTGGATATGATTAATCTGACCCTTGGTAAAATGTTGACCGGCGGTATCCATGATCATGTGGGCGGAGGTTTTCACCGGTATACCACAGACAAAATCTGGCTTACTCCCCATTATGAAAAAATGCTCTATGATAATGCCCTGCTTTCAATTGCTTACACCCAGGCTTATCAATTAACCGGCAATGAACAATACAGACAAACCTCACAAAAAACTCTGAATTATCTTCTAAAAGAGATGCAATCTCCTGAAGGGGGGTTTTATTCCGCCACAGATGCGGACAGCCTGACTTTTTCCGGAGAACAAGAAGAGGGATATTTCTTCACATGGACCATCAAGGAAATAGATAATCTGTTGGATGAGAAAACCGCAAAAATTGTTAAATTATATTATGGTCTCAAGGATAAAAAGAACCTAAGACAGATCCTTTATATTTCAGGACAGCAAGATTTGATCACACAAAAATTTGCCATCACCCCTCAAGAACTTGAAATCATCATCACAAATGCCAATCAAACTCTTTATAAAAAAAGATTGAGTCGAAGCCTTCCAGGACTTGATGACAAAATTCTGCTTTCATGGAACAGCCTTGTTATCTCGGCTCTTGCAAAAGCTGGGTTTGCTTTTAACGAAAAAAAATACATTGATGCTGCCATACAAACCCAAGCATTTATTGTTAAAAACCTTTGGTATGACAACAAACTTTTCCATAGTTTCAAAGATGATAAAAGAGGGCATCCGGGATTTCTTGACGACTATGCATTCCTTACTGCAGCCTATATAGATCTTTATGAAGCCACCTTTGACATTGAATGGCTGTTAAAAGCAATTAATATTGACGATTTGATAGCACAAAAATTTGAAGACAAAACCCATGGCGGTTTTTTCATGACACCTTTGGGCCAAAACGATTTGATCGCCAAAGAAAAACCGGGAAATGACGGTGCTATTCCATCGGGCAATGCCATTGCTGCCGTAAATCTATCGCGTCTTTATTTGTATACTGATGAAAAAAGTTACCAACATCGGGCACAAAAAACCTTGAAATATTTTTCCGGTCCTCTTTTGGAATCACCTGCTTATATGTCTGGAATACTGCCCGCAATAGAGCTTTTGGCCGGACCTGTCAAAGAAATAGTTATCATTACACCACAAGGGAAAAAACATGAGGCCAAAGCTTTTCTGGATATCCTTCGCAAAAAATTTGTGACAGGTCAGATCATCATTGTGACCCAGGAAGGAAAAGAGTATGATGCTGTTTCAAAGGTCCTTGCCCAGGTCCGGGACAGAAAGGCAATCAACGGTATGGTGACGGCTTATCCCTGTGAAGAAAAAATCTGCAGGCTCCCCGTGACTGATCCTGGGAAGTTGATATTTTAATAATAGGACAACCGCTTTTTAAAATAAATTAATCTGAAATTTTTGGCAGTCTTCCTCTGATCAGGCGAAGTCTGAAAATCGAACCCTCGCCTTTTTTTGAAAGCACACTGATATTACCGCCATGCTCCTGAATAATCTTTTTGGTCATTAAAAGCCCCAGGCCTGTACCTTCCAATCCTTTGGTGGTAAAAAATTTGCCGAACAACCGCTTCCTGTGATCTTTATCAATACCACATCCATTGTCTTTGACTTCAATATAGATGCTGCCTTCTTCATCATAGACTTTAACCCAGATTTTTTTATCCCGGTCTTTGTCTACATCTACAAATGAATCAATGGCATTTCCTATAAGGTTTGTAACGCATTCATGAATTTTTTCATAATCAAGATGGGCCAAAGCAATGGGGGGTTCCATCTGCAGTTTGATCTTTATGTCATTTTCTATAATTTTGGCTGCAAAAGACTCAACAACTTCGGTCACAATATCTGCTGGATTGCATACCGTCGGTGTTATGGCCCTGAACCTGGAATAATTCAAGAATGCTTTTGAGAACAGCCGAATACGTTCAATATTTCTTGTCAGAGTTTCAATCCCCTTGTGGACCCTATTAATATCCCCTTTCCCTATCCCGGATTTAAGAAAATACATGCCCCCGTCCAGGGCATTAATCAAATTTTTAATCCCGTGAGCCAGTCCTGCAATGGTCTGACCCACAATGGCCATACGTTCGGCTTCAATTTTTTCTTTTTCAAGTTTTTTCATTGGACTGATGTCATGAACTGAAAATGCCATACCAATTTTTTCCCCATGGCCCTGTAGTTTATTTCCGCTTAAACTGCCATAAAACGTTTCTCCATTGCTCTTTTTGAGTTCTGCTTCAGGCAGATAAGTGTGCCCTATTTCCTCAGATACCTGGGCAAGAAAACCTTTGGGAAGCATCGTGTTAATATCCTCCTGTGACACAATCTGCCCCGGATCGATATTAAACAGGCTTCTTGCAGCAGAATTAAACACCTCTACTCGACCTCTTTTGCTTATTCCCACGATGCCATCCATGGATGTATTAATTATTGATTCCAGATAATTATGGGCGGTTTCCAGACTGTCCTGAAGTTTCATTGTCTTGGAAATATCCACAGCCATCTCCATGACCAGATCATATTTTTCATCTTCATTTTTCAATGGGATGGTGATGACGTGCATATTCAAGGTTCTGCCATCCGTCAATTTCCAGACATGCTGACCCGTATGCTGCATACCATCTTCAAACGTTTGCCTGGCCGTACATTCGATGCATTTTTCTTTTCTGCCTTTTAGTGCTGAATAACAATATTCTCCTTTAAGGCTTTCAAACATATCCTGGGCCCGTTTATTGGCCCGGACAATTTTAAAATTTCTGTCAATGATCATGACATTGCAGGGTACTTGCTCAAATAGAAGTTTATATTCTTCTTCAGTCTTTTTAAACCGAGTTGTTTCCGTACTGATTTCAACCAGATAATTCACATGGTTGTTTTCACCAATAACCGGAACCGTATATTTGATATAGTGGATGAGTTTCCCGTTTTTATCATACCCTGTCTGTTCACTTACACTGGTTTTGCGATTTGAAAAAGCAAAACGGCTGATACAATCTTTACATACTGAATCCCGACCTTTATAAACATCAAAACATTTTTTGTCTTCCCAATCTCCAAATTTGTCTTTAAATGCTTCATTTGCATATACAATATTTAGGTGCCTGTCCAAAGCTGCAATAAAAACAGGGACAGCATGGAAAAGTTCTTTTTCAATCCAAATTTTCAGATCTTGTGCCGGCTCTTTCATACCTGTTTCCTTTCCCTATCCTTAATGATTCTCATTTATTTTAAAAAAATTCTTTGCTTTCAAATGTTAACACGTACTTTTAAAAAATTCTTTTTTTTGTTTATTTTAATTTTTCTCTTGACAAAATATTCAATTTTATTTAATTCATACTAAGTTGATATAGATTATCTTGGTATAGAATACAACTACAATAATTTTTTTATTATTATCATTATGAAACTCGCAACTCAAGTCCGATACGGAACCAGAATATTACTGGATCTGGCCATGCACCAGAGCAAAGGGATGGTACAGATGGGGGACATCGCATCCCGCCAGAATATCTCCCTTAAATACCTTGAACAGCTTATCATACCCATTAAAAACGCCGGATTTGTAACAAGTAAACGGGGTCCCAAAGGCGGACATAGCCTGGCCAAAAGCCCGGATCAAATCACCTTGGCCCAGATTATCCGCGTGTTTGAAAAAGAACGACTTCCAAAAGAAACCCCGGATGATGAATCAAATTATTCAGAACATCAGGATTCTCTTATAGAAGAGGCTTGGGATGAAGCCATTGAAGCGTTTTACTCCCGATTGGAAAAAGTCACCCTTTCCGATCTATCCATAGGGACAACCAAAAAGCTTTGGAAAGGTTCGGATTTACTAATTTTTACCTGATCATAAATATAATGAACTATGATTAATGATTTTTTATTTTTTTTACAATTCTAATTTTTTAAAAAGGAGAGGCAAATGAAAAAAATCGTAATACTTGGATCCGGTGCCGGCGGAACCATGTGTGCTGCTAAACTGAGAAGAGAACTAGGTCGGGACTGGGAAATCACAATTATTGATAATGATGAAATGCATCATTATCAACCCGGATGGCTGTTTATTCCATTTGGGATTTATACTGCAGATGACTGTGAGAAACCCAAGCGCGATTTTATTCCTTCTGGTGTGAATTTTGTACTGGATGAAGTTGTGGGCGTGAATCCTGACAAAAGAGAAGTTGAATGCCAAAAAGGCAAATATAATTATGACTATCTGATCGTTGCCACGGGCTGCCATCCTGTACCCGAGGAAGTGGAAGGTCTTGAAAACTGGAAACCCGATTCAAAATCCAATGAGCACACTTTTTTCACCCAGGAAAGTGCAGTGGCCCTGTACAAGAGAATGAAATACTTTGAAAAAGGCAAGATGATCTTCAACATCGCTGAAATGCCCCATAAATGCCCTGTTGTTCCAATGGAATTCATCTTTATGGCGGACTGGTTCTTTGCAAAAAACGGTTGCAGAGACAATATTGAAATTGAATTTGTTACCCCTAACACGGGTATTTTTACAAAACCCATAGCAACCAAGGTTATGACTGCCACTGCTGAAGAAAAAGAGATTCTGGTGACACCAAACTTTGACCTTGAAACAGTAAATACCCAAGAAAAATATATTGAGTCGGCACGAGGCGACAAGATAGATTATGACCTTTTTATCTCCACCATGCCGAATCTGGGTGCGGATTATGTTGAGAACTCAGGAATGGGAGATGGTATGGGGTATGTGCTTACAAACCATCATACTCTCCAGGCCGAAAAGTACGAAAATATATATGTTGTTGGGGATGCAACCAATGTTCCAACTTCAAAGGCGGGTTCGGTTGCCCATTATGAGGCTGATATTATTGTTGAAAACATACTTCTTGAAATCGATGGCAAAGAGCCAAAACCATCTTTTGACGGTCACTCAACCTGTTTCATCGTTTCCGGTTATGACAAAGCATTCCTGTTTGACTTTAACTACAAAACAGAGCCACTCCCGGGTAAGTTCCCCTTCCCGGGTATCGGGCCTTTTGAGCTTGTGGGTGAAAGCAGTGCGAATTACTGGGGCAAAATGATGTTTAAATGGGTATACTGGAATCTTCTATTGTCTGGACAGGAAATGCCGCTTGAGCCTCAGATGGCGATGGCTGGAAAACATTGGCCCAAAGTAGAAACAGAATAGGAGGCTGACATGACAAATGAAGAGTTAATACTCGAAAAGCTTGAACGCCTTGAAACCCAGATACAGCCCTTGATTAAGACGAGTGAAAAATTTACGGAACTGAAAAACGATCTGATTCCCATTGGCAACCATGCCACGGCTCTTTTAATCAATGAGTTAACTGAGGTAGAAGCCGGTTTCCAGCTAGAAAGTTTTATGTCCCTTACTAAAGAAGCCATGAGAAACACTGAAAACTTTATATTTGCCTTAAAGCAGATGGCCAGTATTATTGAGTTTTTAAAAGACCTGGAACCCCTTTTAAAGTCTGCTGTTCCCCAGATTATCCATTACCTGAATGACCTTGAGCAAAAAGGTGTCTTCAGAATGATAAAGGCTACTGTTGATCTGCGTACTAAAGTTGCTGCCGCCTATACTGGCGAAGATATTGACGTTATGGGTGATGGTCTTGTTGCTGCTCTGGGCCTGGCCAAGAGTCTTTCAGATCCCAAGGTAATTACCTTGCTTGAAAAACTGTCTCAGATACCCGCCAATGTCGATCTTGAAAATGCAAAGAGTGTTGGTGTTTTCGGGCTTGCATCTGCCGGGTTTAATCCTGAAATCGGCAAAGGACTTGGAATTCTCATGGAACTGACAAAAGCCATGGGGAAAATCGGTCCTGACAATAATTAATAAAATTGGGATTAAAAGCAGAAGAATTTATTAACCATTAAATTAAAGAGGAAGGACCTATGGTAAAAGCTTCTGAAAAAAAAATACTTGTAGTGGATGATGAGCCTGATGTAAGAAATTTTCTAACTGCTTGTATTCAGGATGCCGGGTTCATGGTAGATTCAGCTGTTGACGGGCAGGATGCGCTTGAAAAACTTGAAATGGAAATACCAGACCTGATGACCCTTGATATGGTCATGCCGAGAAAATCCGGAATTGAACTGATTCGCACATTAAGGAAGAATGAAAAATGGTCTAAGCTGCCTGTCATAGTTATTACAGCCCATGCACGAAATGAATTTGCAAGTGAAGACATAAAAAGCTTCAATGCTTTCACATCCGGGCTTAAACCAAGGCGGACAATAGAAAAACCAGTGACTCCAAAAGTTCTGATAAATACTATTTGTCAAATCCTTGATGTAGAATCTGAAACAGAGGCAGTCACAAATGAAGGTCTCTTATCTGAGCAGGAAAACCTTGTAAAGATGATACAGGGAAGTGATTCAAAAATTCTTAAGCAGATTAAAAACCTTCTCGGGACTGATTAAATTGTAGAGCATGACGTATGCATGCATCTGACAATAGTTGTCAGCTGCATGCATTTTTATAAGTTCGTGCGAAATTGAAAACCTGAAAATTTAAATTCAAGGATTACAGTGAAGGACAGGCAGCCAGATTATTTTTACCACTGCTTTGTATTAAATCGGCAATACTGATACCGTCAAGTTTTTCATATAGCACGGATGTAGCGTCGTACCAGGCATTCCTAACAAGGCAGTCTGCCGACATTTCACATTTCTCAGGAGAACTGACACATTCCACAAGGTCTGTCTGACCTTCTAAAAGTCTGACAATCTGGCCAAGGTATATCCCTTTAGGGTCTTTTGCCAGCAAATGTCCTCCTTTCGGACCCCGCACACTTTTGACAATACCGGCTTGATTTAAAGAACGCAAAATCTGCTCAAGGTATTTTACCGGTATTTTTTGTTTGGCGGATATTTTGCTGACCTGAATAGCTCCCTGATCTATCTGTAGTGCAAGTTCAATCAAGATCCTTGTTCCATATCGTGTTTTTGTTGAAAGTTTCATTTAACCCACACATAATTGATATTTGGACATTCAAAACATATTGAAAATACTATTATAATTTTTGGAGATCATTGCATTTTTTGAATCAGCCTGTCAAGTTTGGGAAAGCCTTATTATACACCAATCAACCTTTAATATTATTTCTATACTAAATTAGTATACATATTTTTAGAAACCATTGAAAGAATAGTTTTTAGATTGCATTTTTATACTACATTGTGATATAAAAGGTTCTTTATGTCACAATTTTTTATTAATTTAATTATTTTTCAGGAGAAGACACTTGAAGATAGTCTCCATAGCCACCAGCAAGCAAAAAGGTACAATTAAAAAATGTGTTGAAACTGTCGAACTAATTGAAAACCATGGAATAAAAGAGGATGCTCACGCCGGCGACTGGCACAGGCAATTAAGTTTTTTGGCTTCAGAAAGTATTGAAAATGCAAGTACTAAAGACTTTAAACTAAACTTTGGAGATTTTGCTGAAAATATTGCAACAACCGGTATTGACTGGAAAAATCAACCCATAGGCCAGGTTTTCAAATTAGGGGAAAAAGCCTTGGTTGAAGTCACCCAGATCGGAAAAGAATGCCATAAAAAATGTGCTATTTATTATAGGACGGGGGATTGCATTATGCCCAAAGAAGGTGTATTTGCAAAGATTCTCAAAGGTGGAAATATCAAGATTGGGGATAAAATAGAGCGTGTCGGCAAATAAAGACAACTTTTTTGCCTGGCATAGGATAAGGATAAATTTTAAGGACAATTCATGAGTTATAAAATTGAGTTAAAAGATGCCCTTAAGGGCTATACATATGACCAGGACAAGATCATGTCTCCTCAAGAGACTGTGGCAAGATTTAAAGAGAAAACCGCCAGACTGAACCTTGATATTTTAAGCCAAACCCGTAGAATTGATAACGGAAGGCTTGATATACCCATTTTTTTCAGTGAATGCGGCGCAGATGCTAAAAATGTGATCGGGACTAAAAAACAAATGGGCAAAGGCGGAACTCCTGAGCAGTCCGAAGCCAGTGCAGTGATGGAACTTGCAGAACGGTTCAGCTTTTTTTCTTTTGTGCAAAAAGAGGACAATTTCTTTTATTCAACCCCAAAGGAACTGGGGGAAAAAGCCCTTTCCTATGAACAGGTTATCAAATCGGTCCATGATAACAAAGAGGATGCCCTAAAAGTAAAACCCGTATTTGATGAGCTGCCCCTAAAATGGACCAGAGGGTATGATCTGGCAAAAAAAGAAGAGGTCCTGATCCCTTTTAACTGGTTCTACATGATTAATGAATTTAACGGCCCCAGCGCCGGTAATTGTACGGAAGAAGCCTTAAGTCAGGGGATTTGTGAACTGATCGAACGTCATACATCTTCCATTGTCAGCCATGAAAACCTGAATGTTCCAGGAATCAACCTTGATTCTTTTACTGACCCTCTGGTCATTGAAATGCTTGCTAAATATAAAAAAGAAGGACTTAAAGTTTATGCTTCGGATTTTTCCCTGGATACGGGCATACCCACTATTGCTGTTCTTGCCTGGGACCCTGCAACTTTTCCTGACCTAAGTGAAATTGTATGGACGGCAGGTACAGCGCCCGACCCTGAAAAAGCCATGAGCCGAGCTCTCACAGAAACAGCCCAGCTTGCCGGAGACTTTAATTCAGGCACAAACTATGTGGCAAGCGGTCTGCCCAAATTTACAAACATTGAAGATGCTAAATTTATTACCCATCCTGACAAAATGATCAATATCAGTGCATTACCCAACCTTTCAAGTAATAATATTAAGACGGAAGTGGAAAACCTGATTAATGCCCTGGATAAAAGAGAGTATCAGATCATTGTCATCAACACCCAGCATGAAGCGCTTGAAATTCCAGCATTTTATGCCATTATTCCAGGTGCGCATTTCAGAGAACGTGCCGTTGCCGCAAGTGTGGGTATGTTTTCTGCCAGATTAATCACGGAAAGTTTTGACCCTGTAACAGCTTTGTCAAAACTGGATGATCTGGAAAATGCATTGCCAGGTAAATATTACACCAGTTTTTACAAAGGCCTTATGCTCAATGCCATTTATGATCACACCACCGCTTTAACACAATTTGAAACGGCACTGAAAAGAGATCCTGTAAAATTGAATATGCCTGATATCTATTCCCATATGGGGGCATGTTTAAAAGATCTTGAACAATATGAAAGGGCCATAGAAATCTGCAAACAAGGCCTTGAAATTGATGAGCAACGCCCGGATATGTTTAATACCATGGGATTCTGCCATTTTATGCAAAAAAATCATAAAATAGCCATTACCTGTTTTGAAAATGCCCTTGAGGTGGACCCCTCCCTTGCCATCAACTATGCCAATATTGGTTCAAATTACAGGGAACTGGGAGAAATCAAGCTTGCCATCAAATACTATGAAATGGCCCTGGAAATAGACCCGTCCATTACATTTGCCAAAGATAATATTAAAAAATTGAAAAAGAAATAACAGCAATTGCTATCTTGAGATCTTGATTATTATCCATACAGGCTGATGATTCCAGCACCTGCAATCATGATAATACCGCCCACAAAATTAAGCCTGTGGAATGCCTCCTTAAAAAACAGGATACCGATCAACATGGAAACCAAGACACCCAGACGTCTTACTGAAGACACATAGGCTACAGGCCCAAGGCTTATGGCAGTATAATATGACAAAACACTGACCGTACTGAAAATGCCCGGCCAAACTGTTTTTCTAAAATTTGGAAAAGAAAAATTACGCTTTCCTGACCTGAGTGCAAATGGAAATAAAAACAGGCTGATGAGCCCGATTTCAGATACTGACCAGAACAGGGCATCCGTCTGGGTTACACCGATTTTATGAAAACTTGAACTCACACCCCAAATAAGTGCCACGGCCAGCATCATCATGGAATTTTTATTTTTGAAAACTCTTTTAACGGGTGACAAAAAACCATCCAGGGTTTCCATGTTAAGAATATAAGAGCCAAATACCACGACCAAAACACCTGAAATTCCAATCAATGATAATTTTTCATGAACAAGAACCGGCGTAACAAACAACTGAACTACGGGGATAAAGCAGAGCATTGGAATGGTTTTTGACAGATCCCCCTCTTTAATGGCCAAAAAATATAACAGGGTTGCCACAGAATCAAAAATTGCAGCAATAATCACAACCCCTGTAAATTTAAGGGTAATGGTGTGATAATTTAAAAAAAAATAATTAAGGGCAAGGAAAACGAGGAACATGAAAAAACTCAATCCCCAGCTCATAAACACGGAAGGAATATCTTTGCCTGTCTTTTTTACGGCAAATTCCCTTAAACTCAGGGTGATGCTGGATATCAGTGCAAGGACAAACCAATTCATCACCCCTCTTTATCATTCATCTTTATGAAAAGATACCTTTAACAAATTGCCATTTAGAAGATTTGGCAGTATTGCCATTTTTTCTAAATGGCAGAGAATCGTTTTTTGATCCATACCAAATCTCTTTGCCATCTTAGCTATGCAAGAGTATTTTGTATGGCCACTTTTAAAAAAAAACTTTTAAACCTCCCATCTGGGTGTATGCTATTTGTGCGGAAATGCTAGGATTGGCATTTCCGCACAAATAGCGACTTATCAAAATATTTTCAATTTTATCAATCGATTAAAGTATTGCCTGGATTGGGTTACAATGCTCTCGGATCAGATTCCACAGCTGTACACTTTATCGAACAAACAGCTCGTCTGATCTGCGCCCGGGAAGGCAAAAATGATGAAAATAATTAATTTTATTGGAGGCCTGACGTAACATAACTCGATTTTTTATCTATATTGGCGTGTTGTACACCATGTCATTACGATTCAAACTCCTCATCATTGTGATTTAAGCGAAGTACGCGATTTCCTGATGAACCTCAAAATTAATTATCCTAATTGAAATTACCAAGAGACGTTCAAAATATCAACGATACACTTTAAAACTTGATCTTGTTTTGTGATATCAGACAAACCGAAAAAAAAGGGGCGGGCTCTGGTGGGGTAACTCGCTACATAACTGGCTATTGTTCTGCCCGGATTTTAAGATCTCTTCTGTCCGTCAGCCTTTGGAAATGCATTGGGGACCGTTTCCGGGCCGATTTTTCCTGAACCCGGGCCGTCTTCTGAAAAGCGTTTCAAAAGCGCTGCATTTGCCGCCGTTCATACCGCCGGAACATTGATGCATTCCACTTTGGCCTGAGGCCCTGGAAGCGGCCCAACTGCCGAACCGGTTAAATCCGGTCAAGTCATAGATCCGCCGTTTCCCCTCATCACTCAAAACCGCATATGCTTCCCCGATTAATTTGAACCGGGTTTCAGCGCCGTCATCACTGTTTACATCGGGATGAAACTGCCTGGCCAGTTTACGGTAAGCCTTTTTTATCTGCTCATCCGTTGCATTGCGGCTGACCTTCATGGTTTCGTAATAACCTTGCGCACGCATGGTCCTAGTCAACAACCGGTCGGGGCAGTACATTTGCCCTTTCTGCAATTTCAGGCACCCTGTGCTCCCATTCAATGGCCATTAGATGAACACCGGCCACACCTTCCATCTCTTTGAATTCTTCGATCTGTTCCAGTGCAAACTTGATACCTTCCTCTGCCTGGTCTTTCTTAGCCACCCCTCTAAGGCGCTTGATCAAAGGTTCGGGGATATCCATACCCGGAACAAACTTGGACATGAAATTGGCCATACCCGCACTTTTCATGGGTGTGACACCGGCCAGGATATAGCACTTTTCATGAAGCCCCATATCCACGGCTTGCTTCATGAAATCACGGAATTTTTCCATATTGAAAATGCATTGTGTCTGGACAAAATCCACACCTGCTTGTATTTTTTTGGCAAGCCTGAACACCCGGTATTCATAAGGATCCGCAAACGGGTTGGCAGCGGCTCCGATAAACAGTTTCGGCGGCCCGTCAATCTCCTCGCCATTCATGAACTTGCCCTCGTCCCGCATTTTCTTCACCATGGCAATCAGCTGCATGGAATCGATATCATGGACACCTTTTGCCTCGGGATGATTCCCGAAACCCGTGTGGTCACCGGACAGACACAGCATATTCCGGATACCCATGGCATAGGCCCCTAAAACATCACTCATCATGGCCAGGCGGTTCCTGTCCCGACAGACCATCTGAAAATTGGGTTCAAGCCCCTTTTTCATCATCAAAACAGAGCCGGCAATGGAAGACATGCGAACCACGGCCGTCTGGTTATCCGTCATATTCACGGCATCCACAACCCCCACAAGGTGACTTAATTTTTCATTCAAATGGTCGACATTGGCGCCTTTCGGGGGACCGCACTCCCCTGTGAAAGCAAAATGGCCCGCATTTAGAACCTTTTCCAGATTACTGCCTGATTTAAGCTCACTCATCGCTAGTTTCTCCCTCTTCTTTATCTATACTGTATCCGGCTCATTATAATGTTGGCCTGCGAATACACGGATTGTGTCAAGTTTTCCGGGTGTCATGGAAAATCAGTGACTTAACGGTCACAGGGAACACCTGGTTTTTCACCAGCGGCTCACCGATGTCGATCCAGTCGCCATCCTTAAGATCCAGTTCATCCAGAGTGAGCAGGTTGGTTTTAAGGCCTGTTTCCCGTCGGATGACATTTCCCACACCACAGGCAATATCGGCCTGAAAAATGAGAATAATGGGAATGTTTTTCCCGATTGAATTTGCCAGTGCCGACTCAATAGATTTTCCGAACAATACCAGCTTCTGGTAGGAATTGTGGGTGAGATCTTTAAAATAGAGCGCCACGGTCTCGGCCCCCTCGGACAGATCAAACCGCTTAAAAGACCTTTCAATTTCAGATGTGATATGGGCATGGCTTAATTTGTCCTGATTCACATCAACCCTGAGCACCGGTACGTTCCACATGGGAAACTTAAGCTGGTCGTCCATGAATCCCGAAGAGCCCGATATGGATAATGTATGGGCACCGGCACCGATTACCGTCGCCCTTATCTTGTTTTCAGGTTCAAAGACCGGTCCGGGAAGCCCTGGGAGCAGCGCCTTAATTTCAGCGGCAAGATATACACCGATATCGTTGTGCTGATACCCATTGCACCGGTACAGCAATTCAGAGACACCGCCTGAAAAGGTGTATTCATCGACTTTCTTGGAAAAGTCCAGATCGTCGGTCACCATCAAATCTTTGGC
>Ga0233429_1003034_pt1 | contig 16469 bp, 14 predicted proteins | sample SI_118_April2016_3_FD_179879 | JGI IMG/M metagenome (GOLD analysis project Ga0233429, IMG submission 179879) | Seawater microbial communities from Saanich Inlet, British Columbia, Canada - SI_118_April2016_135_MG | ecosystem: Environmental > Aquatic > Marine > Inlet | place: Canada: British... | reverse complement strand
CAAAGCCCCACTATGAATAATTCGGGCTAGGTTAATAGTGATTCGATCATTACAGCCCAGGGAATTTGTTTTCCTGGTGTAATGGATCGGTGTGGAGATGCAAGATGTTCAAGACCTTGGCTGATGACATCGCGGCCTGCATGGCGCGCGACCCGGCGGCGCGTTCCAAACTGGAAGTCATCCTGGCCTATCCGGGCTTTCACGCTGTGGTCTTCTACCGCATGGCCAGGTTTTTCTGGCGGCGGAATTTCTTCCTGTTAGGCCGGGTTATTTCCCATATTGGGCGGATGCTGACCGGCATTGAAATTCATCCTGGCGCAACCATCGGTAAGGGATTTTTCATCGACCATGGTCTGGGCGTGGTGATCGGCGAAACGGCGGAGATCGGCAATAACGTCACTCTTTACCATGACGTGACCTTGGGCGGGATCGCACCTTCAGTGGATTCAGCTGCCCAACGCCAAACCAAACGCCATCCGACCTTGGGCGATGATGTCATCGTCGGTTCCGGGGCACAGATTTTAGGCCCCATTACCGTCGGTGCCGGTGCCCGCGTTGGGGCCAATTCCGTTGCCCTGCGCGATGTGCCGCCAGGTGCCACCGTCGTTGGCATTCCCGCCAAGGTCGCCCGTGGCCGCGCGCCGGAGGGAGAGGAAAAGAATATTCCCTTCGCAGCCTACGGCACCCAGGCCGATATCCCTGATCCGGTGCAACGGGTGATCGACGCCCTGTTGGACAAAGTTCAGGGTCTGTCCATGCGGGTGGAAGAACTGGAACGTGAGGCGGCAAACCCCTATGCTGTCGATGATGATAATTTCAGCGAAACAGACAGCGACGATGAGGCCGACGGCGATGATTGTACGGGACGCAATAATTAAACTGACCGGACTGGCGTCTTGAACATGGCCGAACCTGAACAGATCTATCTGGATTATAACGCCACGGCCCCCGCCCGGGCGGAAGTCATTGCCCTGGTCGGTGAAATCATGGCGACCGTGGGTAACGCCTCATCCGTACATCGGGCCGGGCGCAAGGCCCGGCAGCGCGTGGATACAGCCCGCCGGCAGGTCGCTGACCTTGTTGGCGCGGTGGCCCGCAATGTGATTTTCACAGGCGGCGGTACAGAGGCGGATAATCTCGCCCTGCGCGGTTTCCTACCCCGGCGTCTGATCGTCTCCGGCATTGAACATGGTGCCATTTTATCCCCTGCCCTGTTGCTGGACCGGGATGCGATCATCGTCGATGTGGATGCGCAAGGGCGCATCAAACTAGACGCCCTGAAAGTGGCATTGGAAGCAACGGAAGGCCCCGCCCTGGTCTCTCTTATGCTGGCCAACAACGAAACCGGTGTGATCCAACCGGTGGCGGAAGCCGCGGCGATCGCCCATGAATACGGCGCGCTGGTACATTGCGACGCCATTCAGGGTGCCGGGAAAATTCCCGTCGATATCGAGGCCCTGGGCGTTGATCTGATGTCCATATCGGCCCACAAGTTTGGCGGGCCGCAAGGGGTCGGTGCCCTGGTGATGCGCGAAGATCGCACTATTTTGGCCCAGATGGCTGGCGGCGGTCAGGAAATGGGCCGTCGTTCGGGCACGGAAAATGTCGCGGGCATAGCAGGTTTTGGCGAAGCCGCACGCCTTGCAGCGCAGGACCTGACGAAATTCGCCGAACTGGCGGACCTGCGGAATAGAATGGAAGACCGTCTGGGGCAAATCGCACCCGGGCGCAGAATTTTCGGCGCTGATGCACCCCGTGTCGCAAACACCTCGTGCGTGACCATGCCCGGTGTACGATCCGATACCCAGGTCATGGCCCTTGATCTGGCGGGTATCGCCGTTAGTGCGGGATCAGCCTGTTCGTCCGGCAAAGTCTCCGCCAGCCACGTGTTGGATGCCATGGGCATTGAAATGGACGAGGCGATGACGGCGATACGTATCAGCCTGGGTCGTGATACGACACGGGAGGAGATTGAGCATTTTCTGACCGCCTGGGCGGACATCTATCGCCGCAACAGCAGCCGTACCAACGCTGCTTAATTGTCCGAAAGCCCTCTATTGCCACAGATCATTTTTTTGAGCCCGGACGGCAGTCAACGATGGGAGGTCGAGGCCCCCATCGGTGTGTCTGTGATGGAAACAGCCGTGGCCAATGGCATCGACATGGAGGGTACATGCGAGGGCAACATGGCGTGTTCCACGTGCCATGTCATCGTTGACCCCAGCTGGGAGCTGAAATTGCCCCTCCCGGCAGAGGAGGAGGAGGATATGCTGGACCTGGTTTATGGCCTGGCCCCGACCTCTCGTCTGTGCTGCCAGATCATCATGACGGCAGAGCTGGACGGACTAGTCGTCCGCCTGCCCAGCGAAAGCCGAAATTTGTTGGGGTAAGCCCGGCTATCCACGCAACAACTACGGCTTCAATTTTTCCCGTAGCAACTGGTTGACCATTTGCGGATTGGCTTTGCCCTTGGTGGCCTGCATAATCTGACCCACGAACCAACCCAGGACTTTATCCTTACCGCCCCGAAATTCGGCAACCTTGTCCGCATTCGCCGCGATGACTTTGTCAATTTCGCCTTCAATAGCGCCGGTATCTGAAACCTGTTTCAGGCCTTTTTCTTCGACAATCACACTCGCGTCCTGACCGCTTTCGAACATGGTCTCCAGGACATCCTTGGCGATTTTGCCCGATATGGTGCCGTCCGTGATCAGATCGATCAGACCGCCCAACTGCGCCGCACTGATGGGACTGTCGGCCACCTCTAATTCTGCTTTCCCAAGCAGCGCAAAAAAGTCGCCCTGGACCCAGTTGGCAGCAACCTTCGCTTCACGCCCTGTGGCAACCTCTTCGAAAAAGACGGCGATATCCCGCTCGCTCACCAGAACCTGGGCGTCATGCTCAGACAATCCTAATTCCGCCATATAGCGTTTTTTCTTGGCATCGGGCAGTTCGGGCAAAGTGGCGCGAATGCCGTCAACGAATTCGTCCGAGAATTCCAGGGGCAGCAAATCGGGGTCCGGGAAATACCGGTAATCATGCGCCTCTTCCTTGGAGCGCATGGGCCGTGTTGTGCCGGTCTGGCTATCAAACAGGCGGGTTTCCTGATCGATGGAACCGCCGTCTTCCAATATGTCGATCTGCCGTGATGTCTCGTAGTGAATAGCCTGTTGCATAAAACGAATGGAGTTAACGTTCTTGATCTCGGCCCGGGTACCCAGTTCATCACCAGGATGGCGGACCGAGACATTCACATCCGCCCGCATGGAGCCTTCCTCCATATTGCCATCGCAGGTGCCCAAATAACGCAATATGGCGCGCACTTTGCGCACATAGGCCCCCGCCTCCTCGGCCGAGCGCATGTCAGGCTTGGAGACGATTTCCATCAACGCGACGCCGGAACGGTTCAGATCCACGTGCGTTTTGGTTGGATGCCGGTCATGGATCGACTTGCCCGCATCCTGTTCCAGATGCAGGCGTTCGACACCAATATCCCGGCTGCTGCCATCCTCCAGATCGACCGTGATGACACCTTCGCCAACGATGGGTTGGAGGTATTGGGAAATCTGATAACCCTGGGGCAGATCAGCGTAGAAATAGTTTTTCCGATCAAATACCGAATAGGTGTTGATCTTGGCATTCAGGCCCAACCCGCTGCGCACAGCCTGTTCCACTGCCACTTCGTTGATCACCGGCAACATGCCCGGCATACCGGCATCGACCAGGCTGACCTGGCTGTTTGCCGCGGCACCAAACGCGGTTGCGGCACCGGAAAACAGTTTCGATTGCGAGATCACCTGGGCATGAACTTCCAAGCCGATGACCACTTCCCATCGCCCCGTCGCACCTTCCACCAGGTTGCTCATGATGCACTCCTCCACCATTTTTCGGGCTGGGCGGTGAAAGCGGCAGCCTCCTCCAAGACACCGGCGATACGGTACATGGTCTCTTCATCAAACGCCGGTGCCAGCACCTGCAGGCCCAGGGGCAGGCCTTCGTCGGACAAACCAGCCGGGATCGAGATCCCGGGCAGGCCCGCCAGATTGGCCGTCACCGTGAAGACATCGTTGAGATACATCGAGATGGGATCATCGGATTTCTCGCCAATGGCAAAGGCCGCGGATGGTGCCGACGGTGTCAAAATGGCATCCACCTGTTCGTAGACATCGCGGAAATCCTGCGTGATCAGGCGGCGCACTTTTTGCGCCTTCAGGTAATAGGCATCATAGTAGCCGGCGGACAAAACATAGGTGCCAATCAGAACACGGCGACGGACCTCAGCGCCGAAACCGGCGGCACGGGTGTTCTCATACATCTCCGTCAGGTCACTGCCATCGACCCGCAGACCAAAGCGCACGCCGTCATAACGGGCCAGGTTTGATGACGCTTCAGCCGGCGCGATGATGTAATAGGCCGGTAAAGCGTACTTCGTATGAGGCAGGGAAATATCAACAATTTCCGCGCCTGCATCTTTTAGCCAGCCGATGCCCTGTTGCCACAGGGCCTCTATCTCCACCGGCATCCCGTCGAGAACGAATTCTTTGGGTACGCCAATTTTCAAACCACGCACATCACCGGTCAATGCGGCTTCAAAGTCCGGCACTGCTTTATTGGCCGAGGTTGAATCTTTCGGGTCATAGCCTGCCATGGCACCCAGCATGATGGCGTTGTCACGCACAGAGCGAGTGATAGGCCCGGCCTGATCGAGTGAGGAGGCGAATGCCACCACGCCCCAGCGGGAACAACGCCCATAGGTGGGCTTGCAGCCTACGGTGCCCGTAAAAGAAGCCGGTTGGCGGATAGAGCCGCCTGTATCCGTCGCCGTCGCGGCCATGGCAAAACGTCCCGCCACTGCAGTCGCAGAACCGCCCGATGAACCACCGGGCACAAGGTTGCGGTTATCGCCTCCATCGCCCTGGCGCCGCCAGGGATTATGAACCGGACCGTAATAGGAAGTTTCGTTGGACGACCCCATGGCGAATTCATCCATGTTCGTCTTGCCCAACATCACCGCGCCGGCTTTCCACAGCTTGTCCGTCACCGTACTTTCATAAGGCGGCTTGAAACCGTCCAGGATATGACTGCCTGCGGTGGTCAACACATCGTTGGTACAGAAAAGATCTTTGATAGCCAGCGGAATGCCCTCAAGGGCGCCGACCTCTCCCCCATCGGCTTGGGCGCGGCGCGCATCAGAGGCCGCGGCCATTGCCTTGGCCTGCGCTGGCGTTTCCGTGATCATGGCGTTCAAAGATTGCGCCTCTGCCATGGCGACGCTATGTGCCGTCGTCAGCTCCACCGATGAAACTTCGCCCTTGGACAGCAGGTCGCGCGCCTCGGCGATACCGATTTCCGTTAGCTCTGCCATTATTCGATCACTTTCGGAACGGTGAAAAATGCCCCATCGCCGTCATTGTCGCCGTCAGGTGCATTGGCCACCACGTCGGCCTGTTTGCCACCATCATTGATGACATCGGCGCGCCAACGCAGGGCCTCATCATGAACAGATGCCATGGGGGGCACGGTTTCCGTATCCACCTCGTTCAATTGTTCGATCCAATTCAGAATACCCGACAGCTCCGCTGCGAGGGGCTCTAACTCGTCCTCCCCAACGCCAATACGGGCCAGATGGGCGATGCGTGCAACCGTGGCTTTATCGACCGACATGTGCGACCTTTCCGGTCTGTAGAAATTCATGAAATTGCGCCCAAGGTAAGCTTCCTGGCGCGCGCGGAAGCTAACATTCGATATGCCCACGATCAAGCCCGAGGCGCTACGCAGCGCCGTACCCATACCACAAAGATTGCTTGGCCTGGACCTAGGCAGCAAGACCATCGGCCTGGCCCTATCCGACACCACCTGGGCCATCGCCACGCCACTGGAAACAATACGGCGGAAAAAATTCACGATTGACGTCGAACGCCTGTTTGCCCTGGTGGATGAGCACGAGGTCGGGGCCCTGGTTCTGGGTCTGCCTTTCAATATGGATGGCAGCGAAGGGCCCAGGTGCCAATCCACCCGCGCCTTTGCCCAAAACGTCCTGGAACGCCGCGATATGGCAATTGTCTTTCAGGACGAACGCCTGTCCACGGCCGCCGTCCAGCGCATGTTGGTGGACGAAATGGACAGCACCCGCAAGACCCGGGCCCAGGTGGTGGATAAGCTGGCCGCAGCCTATATCCTGCAAGGCCTTCTGGACCGCCTGAATATGCAGCAAGGTTGAGCGCAATGCCGGATACTCTGAAGCTTGCTATTATCACGGATATTCATCACGGCCCGGACAAATTGGCCAACCTGCCCGTACCCAATCATCACATTCTTGGCAATCACGACCAAGTTCACCTTACCAGCGGCAATCCGGCCGGGCCCACCAACCGCTATCAACCCACGCTCCACGCAAGTGACCTGGCAGCTCTGGCCAACCTGCTGCTGGGATAGGTCAAGCCATGGCCGCCACACTTTCAATTATCCTGCCGATCTTCATGTTGTTGGGACTGGGATGGTTGTTGCGCCTGCGCCGTTTCCCGGGCGAGGAATTTTGGCGGTTGCTGGACCCCTTGGTCTATTTCATTTTATTCCCGGCCCTGTTGGTGCGGAATTTTGCCAACGTGGATGTCTCCCAGTTGGATGTCCTGCCGGCCGCCGGTGCCGCCGTTGCCGCCGTTTTAATAGCAGCCGCACTTCTATTGCTGGTGCGTCGGCATTTATCCGTAGACGGACCCGCCTTTACCTCTCTGGTGCAAAGTACCATTCGTTTTAATTCATATATGGGTTTCGCGATTGCAGCCGGGCTGTATCAGGATGCCGGCGTGACGGTCTTCTCGGTTGTCGTTGCCTTTGTCACACCGTTGGCCAATCTGATCTCGGTCGTAGCCCTGGGCCGCTATGGCGAAGGACACAATCATGGCCGTGAGAATAAGCGGCAATTGCTGTTCGCTTTGATCAGCAACCCTTTGATTTTGGCCGTCGTATTGGGCGTTTTCTTGAGCCTGAGCGGTATTGGCCTGCCATGGGTGCTGGACCCATTTCTCGATATTCTGGGACGCGCCGCCTTGCCACTGGGTTTATTGGCGGCGGGCGCAGGACTTGACCTCAAGGCTTTGCGAAAAAGCGGTCGGGCCGTCGCTGTCGCTTGTCTGGGGCGGTTAATACTAATGCCCCTTCTCGTCCTGGCGATGATCTGGGTTTTCAAAGTTGAAGGTTTGGGCCGAATGGCGGTTTTGATCTACGCCATAATGCCGGTGCCGCCGGGCAGCTATATTTTGGCGCGGCAGTTAGGCGGCGATGCGACCCTGCTGGCCACAATCATTGCAGCGACGACACTAATTGCCGTCGCGACGGTACCCATATGGATCTTTATTTTGAGCTGAAATGGCGTACACGCTACAAAATTTGTGATAGATAAGTACTAAGCTACAAAGACGCATACGCCCATCAGCGGATGCTATTTAGCATAAAAAAATTTTCGGTAGAATCCGTGGCAGACAACACTAACTTGGACATTTTGGCAGACAGTTTCGAAGGCCTTGAAATTGGCCTGGTGACCCTGGATTCCGATATGCATATACTGAGTGCAAACAAAAAACTCCAAGAAATCCTGGAAATTCCGCCAAACATTCTGCAAACGTCAATTGATTTTACGGAAGTTGTTGAATTTGTCCATACGCGTGGGGACTTTGCCACAGCCGGCATTGAAGTCACCGTTAATAAGTTGATGGAAGGACTTCGCTGTCGGCAGCTACGCAGCCATGAATACGATACGGCTGATGGTGGACATATCCGGTGTGACATCCGACCCGTTGGAAAAGATAGCTTGATGCTCTCCTTTCAGCGCTCAGCTGTCGGGGAAGCAATTGCCAGTGCGTTAGAGGAAAGCGAAGGTCGCCTGAGTGATTTCGCGGAAGCTGGGTCTGATTGGTTTTGGGAAATGGACGAAAACTATAAATATACTTGGTTTTCGGACAACTACGAACGAACCTACGGCATTAAGGCAGAAACAAGATATGGTAATAGCCGCCTGGACCTGATTGTTGAATGGGCAGATACCAATGGTGCCTGGCAACATCGTAAATGCCTCGAAGAACGACGCCCGTTCACCGATGTCATCTCCCGACCCAAGCTGGATGGTGGCGAAGAACGATGGATCAAGGCGTCCGGCGCACCCTTCTTTGACAGTTACGGAGAATTCCGCGGCTATCGTGGGGTTTCATCAGATATAACGGAAGAACTGGTACAGCGACGTCGGGTCGTTTCGGAGAATGAACGCATCGCGACGGCCATGGATCGTTTCAATGAAGCCATCGCCCTGTTCGATGACCAGGATCGATTGATATTTTGCAACAAAGCCTTTCACGAATTGAATTCCCGGATTAGCGATATGATCGTGCCCGGCATCACATTTGAGGAAATTGTCAGGGCCAACATTGGCAAAGGCCATTTCAGCGAAATGGGCGATAAGAGCGAACAATTTGTCCAAAGCCGTCTGAGAAAATTTTATCATCCCGAAGAACCAGTCGACCTGGAACTGCACAGTGGTGTGTGGCTGCGAGTCAGCATCAAGGCCTTGGAAAATGGCGAACGGGCTGTAGTTTCCAATGATATTACCGGTTTGAAGCGCGCAGAGACGGAACTGCGCGCCGCCAAGGAGCAGGCGGAGCAAGCCAATCGGGCCAAATCAATGTTTCTGGCAAATATGAGCCACGAACTCCGCACACCCTTGAATGCGATCTCCGGCTTCTCGGAAATCATCGGGCAAGAACTGTTTGGCCCCCTGGGCAATCCCAGTTACGTCGAATACGCCACGGACATTCACGCCAGTGGTCAGCATCTGCTAGCGATCATCAATGATATCCTTGATCTGTCCAGGATCGAGGAAGGTCAGGATGAGTTGGAGGAATCAGAATCTGCCATCGATTTTGTCATCGAATCCTGTATGCCCCTAGTACGTGAACGGGCAGCGGCAGCGGAAATAACAATCACCCAAGATATCGCCACGGATCTGCCGCGGGTCATTCTGGATGTTCGTCGGATGAAGCAAATTCTTATCAACTTGCTGTCGAACGCCATCAAATTCACCGAACCCGGCGGAGAGATCGTTATCGGTGCGAAGCTTGATGAAGCTGGAAGTATGAAACTGATGGTGCGGGATACGGGCATCGGAATAGAGCCTGAAGATATCCCCACGGCGCTGGAACCTTTTGGGCAAATTGAAAGCTCCCTCTCCCGTCGCTACGAGGGTACGGGGCTTGGCTTATCCCTGGCCAAGCAGCTTGCCGAAGCCCACAATGGTGAATTGAAAATTACCAGCGAATTGGGCGTTGGGACCAACGTGCAAATTATCCTGCCGCCGGAACGATTGGTATCAACAAAAACAATCGAGAACGAACCGTAAAGGTAATTTCTCGGAGCCAGCGCAGGTAGTTCAGGCCGTTCAGATCATTCCGCAAGATGCGTCTTAAACCATCCTAAAACGGCTTAAAACGGCTTATCGCCCTTCAAGGTCACCCGATGCAACAGGCGGGTATGACCATGATAATCGTTGACCGGATAGTGCTGGGCGCAACGATTATCCCAAAATGCCAGGGACCCGGGCCGCCAAATGAAACGGCAGCTAAATTCCGGCTGGATCTGATGGCGATAGAGATAGTCCAAGATCGGCGTGCTTTCCGCCTCAGTCATGCCGCCAAAACGCACAGTATGGCCGGTGTTGACGTACAACGCCTTGCGGCCGGTCTCCGGATGGGTGCGGACAACGGGATGTTCCGCCTCCATCACCTCTGCCGCCAGACCTGTGCCGCCGTCGGCGACGCGATCACTTCTGGTTGCCGCAGCACTTCCCTTGGCCGCGCTGTTAATGGCCGTCAAACCATCAAGAAACGCTCGCAAAGGCGCCGATAAGGTTTCATAGGCCTGATACTGATTGGCAAACAGAGTGTCCCCCCCCGCAGGCGGCAATTCCTTGGCATACAATACAGTCCCCATGGGCGGATTGGGCTGATAGACCGTATCTGAATGCCAGATACCACCAAAATTGACCGTCTCCTCCGGCAGTTTCAGGATTGGTGTAATTTCGGGATAGTCGTCCAAGCCTTTGACAAAGGGATAGATATCCGGCTCCCCAAAGCGAGAGACAAAGGCTAGCTGCTGCTTCGGCGTAATCTCCTGATCCCGGAAAAAGATCACCAGATGATCTAATAGAACCTGGCGAATATCGGCCACGGTCTCCTCCGCCAGAACTTGTGAAATATCGACGCCGCTGATTTCCGCGCCAATACCACCCGTGACGGGCTGAACCTCAATTTTAGATGCCATCGTATAGTTGGTTACACTCATTGTTGCACTCATCTAACTGCTGCCAGGGCTTCATTGATAGAACTTTGAAAATGCGCCAGAGCCGGTTCATTACGACCAAAAACCAATTCAGACTGCGCCTTTGACGCAAGGCCTGATTGGATGCCCGCGCTAACAGGAAAATCTTCTTCGTCCACGGTGCGAATGGTCAAATCCATATTGCGGTCCCAATGCTGCCTGGCGCTTTCAGTTTCCACCGGCTCCGGAATTAGAAAGTCCAAATACATCACGCATTCATCGACATTGTCGGCAACAGGATAGACCCGCCATAACTCCACATGATCGATCTGCATAACCAAAACCGTATTGGGGAAAAGCACATAAACCATCGCCGTATGGGTTATCAGATCCCAGTCGGCTTCTGGCAGATCACGCAGGGTCTCGATGGACCGCCGGGGGAGGGTCTCACGCAAATGCGGGCCAAATCCATCGAACAAGCATAAATTTGGGAACAGCAAGGGTCCAACCGTGTTGGCGTGCAGAACGCCAAAATGATAGGGTTCCAAAAAAGTATCGATCACCATTTTCCAATTGAAGTTTCGGCGCAGCACCCTGGTTTCATAAAGGTGATAGTCGGCAAAGCCATAATTCGCCAGCTCCGGGGCCAGGCCGCATAAATGGGCATCTGCATCAAGCTCCGCCCCTGGTGTTGGAATGACCCAGATCATGCCATCACGTTCGATCGCCGGCAGTTCCACCAAGCCGCGATCTGCCTTATCCACGCCGGCAAAGCTATCCTTGTCAGGTATGCCCATCAACGCGCCTTGCAGGCTGTAGCTCCAGCCATGGTATGGGCAGCTGAAGGCCCGACCGGTCTTGCCGCAACCCTCGACCAAGCGTGCGCCGCGATGGCGGCAGACGTTTAAAAATGCCCGTACGTCGCCGCCACGGTCCCGCACGACAACAATGGGCACGCCGGAATAATCATCTGTCAGGAAATCACCGGCGTTCGGCAATTGGCCGCTTAGCCCCATCAACAGCGGGTATTTCCGAAACAGGATTTCCTTTTCCCGGGCCAACCGTTCGGGCGAGTCGTAAGCGGATGTTGCATGGTACATAACATCAGGTGCCAGGGCCGTCGTATTCGCGTCCAGATGCGCAAATACTTCCCGCGTTAGTCGCACTTGCGTTGCATGCTCCACGTCGCCCACCCCTTGCCTTACGCCACAACAGTACATAGCAGATAAACGAAATTCCGGCCCTTTGTCACACGAAAAGTCTGCGACACATTGCAGCACATTTTGATCCGTATTAATATTCGTTAAGCATAAATTATGTTATTTGCCTTGAAATGCCGACGACGTAGCTTTGATAGCCGAACGCGGGATAAGGAAACCACAGTGATGAACTTTAACAGTCCAATATCAGTCCGGATAAAACGTTTGCCGCTTTTGGCGTTATCCGGGTTTGTGTTATTGGTCGCCGCGAATGGGCTATTGGGCCATGATAGGAGTCTTGCCGCACAAAGTGTCGGCGTTACATCCGCCGTTCTGCCGCAGGCAAATAGCACCCGGCCTAACGAAGAGACCCTGACCCTGCGTATTGGCGTCGATATTGTGGCGAACGAACGGGTCGTCACGGATGCGAAAGGAAAGCTTCAACTGCTTTTCCTCGACGGCTCCGCCCTGACCGTCGGGCCCAATTCCGAAGTCGTGGTTGACGAATTCGTCTATGACCCAAAGGCCAAAACCGGATCGTTGGCTTTTTCCGCAACAAAAGGCGTTTTCCGCCTTGTGGGTGGGAAAATATCCAAGAAAAAGGCCGTTCTACTAAGAACGCCCGAGTCCGTGATCGGCATTCGTGGTGGCATTGCCGCGGCCCAAATCAGCCCGGAAAAAGTCACCGCCACCTTCATATTTGGCGAGCGGATGACAGTGGAAAGTAGTGGCGCGACGGTCGCTGTAACCCGCCCCGGCTTTCAAATCAGTGCCCAAGCGGGACAGGCACCGTCTGCTCCCGTACGCGCCTCAGAGAAGCAGTTGACGACGCAACTAAATGCGCTGGAGAGCGATCAAACCCAAGATGATGCCCCTGACGTTCCAGTTGGCGACGAAGATGTTTCGAACACACAATTGGCAGCCATGGGGTCTGATGCCGAACCGATTGCGGTCGCTGTAAACGACCTACCGCCGCCACCGCCGCCGGGCGATACAGCAAGAATTGAGGGCAATGTCGATGTTGTAACGGCCTCTCAGCAGATGGTGGCCGATAACAACACCGGCGGTCTTACTTTGACCGGCTTCTATGGTCGCGCCAAACGAGGTACATCGACCCTTACAGGAACCCTGGACACCAACAGCACGCAAAATTTCGCCCTTAGCAATGTCGCCATCAGCAATGGCCGCTTCTCCGCCAATTCGTCCCAGGGCAGCTTTAGTTTGCGGGGGCCATCGGCAACCGGCTCGTTTGCACTATCTGCGGGCGACAGCACGGCCTTTGGTAACGGTCTGTTGTCTTCGGATCAGAGTTTCCTGCTGTACGAACTGACGGGCAGTCGGCAATTGGTTTTTGCCGGCCTTCCAACGCCAAGCACCGCCTTCCCCACCACCGGCGTCACGACCTACCTGACCAGGAATGACTTCACCCTAGGCGGCAGCAAGATCCCCCTGATCCCTTACGCCCACGGCGGCAACCTGACACCATTGAAGACACCGAATGCCATGATCTATTGGGGTGCTACCGGATCAGGTGCCCATCCGGGATTCTTAAGCGCAAACCTTGCCATCGTAGGTACCGGCAGCGCCCAGAAACATGCTGTCAGCTTGATGGTCGGCGAAATCCTTACGGATGGATCCTCCCGGCGCTTTTTCATTGGCGATGCGGTTGGAACATCGTTGATTTCTTCGACAGCGGACTATTATGGCTATTTCGGCGAAGTCGCCAGCCTTGATGTGGGCGATGGCAGCGATTTTTTCGGCACCAGCGGGCCGCATCATGCCGTCATCGGGGCTGAGGATGTCAATTCCCTGGATGTTACCTCAAGTTTTGGTCTGACAGAAAGTCAACGCAGCGCAGACACCACGATTTTTCCAAATATCCCCATATCCTCGACCAACAATGCCGCCGGATTGGGTGTGACACGCTCAACCCGGATCATGTCCGCCTATGTGGGCGGCGTTTCGCGGGACTTTAGCTCCGGCGGCACCTTCCTTGGGGTGCACAAATTCTATTCCATCAATACCACTGGCGGGAACAATTTCATCCAGACCAGCGCCGCCAATAATACAGTGCAGGGTTCTTTCAATATAATGAGCCCGTTTGCCAATGGCGTACCGGCAACGTTGATCGATTTTGGCGGCATAGGCACATCCTTCGGTGACGACAGCACATTTATCGATGATGGCCATTTCGGTGCCATTGGCTTTGATTCCGGCAGCCCGATCGAACCCGATATCGGCGTATTCCGGGATACGGATATCTCGTTGGCGGGCATAACGCCGTCGGGCGTGACCATATGCACCTGTGCCTACGTCACCTGGGGCTTTTGGGGCGCGGGGATCGACCCCAGCACCGAGCACGATATCGGCCTGGCCACCTGGGTCGCCGGCGAACGGGTTGCCAATTCGAACCTGAATTATACGGCGACGGGCACCTACAGCGGCACTCTCATCGGCAGCGTCGCCAACGGCCCCAATACTTCCAACGGATCGGTCGCGATCTATACCGCTGTTGGGTCCTATTCTTTTGCCTTGAGCATTGGCGTCAGCTCCCTCACGGCGACGTCCGGATCTTTGAGCATTGATGGTGCCACGATGACGTTCACCGGTTCCGGGGCCATCAGCGGCACAACACCAACGGAAGTCGTCGGCACACTTTCAGGGACGCGAGGTGAGACGACCTTATCGGGCACAATTCGCAGCGCCTTTTTTGGCACGCCGGCGAATTCATCATCCGCGCCCAGGAATGCGGCGGGTTTTTTCGCCGCGGCTGACAGCGCCAAAACCTATCAAGTCAGCGGCATCCATTTTTCCCAACTACAGCCCTGAGCCAACCTGCCATTGCGAAGGCTATACTGGACGAAGGCGGTCCAGGCGGGATATAGAGCAGGCAAGCGCTCACCTATAAACTATCGGAGAACCACATGCTTGGCCTGATGCAGGATCGCCCCCTACTCATTTCGTCGCTGATTGATTTCGCCGCACAATATCACGGCGATGTGGAAATCGTATCGCGCAGCGTGGAAGGTCCGATCCACCGATATAACTATTCCGAGGCCAACCATCGCGCCAAGCAACTGGCCCAAGCCTTGGAAGGATTGGGGATGCAGCTTGGCGACCGGGTCGCAACCCTGGCCTGGAACGGCTACCGTCATTTGGAATGTTACTACGGCGTGTCCGGCATTGGCGCGGTTCTCCACACCATCAACCCGCGCCTGTTCCCGGAACAAATCGTCTATATTGCCAATCATGCCGAAGACCGGGTTCTGTTCACGGAATTGACCTTTGTGCCTTTGTTGGAGGCTATCGTGGATCAACTGACATCGGTGGAAGCCATCGTCATCATGACCGACCGGGAACATATGCCCCAGACGTCATTGCCCAACGCGCTCTGCTATGAAGAGCTGCTGGCGGCACAGGACGGAAATTTTGACTGGCCCAGCTTTGATGAACGGACGGCATCTTCCCTTTGCTATACCTCCGGTACCACCGGCAACCCAAAGGGCGTTTTGTACTCTCACCGCTCTACCCTGCTGCATTCCTTCGCCGTTTGTAGTTTGGATGTCCTGGGTTTGTCTTCCCAGGACGCGGTGTTGCCCGTTGTGCCTATGTTCCACGCCAATTCCTGGGGCATTGCTTATGCCGCGCCCATGTGCGGGGCCAAATTGGTACTACCCGGCATGGGTATGGATGGTGCCTCTATCTACGAATTGCTGGAAACCGAACAGGTCACCCTTTCGGCCGGTGTGCCGACGGTCTGGCTAATGTTGTTGCAGTACCTGCAACAAAACGACAAGAAATTGCCCCACATGACGCGCACGGTTATTGGCGGTTCCGCCGCCCCCGCCTCAATGATCGAAACCTTCGAGCATGATTTTGATGTCACGGTCATCCACGCCTGGGGTATGACGGAGATGAGCCCGCTTGGTACCACCGGGAATTTAAAGGCCAAAATGGCCGACGCTGATTATAGCGAAAAGCTGGCTTATAAATCTAAACAGGGTCGCGCCATCTATGGCGTCGATATGAAGATCACCGATGACGATGGGGTGGAATTGCCGCGTGATGGTGTCGCATTCGGCCACCTGATGGTACGGGGTCCATGGATCACCAACGGCTATTTCAAGGGTGATGGCGGCCAGGTGCTTGATGATGCTGATTGGTTCGATACAGGCGATGTGGCGACATTGGATCCGGAGGGCTATATGCAAATCACGGATCGATCCAAGGATGTCATCAAATCAGGCGGCGAGTGGATATCCTCCATTGATCTGGAGAACATCGCCGTCGGCCACCCGGACGTGGCCGAGGCGGCGGTGATTGGCGTGGCGCATCCGAAGTGGGATGAACGGCCCCTGTTGATCATCATCCGTAACGAAGGCAGCTCCGTTGAGGGAGCTGAAATTCTGAAATTCATGGAGGGCAAGATCGCCTCTTGGTGGATGCCGGACGACGTTACATTCGTCGATGAAATCCCGCACACAGCCACGGGAAAAATTCAGAAACTTGTACTGCGTGAACAGTTTGCCGGCTATAAATTGCCAACCGCTTGAACAATACGCCTATACGGCTTATGCCGCCTGTTCGTTCTTCCATTTGTGGATAAAGCGTTCGACGATGGGATTGCCTGTATGGGCGATTTCTTCGGGCGGGCCGTTCCAGGCGACATGGCCCTCGTGTAACAAAGTGATCTGATCGGCGATCTGGATCGCCGTGTTGATGTCTGAGGTGATGGACAACGCCGTCGCACCCAATTCCCGGACATTGCGAATGATTAGATTGCCAATGACTTTTGACATGATGGGATCCAGGCCCGCCGTCGGCTCATCAAGCAGAATGATCTCAGGCTCAGACGCGATGGCACGGGCGATACCGACGCGCTTTTGCATACCGCCTGACAATTCCGACGGCAAAAGGTCCGCCACCGCCGGGCCAAGGCCGACAGATCCCAGACGCTTCACTGCC
>Ga0233429_1003027_pt1 | contig 16492 bp, 10 predicted proteins | sample SI_118_April2016_3_FD_179879 | JGI IMG/M metagenome (GOLD analysis project Ga0233429, IMG submission 179879) | Seawater microbial communities from Saanich Inlet, British Columbia, Canada - SI_118_April2016_135_MG | ecosystem: Environmental > Aquatic > Marine > Inlet | place: Canada: British... | reverse complement strand
GCATACAGAGCTTCAAAAATGAAACCTGTTGATGCATTAAGATATGAATAATCTTTTATACCTAAATTAACAGATTTTTATGCCCGGCAGTGTGGTCAATACGACTAGGTTCTGCCTTGCGTGAATATTGAAGTTAATGTCGGGCAAAACTATATCACAGTAAACTTTATAAACCTAAAATCGGCTTTTTCTTCCACAACATTCAGTGTGGGAATGTAATACAACGCGGCGACTAGAAATTCTTATCGTCAGTTTTATGTATCTCACTGGAAGTTATCACATTCAAGGAATTTAGACGGAGCAATGATGTCTAAATTCACAATGAGTACTCAAAAAAGTATGATGCAGACATGAATATTGGTAGATGGTAGCGCAATAAGACTTACGTCTTAATACCTAAAAATACTATAAAAGAAACAAGAAAAAATGATCGTACAATTCCCGTTGATCCTGCGGGAGGTCGCTGCTATCGGAATTCGAATTAGACATGCAAGTCAAGATCTCTTCGGAGGTCGGCGAAAGGCTCAGTAACACGTCGATAATCTGCCCTATGGTCTGGGATAACCTCGGGAAACTGAGGGTAATACCGGATAGAAGATTGATACTGGAAAGTTCTTTCTTTGAAAGGTCACGCCATAGGATGAGTCGGCGGCTGATTAGGCTGTTGGTGAGGTAACGGCTCACCAAACCGAAGATCAGTAGGGGGTATGAGAGTACTGTCCTCGAGAAGGGCACTGAGACAAGGGCCCTAGCCCTAAGGGGTGCAGCAGTTACGAAAACTTTACAATGCGCGAAAGCGTGATAGGGGAATTCCGAGTGCTTACTTTACAGTAGGCTTTTGTTAAGTGTAAGGAGCTTAACGAATAAGTGGTGGGTAATACTGGTGCCAGCCGCCGCGGTAACACCAGAGCCACAAGTGGGGGCCATTTTTATTGGGTCTAAAGCGTCCGTAGCCGGTTTAGAAAGTCCTTTGTGAAATTGTTAGGCTTAACCTAGCAGCGTGCAAGGGAAACTACTTTACTTGGGACCGGGAGACGATAAGAGTATGCCAGGGGGAGCGGTAAAATGTTTTAATCCTTGGTAGACTTCCGATAGCGAAGGCACTTATCGAGAACGGGTCCGACGGTCAGGGACGAAGGCTGGGGGAGCAAAACGGATTAGATACCCGTGTAGTCCCAGCAGTAAACGCTGCCCATTATGTGTTGCGTACCCCACGAGGGTATGCAGTGCCGTAGCGAAGGCGTTAAATGGGCCACCTGGGTAGTACGATCGCAAGATTGAAACTTTAAGGAATTGGCGGGGGAGCACTACAATCGGTGACGCGTGCGGTTTAATTTAACTCCACACAGAAAATCTCACCATGGGCGACGGCAGGATGAAGGTCAGATTAAAGGTCTTACCTGACGAGCCGAGAGATGTTGCATGGCCGCCGTCAGCTCGTGCCGCAAGGTGTCCGGTTAAGTCCGGCAACGAGCAAGACCTGTGTTTTTATTTGCTAGCGAGTTCTCCGGAATGATCGAGCACAATAAAGAGACTGCCTTGGTAACAAGGAGGAAGGTGCAGGCAACGGTAGGTCTGTATGACTCGAATCTCATGGGCTACACGCGCGCGGCAATGGCTAGTACAATTGGATGCAACACCGAAAGGTGAAGCTAATCCCCGAAAGCTAGTCTTAGTTCAGATTGAGGGTTGTAACTCACCCTCATGACGCTGGAATCGATAGTAATCGCTCGTCACTAGCGAGCGGTGAATACGTCCCTGTTCCTTGCACACACTGCCCGTCAAATCAACCGAGCAGGGTCTGAGTGAGGGTTGCATTACGGTGCGATTCGAACTTAGATTCAGTGAGGTGGGTTAAGTCGTCACAAGGTATCCGTAGGGGAACCTGCGGATGGATCACCTCCTATTTATTTTATTAAGCGAAAATCTTTTTTCGTTACCAGCCAAAATTATTCATGTCTGTCTCATACTCTTTGGGCTTGTAGTTAAATCTGGTATAACGCCGCGTTTGCAACGCGGAGGCTCCGGGTTCAAATCCCGGCGGGTCCAGTTTGACAAGTCAAAGAATACTCAATCACAAATCATACTCAATTCATTGAGAACTAAAAGTGCAGCTCCTAAACGTGCAAACGTTTTTGGGTGAAGTGTAGATAATTGACAAATCCAACGGGATTTACATCATATTTACAGTGCATAGGAAAAGTCAAGGTCTTTATACAAGTATAGTATAAAAATAAATTTAGTTTTAAACTAAGTATAGATTAACCTACGCTATTAGGTGGATGACTCGGCTTAGGCAGCGATGAAGGGCGTGGCAAGCTACGAAATGCCATGGCGAGGCGCATGCAGCCATTGAACCATGGATTCCTGAATGGGACTTCCTGTCTCATAGACAGTCCGCAAGGACGGCGCACCCAGGGAAGTAAAGCGTTACAGTACCTGGAGGAAAAGAAATCAAACGAGATGTTGTTAGTAAAGGCGATTGAAAACAACATAGGGCAAACTGAATCTTGCTAGAAATAGTTAAGAGATGTGGTGTTGCAAGACTTGTTTTTAACCCGAATCTTCTAATTCAAAATTGCTGGAAAGCAATGCCATAGAGGGTGATAGTCCCGTAGAAGAACGAAGAAGGGCTTACAAGTATCTTGAGTAGAATGCATTGGAAATTGCGTTCGAATTTGGGAGGCATCAACTTCCAACCCTAAATATACCCTAAGTCCGATAGAGAATAGTACAGTGATGGAACGTTGAAAAGAACTCTTAACAGAGAGTCAAAAGAGCCTGAAACCTAATAGTTATTGAGAGATACGGCCCTCAGGGGTTGTATCGTGCGTTTCGAATAACGAGCCAGGGAGTTTTTTTCTGTGGCGAGAGTAATTGCTTACGGCAAGCACTCGCAGGGAAACCAAGTGTCCGCAGTTTACGAGGGACATGGTATGAAAGTGCCACAAGTCACAGGGAAATTACCCGAAACCGGTCGATCTAACCTACAGCAGGATGAAGCGGACTTGATCGTCCGTGGAGGTCCGAAGCGGTGCTGTGTGCATGCGTTCGTGTGACTGTTGGTTAGGGGTGAAAAGCCAATCGAGATCGGTAATAGCTGGTTCCTGCCGAAATAAGCCTAAGTTTAGTCTCGACGGAGATCGCATATATGGTAGAGCCACGGATTTGTGAGTTTGGGGGAGAAATCCTTCGCTTACTTGTTCAACTCCAAACGTGTATGCATCGTAGAAGTCGGGAAAAAGGGGCGCTGGGGTAAACTTGCGTCTCTATGGGGGAACAACCCTCTCTATGGTTAAGGTCCCAAAGTATTTGCTAAGTGTTAAAGGGCGAAGGGTGTGCGTCACCCGAGACAGATGGGAGGTATGCCTAGAAGCAGCAATCCTTTAAAGAAAGCGTAATAGCTCACCATTCAAGGTCACGTGCCCTGAAAATGGACGGGGCTAAGCAAATCACCGATACCATAGTCCTCCGCAAGGAGTGAAGTAGGCAGGCGCTCTGCATGGGCAGAAGCTTTTTCTTAAGAATTAGTGGACCGTGTAGAGATGAGAATCCTGGTAGTAGTAGGATCTATATACGGTGAGAATCCGTAATGCCGAAAGCCCGAGGGTTTCTTCGCAATGTTCGTCATCGAAGAGTAAGTCGGTCCTAACCCATGTCCTAATTGGTCTAGAGGGAAGGGGAAACAGGTTAAAATTCCTGTACTAAATTCATACGTGCGGCAACGCAAGGTATATTTTTGACATTTCGGGCTACACTGATAGGTGTCGTCGCGTCTATTAACTTGGATAAATCTGTTGAGTATCGTAATGATGAGACACAGATTAAACAAGGAACAGCAGTCTTGTGGATTGTTCAGTAGATGCCTGGAATCCGTGAAAAGAAAATATGCAAGGATTGAATTTAACCGTACCAAGAACCAACACTGGTGTGGCTAGCTGAGAAAGCTAAGGCATGAAGGTTTAAACTAGCTTAGGGAATTCGACAGATTAGCCCTGTGCCTTCGGTATAAGGGGTCCCTGCGTCTGTATGTTCAGCATGCGGATACAGGGTTCAAATATCAAGGGGCTCCGACTGTTTAATAAAAACGTAGCGTTTCGCAAGCCCGCAAGGGTGTGTATGGAACGTGACATCTGCCCAGTGCCTGTATCTCAAACTCCTTTTCAAGGGAACTAAGGACAGGTAAACGGCGGGAATAACTATGATTCTCTTAAGGTAGCGCAATACCCTGCCGATTGAATGTCGGCTTGCATGAATGGTGTAACGAGGGTCCCATTGTCCCAAGCTAGTGTCCTCCGAACATACTGTACTGGTGTGAAGGCCAGTGACCTCCAGTGGGAAGCGAAGACCCCGTAGAACTTTACTACAGCTTGTCGTTGCTGTATAATGCTCAGTGTATAGTATAAGTGGGAGCTGTTCGATGGTCAACTCGTTAGGGTTGATCTAGGCGAAAGTGTAATACCACTCTCTTTGTATTGTATAGCTAACTCTCTACGAGAGAACATCGACTGGTGGGTAGTTTGGCTGGGGCGGCACCCTGCTGAAAAGATATCAGTAGGGCCCAAAGGTAAGCTCAGATGGTTTAGAAATCCATCGTAGAGTGCAAGAGCAAAAGCTTGCCTCACTGAGTTCCAACCGTTACGGAATTCAGGGACGAAAGTCTGGTCTAGCGAACCCCTATGTCCTTATTGATGAGGGCTAGGTATGACAGAAAAGCTATCTCGGGGATAATTGAGTTGTAGCGCCTAAGAGTTCAAATCGACGGCGCTGCTTGCTACTTCGTTGTCGGCTCTTCGCATCCTGGAAGTGCAGAAGCTTCCAAGGGTACGGGTGTTCACCGGTTAAAGCGGATCGTGAGCTGGGTTAAGAACGTCGTGAGACAGTTTGTATGATATCTACTGGGGGTGTAAAAGTCTGAGTGGAAGGATCTTTTAGTACGAGAGGAACAAAGGTTCGGCGCCACTGGTCTATCAGTTGTCCGACAGGGCAGGCTGAGCAGCTACGCGCCAAGGGATAAGAGCTGAAAGCATCTAAGCTCGAAACCCACCGCGAAAATAGACTTAAGAGTACCTGCAGAAGACAGGTTTGATAGGGTCGGGGTGTAAGTACCGAGGCAACGAGGTATTCAGCCCGCGATTACTAATAACTCACTTAATCTTATACTTAGATTATTACTATGGTCCTTGACTTTTCCTATGTATCTTTTTTTTAATTCTAAATTATACATAGTTAGAACTATAATGTTAAATAGTTCAATACATCTAAAATTTACATGGAAAGAAAATGTTGGATTACATTAGCAGTTATTGTAATTCTTTATTTCTTACTAAGAAACTTATTTTAGTTTAGTAAGAATTCAAATGTAAAGTAGTTTTCTTTAAGTTTACTTATCTTAGATAGTAAGATTTATATTATGTTATCATTCATCAGTGAAACATGGTAAGAAATGGCAAACAAACTAGAAGGGAAAAGTATAAACTGGGCAAAGTGGTGTTTAATGCATTCCAACACTTATACAGTTTAAATGAATCTGATGCCCTACTTTACTTGACAAACTTTTATGGTCCTATTGATCCAATGCACGTACCTGCTAAGCTTCAAGAAGTTTTGATTCCGTCCAAAAAAAAGTTCGAAAGTAGGTTGGATAGCCTAGAAGGATCGATTGAAAATTTAGGAAAATTACTAGATAAAATTCCAACAAGTCCAGAATGTGAAGGGGTTTTTTCATTCGAATATGGCTCTTCAAAAGAAGTTACAAATGTTAAAGCTAATCTACCTAGGTTTAAAGATTATGTTGAATCTCTTGAATTTGCAGGTGCATGGGAAGGAGAAAGGCCTAGTAATGGCGAAATTGAATCCATGAATAATTTTAGATTATTGAGAAGTTTAACATCATCTGTTCCATCTGTATATGATTTATTTCACCGAACAGAGGGATATAAACATATCCAAGAATTATCTCATTTTTTAAGAGATTTTATTGAATCTTCTCCGGAAGGAAATACTGTTCCTGCACAAAGATTAGGTTTTGATGTTGTAACAAATAATTTAAGTTATTTTCAAAGATACAATGCTAGGGAACATAAAGAAATTATAGTAAGTATGTTCAATGATCCTTCAGAACTTCAATCTAGATTATATGGTAATGAAGAAACAGAAGGAGTTTTGACTTTAGCAGAAAGTTACCGCCTTTTAGACAATGTATTGGATTTAGATGTTTTAGATGCAATCCCTTATTCTGGAACTGGATCCGAACATGTAAGTGAAATAGCCCCAAAATTAAAAAATCTAAAAAGTAAATCTGAGGGACACCAAAGAGTCAAAACACTAAAAACTTTTTTAAGATTATTAAATTCTACAGAGTTAGATCAAAGAGCAGATCTTTTAGACATTGTCAATAGAACCCTAAGTGAACAAGATGTAGATTCACTTAGTTTATATGGAAAAATTCAAAGTTCAGGATTAAAACCTGAAGATTATGTTGAGTTTTTAAGATCTGGAGATCAATTTGCATGGAGGCCTGATGGAAGTGATACTGCACTTGCAAATTTAACTAGTGAAACTTTTGAACCTGAAGATTCTGTTACAAATTATTTGAATGTTGTAGGATCAAAGTTTAATATTCTTAGTGCACTAAATGAAATAGCTTCAAATAAACAAGGGGCTCCTGCAGCTAAAGAATTAATGTTAAATCCTTCTCTTTTATTTTTAGATAATAATGCAGTTGAGTTAATGACTCTTGCAAGAGATTATAATCAAGGAATGTTAATCATTGAAAGATATGCAACTGTAATGGCTGAAGGTTTACATGAACGGGCAGAAGCAGTACTAAAAGTTGGACAACTAAGACCATCTAGATTGGATTTAAAATTCATTAGAGAAAGAATGAGATCTCTAGATGAACAAGAAATGGGAAGTGTAATTGCTTGTAAAACTACAGAAGAATTAAAAAATTTATTAAAATCTAAAGAAAAAAACAAATCACAAAAACCCAAACTTACTGAAGGGGTCTCTTGGTTCGAATTATTAATTAAGAGTATGGCTAAAAGAGGGGCTAAGGAAGAAAATATACATTCTGTAGAAAATGCTCATGAACTTTTATCTAATCATGAAGGTAATCCTCGCCTATTAAGAAATATGTTTAGAACACAACCAAGAAATTTGGGAGACCTTTGTAACCATGTAAATGATCATTCAGAAAATGAAACCTTTGGCATAATGATGCAAAGAGATTCATTATTTCAAAGATATAAATTAGGACTTGCAACTGTAGAAGGATTTTATGAAAGATTCTCTGATTTTGTATCTCAAGAACATTCAAATCCCTTTAATGCACTTCAAAGTTATTTACCTTTAGAAGAAGTCACACCAAAAGTTGAGACACTTCAAGAAATACAAAGCGACACTACAAGTGAAGTTAATATATCTGATTTCCCTGGGAAGATTTTTCTATGTGGTGGAGATTTCAGGACAAAGGCTAAAGATGCAATATTAAAAAGAATACCTGGCGTTATTTTTTATGGAGATGCAAAAGAAAATAAAAGGTTCAAAATCAATGGGATAAGAGAACAATTAAATTCTAACGATGCAGTGTTCATTATAAAGCGGAATATTTCCCATACTGGAGAAGGCCAAGCAATAAAACAATGTGAAATGGCAGGTTTAAGGCCAATACCTTGTCCAACGAGAGGTTCAGCTTCAGTCTCAGATTTTATGGAATCTGAAATAGGAAAGATAATGTATAATCTATCTCAAGAGTCTACTTAGGAAAAAAGTCGTTCAATAAAGTTTGTTTCTTAATACCTTTACCAACAACTTTTTTCTTGCCAACCCACTCGTGACACATAAACTTGTATTCACAATAATCACATAATTTAGTTTTATTAGTTGGAAACTCAGTACATGTTTCAATCTCAATTATTTTATCTTCAACTTCTAATTTTAATTTACTTAAATCCCCTGGGGTCCTTTCAGAACTTAATTCTTCATTAAATGCTAAGAAATTCCAAACTAATTTAACATTTTTAGCATCGGGATAGTTATTCCTTACCCATATAGAATACATCGCTAATTGCCTATCTTGATCTAATTCTTCCTGACTTTTTATTGTGCCGCCAGTTTTATAGTCAATAACATAGTAATTTCCTTTTTCATCTGCAGCAAGCCTATCAATTTTAACATAATACTTATTGTTATTATTTAATTCAAGCTTTTCATTAGTTTCAACACCAATTATTTTCAACTGATCAAAAGGATGGTATTTATCATAATAACTTAATATAAATTCAACACCCATATTCTGATACATTTCAGCATTAGCGTACTCTTTGGCTACAACAATATCTTCTGTCCAGTTATTCTTCCAATGTTGTAAATAGAACTGCATCAAATCATCTTTAGAATTCATCTTACTTGATTGTAAATCCTTATACAACTTTTCCAAGGTATCATGGACCATTGTACCCATAAAAGCCTCAATACTTCTAACTCCTGTGCGAATCCTTTCAATATACTGCAATCTAAACTTATACTTACATTGGTCAAATGTTCCTAATTTGGAGTTTGAATAAATTCCCATAAGAATAAATTAAAATTTCCTTATTTAAATTTTCTCCAGACACTTTATTTCTGCCTTTTTAAACCAGCAAAACTTAAAAGTCGGAAAAGTAAAAAATGTCCTACAAATGCCTCGTGTTAATATAGACGACTGGGAAGATAATGAACAAGAGAATTTTAGAAAAATAAGTAGGGTTTCCAGTAGTTACAGAGGGAAAAAAGAAAGAGGAATAACTCCTGCTTCCAATTCCGCTAGAAAATTAAGAGTTGTAAGTGATTTGAATTTAGAAGATTATAGATTTTTAATAGATGATTCAAAATTTGGAAATGAAGTAAGTAATTATTTGACTGGTTTTGAAGAACTTACATTACGTTATAGATATGGTGAGGCAATGGGAGAATTTAGTGATAACTTCAAGGGCCTTCCTGGAGAAAATTATTGGTTAGATACATCCTTTATGATAAAACCTAATCTTATGGCTGGCATTCACCCCCGACACGGAGAATTAATTCTTTGTGATTATTCTTTTTTAATTGCATTAGATAGAGGTCTTACGGGTTTAGACGAATCTTACAAAGAAATGGGAAAAGAAGTAAGAAAAACAAGAAAAGATCAATCTAAAAAATTACGTGAAGTCCTTGGAATGAAAACTGTCTATGTTCCGCAACAAATACGAGCAGAAATTTCTGCAGGAACAGAAGGGTTCAGAAGAAAGTGGGAAGAAAATAAGAGAAGAGGAAATGATTTTTACGCAGGTATCTTGGGTAAGAGGTTACATAACCTTAAATTATTAGAGTCAGTAGTTAATTCAAAAGATTCGGATGATCTAGTCGAAGATTTAAGTTTAGAGCAAAACTTGTTTAGTCATTGTGTATATTTGGCTAATCAACATAGGACGGGTACAAGTCCAACAGATAACCATTTAGTGGCATACGCATTAACCAAGGCAATAGAAAAAAAAGAACCTCAAATAGTTTTAACTAAGGATTGGGGTATACACCACTTAACTAGAAAAGTTGCAAACTCTGCAGCAAGAAGAATTAATGGCTATACTCTTCCAAAGTTCCATCTAAATAGTTCTTATTCTAATGGATCTGGATTACATGCGTTAGAATTGATTCCAGAGTTTTGATTTTTACAAACATTTAAAAATACTTTTTTTAAAATAAAAACAATAAACTAGAGGTGCAGTAACATGTTTAAAATTAACAAAAATAAGTGGGTTAAAGTAAGAAAATCCCAAATTCATAATAAAGGCGTATTTGCCAAAAAAGATATTCCTAAAGGTACCTATCTGATAGAGTATGTAGGTAGAAAGATTACAAACAAAGAAGCAGATGAAATTTCAGAAAGAGAAGTTTCTGAAGGAGTAGTTTATTTATTTGAATTAACTAGCAAATTAACTTTAGATGGTAACATCAAAGGAAATGATGCTAGATATATCAATCATTCTTGTGAGCCAAATGCTGAGTCCCTAAACGACGATGGAAGAATTTGGATTGAAGCTATGAGAGATATAAATAAAGGCGAAGAAATCACTTACGATTACTGCCTAACAACCGATGACTACAAAGATCATCCTTGTAGATGTGGTGCAAAGAAGTGTAAGAAATATCTTTCACTTCCAAAGAAAAAATAAGGTGGGTTTAACCACCAAATAGTTTGGATAACCATCCGAACATTTTTTTCATTGCGCTTTGTTGTTCCTCTATGTTTTCACAAACACCGTATCTTGCAGAATTACTCTTACATTCGTAGTTATTGTTTGCCTCAGTTCCATCTTCCTTTTGTAATTTAATATTCTTACCTAAATCACAGTAACTTGAAACTCCTTCATATTCAAGTCTTGTTCCGATGGGTAAACACTTGTTTATTTCAGAGTTAACTAGGCATCCAAATGTACAATCTGGTTGCATATTAAAGAGTTTTTCAGGTTTTTCAGGGCCATACTCTCTATCAACTTCATATCTCCAATCTTCATCTGTAAAACTATCTTGCCCTGCACTAATACAGTTAGCCAGTGCTTTAGTGCATGTTTCCGGATGATTTCCCGCTTCACATTTCTGATTTTCAGCTATACATCTATCTCTAGATTCATCATTTTCATGCCCATAATCTTGTCCTTCAACAATAGTGTAGGTTACCGAATCTCCTTCAGAACCACTGTTGGTTGAAAGTCCCTTAAGCTTCAATACAAATTCATTATTTGTTTCATACAAATCTCCGCTGGACATTTGAGGTGTAACTTCTCCGTCTATTTCAAAGACAGCAGACAGAGGAAATGTATCTTCAACAATTAGGAGTTTAACTATATGGTTTTCACCTTCATATTTATGATTTCTAGTATCGCCCTCTAAAAGGCAATAGTGTTCATCATTCCCATAAGTCTCTTCATAGCTATCGCATCCATAATATTGTCCTTCAACAATAGTGTAGGTTACCGAATCTCCTTCAGAACCACTGTTGGTTGAAAGTCCCTTAAGCTTCAATACAAATTCATTATTTGTTTCATACAAATCTCCGCTGGACATTTGAGGTGTAACTTCTCCGTCTATTTCAAAGACAGCAGACAGAGGAAATGTATCTTCAACAATTAGGAGTTTAACTCTAAAGATTTTCCCATTATGACTGTGGTCTCTAGCTTCGCCTTCTCCAAGACAGTAGTGTTCATCATTCCCATAACTATCTTGGTAGGGCTCACATTCGTATTCGTAAGCTTGCCCTTGAGCAGCTTGCAACATTAATGTAATTATCATTAACGTCATCAATCCAATTATATTTTTCATTTTCATTTTAGTTTGTAACCTCATTCGGTTTGTCTTAGTTCCAACAAATAAATTTCATATATATTCCTTGAGAGGATCTAAATAATAATATAAGAATTTTAATCGAACCAATACAAAAAAGAAGACTAAATATCGGTCCATTAAAGAAAAAAGCTTATTTTAACAACCAATCAGAGATTTTAACCCTTTTTAGCTTTCCTTCTCTTTCCATTGTTAGTATTTTCTTAGATTCCAATTTATTCAATGTCCTTGACAAACTTGTCTTAGGAATCTTCAAACCATGTCTTATTTTTGAGGATGTAGAAGCATTTCCGTTAGAAATAATGAATTCCATTATCTGTTTCTCACTATCACTTAAGGTTTTAAGAATAGCTTTCAACTTCCCCTTAGTAGGACTCTTCTTAACAATCTTCTTTTTCTTAGGTTTGAACTTGTATAATGTGAATAAAGAAATTAAAATAAAAATGACCCAATAAAAGCTAATTCCTGAATCAATCTTATCATTTAAAATTAATTTAATATCTATAGAATCACCTTGGGTTGTTTCAAATACATTTTTATCCATAAACTTTCCATTTGTAGAAAGTATTGTACATTCACCAATTGGAACATATGTAGAAAATCCTCCGTACTTGTCAGTCTTCCTTGGAAAATCAATACTACTCAACGAATTACAATCAAATTCAAGATCAACATTTCCTAAAAGATTATCCAGTGAATCATAAACAGAGCCTCTAACTTGTGCAATTGGAAATAACACAATATCTTCCATTGATTCTTCAATCTCTCCATTGAAGTAATAATCCATAATTTCCGTGTTAGGATCATCTAAAATAACTTCAACAATTTTACCATAAACGCTTGACTCAAATTTCAAAGCACCATCATTAACCAATACCACCCTATCACTGTCAACAAGGGCAACAATATTGTTTAACTCATTTCCTGAAGAATCGACTAATTCTAAAGAAATTAAATCATTTTGGCTAAAAACTGGAGAAGAAAATAAAATAATTCCTACAGTCAATAATAAGATTTTTTTCCAAATCATCTGAAGAAGATTAACTGTTACTTTATATCTTTTACTTATGGAAGATAAATCTTCCATCTCCGCACATTACAGTTAACAATGTGTTTTTCTCAATAGGATCGAATCCTTTTATATCTACTTCAGAAAAAATACAATGCTGTTGTGGATGACTGTGTAAATCTAACATTGTTCCCTTGGGACAAGGAGAACTTATTACCCTATCATAATCTTGAAAATGAATATTTGGTAAAAAAACTGTATCTAAAATGTATTTGCCTTCAATATATTCTCCCATAACACATGCTCTAAACTCTTTTTCATTTTCATAATAGAGTGTAGTTAAAACTTTACTAGCCATAGGACTAAATATCATTCTACCATAATTACTTCCAATATAGCCATCTTCAATTTTCTCACTATCAAAAATTCCTGCAATTGCACCCATAATTGTAAATCCAGTTAACATATAGCTCAAGATTAATAAAATCATAAAAAATCCTACCACTTTCCAAACGTACTTACCAAAATTACCTTTATCTTCCAACTCATGGGGCTCAATAGGTCTTAGTAATTCTTTTTCAGCACTCATTTCAGAAAAAGATTTCAAAATTAGCTATTTAACTCTTTCTTAAGGTTCTTAACCATGTCCTTAATTACATCAAATCCACTTTGCCAGAATTCTTCTTTAGAAATATCAATTCCTACCTCATCCAATATATCTGCAGGAGCCTTACTTCCACCATAGCTCAAGATTTTTTTATATTTTGGAACGAAAGATTTTCCTTCTTTTTTGTACATATTAAACAATGCCAAAACCAATAAGTTTCCAAATGCATAAGCATAACAGTAAAATGGAGTGTGGTAAATATGAGGAATATATTTCCATTCATGTTGGAATACATCATTCACTTCAACAGAGTTTCCGAATTGTTCTTTTAAATTTCTAACCCATTCTTTATTAAGGTCTTTTACAGTACATCCTTTTTGTACCATTTCATGAGCCTTTTGTTCAAACATAACAAAATAAGATTGTCTTATTATGGAAGCATAAATTCCATCTAATTGGGTAGCCAGTAAGTTTATTCTTTCATTTTTCTTCATCCCTTCATTTAATAATTTTTCTTTAAGCAACATTTCTGAAAATATTGAAGCAGTCTCTGCTAAAGGCAAGGGTGCATGGAAGTCGAAAATAGTCCTTTCTTCTGCCAACATGTCATGAATTGCATGCCCAAATTCATGGGCAATAGTATTAACATCCTTAAATTTGCCAACAAAATTTACCAAAACATAAGGGTCTACTTCAGGTGCAACACTGAGGCAAAATGCCCCTCCACGCTTACCCTTGTTAATGTCCGAATGAACATGTTTATTGTCAAACATTCTTTTAGCCATTTCATAAAACTTCGGATCAAAGTCATTGAAAACATCGAGAACTATTTTCTTAGCTTCATCAAATTTATAATCTTTTGAAACATTCTTCAAAGGAGCATACAAATCATACCTTCTTAGTTTTTTCATTCCAAGAATTTTGGCTTTTAATTTAAAATATTCTTGTAATACCTTTATATTTTTCTTACAAACATTCAACAAAGCTTCAATAGCTTCATCAGGAATATTATTTCCCAAATTTCTAACTGAAATTGGAGATTTATAGTTTCTTAATTTAATACCTTCATTAACCCAGTCTAAAACAATGCTTCTATAAATTTCACCAAGAACATTTTCTTCATCACCATATCTTCCAAGCATAGTTTTATAGGCATTTTCTCTTATCTTAGGATTAGGACTTTTACATTTTCCAGCTAGTTCTTCTCCAGTGAGACCCTTTTTACCTCCCAGATCATAAGTATAAGCATTAGTTATTATTTCATAGATATTTACAACTGCATTTGCACCAGTAGTATCCTTAATATTCATTATTTTTTCTTCAGATTCACTCAATGTATATTTGTTAAATCTTCTAGATCTATTCATCATATCTCTATGCTTTCCTAAATCTTTCAAAATCCTTTTAGCATTTTCCTCATCAACGTCTTTCCACCATAGTGAAAAGAACATTAATTTATTAGAAATATCTGTCAAAAATTGTTCTATCTTTGAATTTAATGCCTGTGCGTTATGGTCTGAAGTGTTTTCACTAATTTTCAGACCAATGTAAGACCCAAGCCTATTTTCTACATTACTTATTTCTTCTAATTTGCAGATTAATTTGTAAACGTCTTTTCCAGAAATCTTATTGTTTAATTTAGTCCTATTTCTTTCAAAAGAATAAACTTTCTTACTCAAGTCTAAGAATATCTTTTCTAAAGATTTAGCATCTAAAGAAGAATAAATATCACCTAAATCCCATTTCACCATACAATAAAAATATCTAATCTGTTTTTAACTGTTTTGTTTAAAGAAAAATAAAAAAATAAAAATGGTTGCTTTTGACACCCAATAAGCTCTACCTTCTTCTAGCTGCTGTAGTTTTTCTGGTAGTTGATCTTCTTGCAGTGGATTTTCTAGCTGTAGATTTCCTTGCTGCTGATCTTTTAGTTGTAGCTCTTCTAGTAGAAGTTTTTCTGGTAGTCTTCCTTGCTGCTGCTTTTCTAGTTGTTTTCCTAGTGGTTGCTCTTGCAGTGGATTTTCTAGCAGTTGACTTTCTTACAGTTGTTTTAGCTGCTGCTTTTCTTGTAGTCTTTCTAACAGTTTTTCTAGCTGTAGACTTAATTGCAGATGCTATTTTTCTTACTGTAGATCTTCTCTTTGAAGTAGCTTTTCTTGCTGCTGCCATAATGTTTCACCTCTTGAAAATGATTGTATTTTTACAACAACATTAGTATAAAAACATTTCCTTAATTGTTCTTCAATAAACAATCTGAAACTTTTTTATCAGAAATCTTTCCAACTCTTTTTTGAAAGTCACTTGTAAAATCTACCAAAACATCACCGAACATTTTCTTAACTTCACCGCTTAGTAACTTTCCAGATTTGTAATCTTTAATTAAATTTTTACCATCTTTTTCATCCAAGAATAAATTGGTTAAGTAAAAACAAGGAATATCCTTATCTGGATCCCCTCCATACTTTCTCTGTTCTTCAGCAGTGTCCTTTCCACCAGATAGTGCCTTATTGACCTTCTTTCTCAGTGTTTTTTCATCATCCTCTAAAGAAATATTATTGTTCTTAGATTTAGACATTTTTTCTCCATCCAATCCAGGTAAGAACGTAATGTGTAACACAGAAGGTTTAACATATCCTGCTCTCGAAGCAATATCTCTTGCAATTCTCAAATGTGAATCTTCGTCAGGTCCAATTGGAACCAATACATTCTTTATATTTCTTAATTCTTGAGGTAATAACACATGTGCAGATTGAACTGCAGGATAAAAATACAATCCAGGGTTATCTTCTTTTTTGTAACCATAACTAGAAATTATTTCGGACAATGTAACCCTCTTAGATAATTTAATTGCTAAATTGTAAATATTGGTATAAATTTGATCTATAATAATAAATGTTTTTTTAGGGTCAAAACCGTATGCTAACATTTCTTTGGCTAATTTCATTGAAAACTTTAAAGCTTCTTTTTGGTCTTTTATTTTACCTGAAACATAACTCTCATCATCAGATATGGGGATATAAACTGGAACTCCATATTTCTTTTGAAAGTATAAATTAGTATCAAATACAACCTTATGCCCTAAATGTAATGTGCCAGAAGCATTAACGCCAGAAACAATCGCACACTTTTCTCCTTTTTTCAAAGCTGCATAAAATTTATCAAAATCTCTATGTGAATAAATTAATCCTCTTTTGAATGCATAAAAGTCGGGAACATCTTTCAAAGAACTAATTTTCTTAGCACCAAATCTTTCCACTAACTTTTGATTATCTGCTAATAACCTCTTTTTCATAAGTTAATGATTCTAAATAAGATATATAAAACTAACCCTCTATACGATCCAAGTATTTTTCATAAGCAGCGAGAGTTCTTTCTTTTGTTACACTAGGACCTTCCCCTTCCTTTTGAGGTAAATGAACTATCTTGCTTCCTCTTCTAGTATACCACTTTTCAATTCTTCTGCTAGCATAAACATCTGCAATTCTATTTTGGAAATTAGATTCTTCAAACAA
>Ga0233429_1003018_pt1 | contig 16520 bp, 13 predicted proteins | sample SI_118_April2016_3_FD_179879 | JGI IMG/M metagenome (GOLD analysis project Ga0233429, IMG submission 179879) | Seawater microbial communities from Saanich Inlet, British Columbia, Canada - SI_118_April2016_135_MG | ecosystem: Environmental > Aquatic > Marine > Inlet | place: Canada: British... | reverse complement strand
ATAGTAAAAGTCTAGATTTTTTTTAATTTAGTAATTTCAGCAGGTTACGCTGCCTGTGTGGGAATAGTTACGGGAACCTAATCCACCATCATTTTTATACCTTTTTAGCTTATTTTCATCACCCCAGCTTTCACCTGTATGCCGTCTGAAAAATCCAGGTCAAGGGTTTTAGGCGTCTCATCGAGGATGCTGTATTTGTTGTCGCCGTTGCCTAAACCACGGTCTTTGATGGATGCCCGTGTCAACACCAGCCTGTCTCCGTAATCAAACAGGGTGATAGATCCTTCGATGGTTTTTCTCTCCCACTCCGTCGTTGTATAGGTAATTTCAGGCTCTCCAATGTCGTAATAATAAAAAAAGGTGTTTGGGCTGTCAATGACTTCTGTCAGTATTGCCTTGCCGATTTCGAGGCAGGAAGTTGCCCCCATATCTTTCAGATTGTAAAGAATGAAACCGATCAGTGCATTTTCAGGGGTGCCGTATGTTGCCCCTTCGACCGTATTGACGACTTCCAACGAGTTCTGTGGCCTCGCACGTTTTTCTATCATGTAGGAGTTATCCCAGCTTACAGGGGAAAAATATCCGGGGAGAGGATCCCAAAGTTTCTTGTACCCATGGGAGTTAGCATAGGCAAAAAAATTTTCTTTATGATTTTCAGGCTTGAAGGCGCCGAATAATTTACGTGTCGGTTTAAAGTACACCTGAATCGTTTCACTGTGTGAAGATATGTTCCCGGACAGGCCGATAACCTTCAGCGTATAGATCCCTTCCGTCAGATCTTCCAGCCGATTTCCCGCCGCGTCCGTATAGTCAGTATCAAAATCCTTTGTCGCTCCGCCTAATACGATTCCGCCAAAATAATCCTCTGTAACCAGTACTTTGTTTCCAGGATAGTAGAACCCACCAGGAGAATCCACCAGATCCGGAGCCTTATACAGGTTATGGGCAACGCCGTCGGGGTAGTCCTGTTCTATGGCACTATCTTGGGTTATCCCGGTCAATTCATCGACGTCGCTTTCCAATGTCCTTACGGGTGTTCCTGATGCGGTTTCTCCTTTATAAAGCTCTATCCTTATATTCCCCGGTATTTGAACTCCATCAGAAAAAAGCCCGATCACGTAAAAATCGCTCTTTTCACCAAAATACCGCTCATCCAAACTGGGGTATTTAATTGTGAACGTCTTGCCGAAATATTCTGGACTCGAGTCCAGGCATGAAATTGTAAAAATCAGCCCAAGGAAAACACCAAATGGAATAAGCCTTTTTACAGAGAATAGAATCCGGTTGACGAACCGTTTTTTCATTGCATTTCCATATCTATTTTATGGCAACTCTGAGCCGGATGCCATTCTCTTTTACCGACTACAATTCCCGAATCGCATCGAACTGTGCCGGATACTGGCTGGGGTCGATGCGTGCCTGGATGAGTGTGAATTGCTTCGACTGCAGCGCTTCTCTCAACGCATCGGCATACTCCGACTCCGTGCCCACGGAGACTCCATTGCCCCCGAAGGCCTCGGCGAGCTTGACGTATTCCGCCCCCTTGAACTCGGTGCCGACCACTGCCAGATCCTTCTTCATCTGCTTGATCCTGATCTGACTGAGCACCTGGTCGCTCAGCACCACGATGACAGGCGCCACACCCAACTGCATGGCCGTCTGCAGCTCTGCCATCCGCATTGAAAAACCACCGTCGCCGCAGAGGCTGACCACCTGCCTGTCTGGGAAGACCAGCTTAGCCGCAATGGCCGAGGGAACGCCAAACCCCATGGTGCCCAACGGGTTGGACATCAACACGCAGTTTGGCTGAAACGGGCGCCAGATTTGACTGAGAATCAGCTTGGAGGCGCCCACATCGGTGGTCAGTATCACGTCAGGGTCTGTTAATTCTCGGGTAATATCGGAGACCCTCAAAAGGGACAACCCCTGGGTGGGCAGCGCCAGGGCGTCATACACATCCTTGCGATAAGCAGGGGCGACGCTCTCCTCCCATTTATGTTCTTCCGGCAGCGATTCGGAAAGCAGCGTTAAAATTTCGGCGATGTTGCCGACCAGTTCCATCTCAGCGTGGTAGATCTCATTATAGTTGGTTACCCGATCGATGGTGATCATGGGCTGGCTGTACTTCCAGGGCTTGGCCAGTATATCTGCGGGGTCCAACCCGATGCCGATGATGAGATCGGCTTTCCCCAGGATGGTCATCTCCAGTTTGCCGCCGATAAAAACGCCGGCGGAATAAGGGTGGTTCTCCGGCAGCGCCCCCTTTGCCTTTGGGGTGCAGAAGACTGGAGCACCGATCCCCTCGGCAAAAGCCTTGAGTTCAGGGTATGCGCGATCCCAGCGTACTCCCATGCCGGCGATGATGACCGGCGCCTTCGCCTCCCGGAGCCTGTCCACCACCCGGCTAAAGCCTGCCGGTTCCTCGGAGTAGAGGCGCGTCATAACTTGCTTTGAAACCGGGGGAAGCGGCTTGTCGGCGACTTGTTTCAGAACAACATCGTCAGGGATGTCCAGCTGTACCGGGCCGGGCCGGTCCTCCAATGTCGTTCGAAAGGCCCGTTGCAGGGTCTCGTGGGCCCACTCGGCCGACAGCGACGCCGTCCACTTGGTGATGCCCTGAAAAACCTGCCTGGCGTTTAAAACCTGCCGCAGTAGAACCTGTGTGGCCCCTAATGGGTAGTTCTCCGACAGGACTAATAGCGGGGCCCGATCTAAGTAGGCATAGGCCACACCATTGGCTACGTTGGTGATACCCGGTGAGATGGCCGTTACAACGACACCGGGTATTCCGGTCAGCTCGCCCACAACGCACCCCATCATCGCGGCCGCCGTCTCGTGCGTGTTGAGGACAAACGGGATGCCGGCCTGTTCGGTAGCATTGAGCAGTTCAATGGTGCCTCCCCCGCCGGGTATTCCGAAGATGTACGGTACGCCCTCACGCTTCAACATGGTAGCGACCAGTTCGACAACATTTGCCATGGTGTTCTCCTTGTTCGTTTGGGGAATCGGAAAAAAATTCCTGACCCAGTGGACCCGCTCCTGGTTACCCCCCGGAAGGGATGTTTGATTTTATAAAACGGTAAATAAGGCTAAACAAAGATAACAAAGATCCGATAGGATTGGTAGTCTTTTTGATTTCCGGATAAACCGAAGCAATAGGTCGCTATCATAAAAAGAAAAATAATAAGTAAAGAAGATTCATCTCCCGATTAGTTGTAGTAGTTATGGCAACAATAAGTGGATAATCTCGAATTGAGCAGGTGTATCTTTAGAGGATTCGGGGGGTCCCCGTGTAAATCAACGGGATCTTCGACAAGGCTTCGAGTGAAATGTTAAAGAATTAAAAAAATCTATTGTATCTATTCCTTCGAATATAGCAGCAAAGTTATGGAAGAAAGACAACTTAATTGGAGAAGAACCCATGTTGAAAACATACTGAAATCAATCGCAATGTAGAATAATCCACATGGAAATCATGCCACCCAAGAGTTTGAATTTTTCGATTTAGCTGAACGCAATCAATATCGGGATAATTCGGCATACAGCTTTTCATACTCCAGATAAACCCGGGTATTAAACCCTTATCCATCCCCTTTTCTTCCAGACGATGCATCAGTGATTGCAGATGGCTATTAAAAACGTCCATTATCGATCCTCCAATATATTCGGCTGGCTGGCGGAGGAATTCTTACCAGTTGAGTTTGTCGATGCTAGTTGCCGGCGGTGTCTCTACCGCACAACTCCTCGAGTTCGGAACAGCAGGTTTGAAAAGGCTTCCCGAAATGCCGTTATTGAGGACCGCGCGCCTCTTGCTAAAAACTTTTAAGTATGTTTGCAGGTGCACGGTTAAAACAAGATGCACGAACATCCGAGAAGCCAATCTTAATATCAACAAAAATTGAGTGTATGGTGATATCTGAACTGATAAAGAACAAAAATTCACTTTCGGAACTATTCTAATTCAATTCGCATGCCAATATTTCATTACCATTCAACTTTTTAATGCGTCCGGAATAATTTCTTCATGCAAAATGGTCTCACCTATTTCTCAATGTTCGATAACGATCTGTTCTGAAAATGAAAACAGAATAATCGGGAAAATCTGTTGAGGGATATTTCATCCGGGAATTCGATTAGAGTGGAAATAAAACATGATTGGGTGTCTGGAAAAAACAGACCCCAACTGTCAAATCTATGGTGAATCATGTCAGAATATGAACTGCTGCGTCAGCCGTCATAACGCCTTTCTACCGAATCCATCATGGGAGCAAATTCCCTGGCAGTCAATCAAAACAATTGCCTAACTGCATAGAATTTATTGACATTTTTCGATCCTTCCTTTATCACATCCTTCAGGAGCCTGCACATGCACAAATATTTTTTCAAAAACTGGAGACCCCTGTAATGGCCCAAAAACCGACTTATGTAGAATTGGAGAATCGGATCGATTCACTTGAAGAGAAGATTCGAGTATTGAAAGAAGCCGAAGAGGAACGGAAACGGTGTAGGCAAATATTCGATTCTGAGGAGAGATACAGAGCCTTGATTCATGAAATGGGCAATGGGTTTGCTCTGCATGAGATTATTTTGGACAAAAACGGCACCCCCTGTGATTATCGTTTCCTGGAGGTAAATACCGCGTTTGAGAAGATGACGGGTCTGAAAACCGATGATATTATCGGAAAAACGGTTCTGGAAATCCTGCCAAAAACCGAATCCTATTGGATAGAAGCATACGGCAAGGTTGCGCTGACAGGGGATTCCTTAACATATGAGAATTACGCTCAAGAATTTGATGGATATTTTGAAGTCCTTGCATACAGCCCTAGAAAAGGAAAATTTGTCACCATATTTACGGATACAACAGAACGAAAAAAATCTGAAAAAGCGTTAGGGTTCACACAGTTTGCGATTGACAGGTCCTCTGATGCGGCTTTCTGGATGGGAAAAAATGCTCAGTTTATTTACGTAAACGATATGGCATGCCGTTCCCTTGGCTATTCGAAAGAAAAACTTCTAGGCATGACCGTTTTCGATATCAGCCCGGATTTTCCTCCGGAAACCTGGCAGGCGCATTGGGCTGAGCTGCAGCGCAGAGGTTCTTTTATCTTTGAAACCACGCATCGCCGCAAAGACGGGAATATTTTTCCGGTAGAAATTGCCGTAAACTATGTAAGGTTCGGTGAAGAGGAATATAATTGTGCATTCGCAAGAGATATTACAGACAGAAAACAGGAGGAAGAGACAAGAGAAAAACTAAAAGCCCAGCTGCAGCAGGCTCAGAAGATGGAGGCGATCGCCACCTTGGGAGGCGGTATTGCCCATCAGTTCAACAACGCTCTCTCCCCAATCCTGACGGGTCTCAATTTAATTGAGATGCATCTGCCTGAAGGATATGATATCTCCCGGTATGCAGACCCCATGAGAGAGTCTGCTCACAGAATGTCGAGTCTAACGAACCAGCTGTTAGCGTATGCCAGAGGCGGAAGATATCAGAAAACAACCCTATCCCTTGATAGTTTCTTAAAAAACACATTGCCGATCATCGAGCACACTCTAAAACCATCTGTTCTTGTTGAGACGGATATACCCCATGATATTCTGGGTGTAGAGGTTGATATGACACAGATCCAGATGGTACTCTCTGCGATACTATCCAACGCTTCAGAGGCAATCGAAGAGCAGGGCCGGATCCGCATTGCCTGTAGAAATGAAATGATCGCGGATGAATCTGTTGAAAACCTGGCAGGTTTAGCGCCGGGGTCATATGTCTATCTGAAGATTGAGGATGATGGAAAAGGCATGGACAGCGAGACAGCTTCTCAGGTGTTTGATCCTTTCTTTACAACGAAGTTCCAGGGCCGGGGCCTTGGAATGGCTGCGGCTTACGGCATTATCCGGAACCATAACGGCGCGATCTCTGTTGAATCCGAATTGGGAAAAGGTACGACAGTGCATATTTATCTACCGGCGGCCTATATCGGCACCATAGAGAGAACAGCGACAAATCCGCCATTCGAATCATGCTTTGATAATGTGACGGTTCTGGTAATTGAGGACGAAGAGATCGTAATGGAAATGACGACGGCATTGTTGGAAAAAATAGGGTGTCGTGTTCTACAGGCAAAAACCGGCGCTGATGCTCTCGATATGGCCAAAAAGCAAGTTGGTGGTATCAATCTGGCCCTTTTGGATATAAAACTGCCTGACATAGATGGAGATAGATTATACCCGCTTCTTATAAAGGAGAGGCCGGACCTGAAGGTGATTGTCTGCAGCGGCTATTCTATTGACGGCCCGGCTCAGGAGATATTAGATGCCGGCGCCGAAGGCTTTATGCAAAAGCCCTTCGGTCTGAAGGAACTTCAGGCTAAAATAGGAAAAATCCTCGACGATGGATGAGGCTGAAAAGGCGGAGGATGGGAGTAACCCGATGTCGTACGACCCTGTTCAAACATATATCTGGGTGTGTCTCATCTTTTTTGGGGGAGGATTCATTCAAGGAGTATCCGGGTTCGGATCGGTTCTTTTGTCATTACCGCTTTTGGCGATTTTCCTCGACATCAAAACCGTCATCCCCTTAACGGCCCTTGGGGGCGTTTCCGCATCCTATGTGCTCTTATACCAGCTCCGGCAGCATCTGGACTGGAAAAAGATCCTGCCGATTTTTATCGGCGCAGTCCTCGGTATCCCTGTGGGGGTCTATTTTCTCAAACGGCTCGACACGGGTACGATCCAGTTGATCATCGGGGCGATACTCACCCTGTATGCACTCTACGGCCTGTTTTTCCGTTCATCTAAAAAGGGGATCGATACACGCTGGGCCTATGTCTACGGTTTTCTGGGCGGGTGCCTGGGAGCTGCCCTGAGTGCCGGCGGGCCGCCGGTGATTATCTACGCTTCCCTGCAGGAATGGCCCAAAGACCAGATCAAGGCAACCATACAGGGGTTTTTCGTCACCGCCGGAACAGCGGTGGTGGTATCCTTTGCAATGGCCGGTGTTGTGACCGAAACCGTGCTGGGTCTTTACGGCCTCTCATTCCCATTACTCATGCTGGGGACCTTTCTGGGCTCCCGACTATACGGTTTTCTCAAAGAGGCCCACTACAAAACCATCATGTTCATCCTACTGGGTTTTCTGGGAATTTTCAGCATATACCGTTCCTGACACCTTACAGAGAGGAACCGTACGGGTTGAGAGTGCGCCGGCAGAGAGGTCGATCTGAAGGATATGGGTGCATTTGTCGGAAATCACCAACGTATTCCAGAAATACCGTACCCTTGCCGATGTTCCGATCGGGCAGTGTGAAAATTCAATGGAAACGACTCTATCACTTCCGGGTAAATTTGCAGGAGTTCCATAATTTCTTTATCAGGCTGCGAGAATATTTGACCCCTTCCGGTCCGGCCATAAGAAGCCCCAGTCCCAACATGCCCCAGCTAAAAACATATGTCCCCATACCCAGGAAGGCATAGAGTGCATCCTGTTTGTTAAAAGATATGGTATGGCCGATAAACATCGCCCCCCAACCGACCGGTTGATTGCTAATCAATAAAATGATTCCAACCCAAAATTTAATACTAAAGCCCATAAAATATTTACCTGGAAGGATTTGGTTCTGAACTTCGTTAACCGCCGGAAGGGAAAATTAAGATGTTATCCGGAAATATTGCGAAGAAAAGACTCTTTAACAAATTCGGTTGAAAAAATTATCAAGACACATCGGTTATCACAAACCCCAGGAGCAGCAGATTGTCAACATAATAATCTAAACGAACCCGCCAAATAATCAGGATAACCTATTCAGGTATCAAGTATGGGGTTCCAATAAAGGCAGATAAATTAGCTGTCTACAGGATCCGTTCATTGACGGGCGTAATCCATTTCTTCACAAAAAAAACCCGACTGGTTCCCATCAGGGGCGTGGTGCCGGACCCTTCCGAAAATATTCAAGGCTGTGTGTTCAGGACCCGGTGTCCCAAGGCAGGTGAAATTTGCCACATGAGGCCACCTGCCCTAAAGGAGGTGGCGCCGGACATCCCCCATGGCTTGCTGGTTTGCATTCTCCTTGTGTATGACCTCAAACCCCAAACGCTTAAGGGCGGTGGACATATCCTGGGCATCATTGACCGGATTTTTCAGGGGTGACGATTTGTATGCTGAATTTCCGTTGACAAGAGCGATGCGCCGCTTATGAGTGGTTTGAGCGGCAAAGGAAATGGATAATCCGATAGACACGGCAATGAACAATCAAAGGACAGGAATGGCAAACCGTTTCATCGTCTTATGACCTTTTTAGAATCTTTAGGGATTATTCTATATGATGATTATCGAAGATATCGAACAGCATCGATTGAGGGGTAAGGCGAGAAAAACGCCACGACCCCTCAAATAAATACCCGCCCCACTTGAATTTTCCGGAAATCAGTCCTCAACCTGAACTGTCTTCTGCCCGGCCCTTGAAACGAAAATGTGAGAAAACTCGGAATCTTCGGTTGCCCCGTGCCAGTGCTTTTCTCCGGTTGAAAAAACGATCACATCACCGACGGTAACCTCCCGTTGCTCGAATTCAGTGGCCACGATCCCTTTCCCTGCGGTAACAATAAGGATCTGATCGCTCTCATGGGTGTGAAACTTGTTTCTCACCCCTTTTCCAAAATTGACAACCGCCATGTTATAGTCTCCCCCTTCAGGGATCAACGGTTGAACGCTTACCGCACTGGTGAAGAGTCGGGTTTCCCGGGGAGTCTTTGGAACATCATTCATGCTAACGATATGCATTTTAACCTCCTGACTGCTTATGCAGAGTGAGAACCATCAACTTATAATAAATAACCAACAATTTTTTCAAATTTACCGGGCACTATAAATTCTTGGGCACATCTTCAAACGGCTGCCCCGGGTTTATGGGGCTACGATACCGATAGAAGCACTTTCATGAAATCCTCCCGGCGTTCGGCCACGAGTTCCATGGCGCCCTGTGCCTGGTCAAGGGGGAAGGTATGGGAGATAATTTTTTCAAACGGGATTTCACCGGCTTCCAGCCAGTCAACGGCTTTTTGAAAATCTCCATGATTATAGACCACGGTTCCCACAAGCTCCAGTTCGTTTAGGGTGATTTGGGGCAATTCGATGGGTACCGGCTCTGGAAAAAGTCCGGTAACCACAATCCGCCCCCCTTTGTTCACTAAGGCCAGGGCCTGCCGAACAAGAACCGGGGCGCCGCCGCAGATCATGATGATGTCGAATTTTCCGCCATGATCCCTTTCGACCCGCTCCACCATATCCGGATCTTTGGCATTGTATGCGGAAGCACCGCTCAAATCGGCAGCCAGGTTGAGATTGTATTCGTAAAGATCGGTGACAACAATCGACTCTGCACCGGCTAACCTTGCGGCGACAGCACTTAAAATACCGATGGTGCCGCCCCCCAGGACAAGGACGCTCGAACCGCCGCCCACCCGAGCCCTTCCGATGGAGTGGATCGCAACGGCCAGCGGTTCGGCCAGGGCCCCTTTTTGGAAGCTGGTGTTGTCTCCCAGAAGGAATGTGGAATCGGACGGGGCGAGAAACTCCTCGGCAAAACTACCCTGCCAGCGGCCCATACCGGGAAGTGTTTTCTCCTCACACAGCTGGGGTTTTCCGTTGCGGCACCGGGAGCATCGACCGCATAACCTCAGGGGCATAACGGTGACCCGGGCCCCGGGTTGAAACCCGATTACGTCTTCTCCGGCCTGGACAACGGTGCCGGCAATTTCATGGCCCAGGACCACCGGCGGTTTTCGAAAGGGGTGGTGCCCTTCATAGGCATGGAGGTCGGATCCGCAGACACCGGTAAATTCTGTCTTTATCAACAGTTCATCCGGCCCCGGAGACAGTGGGTCGACCTCTCTGATGGCTATTTTGTGAACATCTTCCAGTACGGCTGCTTTCATCGCGGGGCTCCTTTTTGGTGGCGTATCATTGGAAAAAGAATACCAAGAAAATCAGTGCTGGTAAAGGGCCTGTCAATTTTTAAAAGTATCGGTACTGTTCAGGTTGCTTAGACTGTAGGCTAAAGTCTGTTAGTCCATTACGCCCGCTCTATCTGCACATTGATTGAAGCAGGGCGCCCAAAACCTTCTCAGCCTTCATAATTTTTGATTGGCAGTTAGAACTGTCATGCTCATCAGAATACCTCAGCCTAAATGCCTACAGTCTATCTACCTGATTCGTTACTGCCATTTCAATTGCTCCTATCCTGATTCATAGTTGATTTTCCGATGTTGATTTCCCGGTTGACATGACGAATTGTTTTTGCCATATTCCGTTAAGTCAAGTCTGAATTGATTCTGCTCTTCGACTTGTCTATTTATGACAGGCATTCCTTTTTGCCGGTCGGCCTCAAATGATGTGCTATTATCTCTGCTAGCTAATTGCCCTATGAATCAAATATCATTTTGAGGGGATTTTTAGCCCACAAAAAAATTACTTTGAATACATCCAGCTTTTATTGAGCACAAGCTCATGGTTCACCTTTTATTGAGTATGCTTTGTACGGAACCGTCAGCATTTTCTTTTTAACAATTAAAAGGAGGGTTCAAATGGGAAAAAAAGTCTTTTTTGCAGTGGCAGGTCTTCTTTTCGTTTTAACCATCATTCTAAATCCGGCTGTTTCGGGTGCAAAGGCAATAAAAATGAGAGTTATTCATGCCTATCCGGAAACCACCCAGCACGGCCGGAACATGCTCAAATTCCAGGAGTTGACGGAAAAATACACCAACGGGCGGGTTAAGGTCACCGTGTTTGCCAACGGATCGATCTGCCCGATTACCAAAGAGGTCACCACCGTACTGACCGGTGGAGCCGAGGCACTCTATAATGTCGGCGGCATCATCGAATCCGTGGACAAGGCCGAGGCCATCTGGACCATACCCTTTCTGTTCAGAACCGCGCCCGGGGATGTCCGCCATATCCGCAAGGCATTTCTGGACCCCAGGATCGAAGGGGTTTTAAAAAAACGGCAGATGAAAAAGGGGCTCTATCGGCTGGGAACCCCCTGTACCGTGGACGGATTCTTTTTCGGCTGCAACAAACGTCCCATCACAAAGCTTGAAGATTTCAAAGGACTCAAAATGCGGCATCCGGGCGGCCTCATGGGCGCCCTTTTCTACAAAGGACTCGGGGCTTCGGGTATCGTGGTTCCCGGAACAGAAGTTCCTGTGGCGCTTCAGACCGGTGTGGTCGACGGCCTGACCACGGTTCCCCAGCACTACCATGACGCCAGATGGCACACGAAATACGCCACCACACCCTACTGGTGCACCTACTCCCTGCCGTTTCTGGCCAACCTGAAATGGTGGAATAAGCTGCCGGCGGACATCCGAGATATCATCGACAATAAGGTTATGCCCGAAGTCATGGAGTTTTCATTCAAAGAGATGGAGACCCGGGCTCCTGAAACCATCCAGATCATACAGAAAGCGCCGTTTAATGTTAAAGTGTCCAGCTTTACGAAAGCCGAGATGAAACGGATGAAGGATGCAACCCAGGCGGCTGGTATTAAAAAATTCCAGGAAGCCATCGGCAAAGATCTGGCCGACTCCATGATCAAAGCGGCAAGAGAATTAACGCCCAAAGACATGCTGCTCGATTAAGAATAATTCCGTCAACCCATACGGCTGTTTACTCCCTGGAGTTTTAACCCGGGGAGTAAGCGGTTTCCTATTGAAAAGGAACTGCCATGCAATTCGATGAGCGGATCGAAAAGATTGCAACCGCCGTGGACCGCCCGCTATGGTATGCCTGCTGGGTGCTGCTGGTGGGCAACACGCTTCTGGCGTTTGCAGCCGTGGTGATGCGGTACTGCCTCGGTATCGGCTACATCTGGCTCGATGAAATATGCCGGTATTCCTTTATCGCCATGGTGTATCTCTGGGCAGGACCCATCGTCAGAACCGGGGAGCATCTAAGGCTCGAACTGGTTACCTCGAGACTCAGTAAAAAAGGGCTGGTGATCCATTCGTTGATCGTCAACACGCTCCTTTTCCTTACATGCCTGACCATTGCCTACTGGGGTACGGAGCTGATCGGATTGTCCAGGATGCTGGGGGAGGAAAGCGAATCATTTGTATTTCTTATCTGGTGGCTTCACACCATTGTTTTCCTGGGGATGCTGCTCTATGCCTTTTACAGCTTCCTGGAGATTTTAAAAGCCGCGGCAAAACTTATGAACAAGAGTGAACCGGAAACAACCTGAAGAGGAAATAACGATGGAATATTGGATACTTGCTGCCGGGATTTTTGTTTTCGTAGTGACGTTTATCGGCGGCACACCCATCTGGCTCTCCTTAACCCTCAGCGCCATCGTGCTGGGGCTTTTCTATTCGGGCATGACACCTGCCAGTTACCCGTCAACCTTCCTGGGGAGTATGGACAGTTTTGTCCTGCTTGCGGTCCCCTTTTTTCTCCTCGGTGGAAATGTCATGGCCCGTTGCGGCCCGGCTAAATACCTGTTCGAGGCCATCGACGCCATGGTCGGCCACATCCCGGGCGGGCTGCCGTTTGCAACGGTGGTTACCTGCATGGTATTTGCGGCCATTACCGGCTCGACCCTTGCCACCCTGGTATCCGTAGGCACCATTGCGGTGCCGCCCATGATGGCGCTGGGCTACCCCAAGCGGTTTTGCCTGGGGCTTATGTGCGTGTCCGGAACACTGGGACAACTCATCCCCCCCAGCATATACATGATTCTATACGGGGCATATGTCCAGGAAAGCGCGGCCATGCTGTTTATGGGCGGGATGGTCCCGGGGATCATTTTAGGGTTGATGATCGGTGTGGTGGCATTGGTAATGGCAAAAAGAAACGGCTGGGGAGAAAAGAGAGAGGCGTTATCCTGGGATAAGCGATGGAAACGCATCTTAAAAGGCACACCGGCCATGGTCATGCCGTTTATCGTTCTCGGAGGAATATACACGGGGCTCTTCACTCCCACCGAAGCGGCTGCCGTGGCATGCGTATATGCCATCGCCATAAGCTATTTCTTCTATCGCGGCCTGAATAAGGAAACCCTTTCAGTGGCGGTCCGTTCAGCACTCAGCACCAACAGCATGATTTTCCTCATCGTTGCAGCAGCCGTCCTGTTCGCAGGACCGCTGACCTATGCCGAGATCCCCCAGAACTTGACAAAGGGGATGATCGGCCTGGGTTTCGGCAAAATCGGATTCATGTTTTTATGCATCGGGCTGTTTCTGGTTCTCGGGCTGTTCCTGGACCCGCTTCCGATCCTCTATCTGACCATACCCATTTTGTATTATCCGATCCAGCACCTCGGTATCGACTTGATTCACTTCTGTGTGATCACCATCATATGCATGCAGATCGCCCAGGTGACCCCGCCTTTCGGGGTGAGTCTCTATGCCACCAGTCAGCTTTGGAATGAACCGATTCAAAATGTCGTCAAATCGGCCCTCCCCTTTCTGATTATGACGATTCTCTCACTGCCTCTGTTCCTTTTTGTGCCCTGGCTGAGTCTTTGGCTGCCGAAACTCATGGGGCATTGACGAAAGCGGATGACAGGATCAAAGGAATAAAAATCTGATGCGGGGATATCGATAAGGACGCCGGTGGTCACGCTTGAGCTTCAATATTTGCGATGCTTTCGAGCGCCTCCCAGCGGCGGTATGCCGTCTCTATGTCATGTTCCACTTCAACCATGCGCATTTTGACGTTTCGGATCTCGTCTTTTTCTTTTTTGTAAAACAGAGGATCCGACAGGGTTTCATAAAGCGCCTGCTGCTCTGATTCCAGAACCTCTATTTTTTGGGGCAGGTCTTTAAGTTCCCGTCTTTCCATATAGCCGAGTTTCAGTTTCTTTGGGGATTTGGGCCTTTGCCTGTTTTTACTGTCGGCTTTTTTATCCGGCAGCGGCTGTTCGGCCTCGGGTCTTTGAACCAGCCAGTCGTCGTATCCGCCGGCGTATTCGACGATCCGTCCGGCCCCTTCAAAGACCAATGTACTGGTGACCACATTGTTTAAAAAGGTCCGGTCGTGGCTCACGAGCAGAAGGGTCCCTCTGTAGTCGACCAGAAGTTCTTCCAGCAGTTCCAGGGTTTCGGCATCCAGGTCGTTGGTGGGCTCATCCAGCACCAGAACATTGGCAGGTGCTGTAAAAAGCTTTGCCAGCATCAATCGGTTCTTTTCTCCGCCTGAAAGCACATGTACCGGTGTCCGGCATCTTTCCGGCGTAAAGAGAAAATCCTGGAGATAGCTGATGGCGTGGCGTTTCTGGCCATTGAAGATGATAAAGTCGTTTCCTTCTCCGATGTTTTCCTGAACGGTTCGGCCCTCATCCAACCGAACCCGGAGCTGATCGAAATAGGCCGGCTCGAACCGGGTGCCGTGCCGGACGGATCCTGTGTCGGGGATGATTTCCTTTAAAAGGATCTTCAACAGGGTTGTCTTGCCCGCACCGTTGGGCCCGATAATTCCCACCTTGTCTCCGCGCATGACCGTGGTTGAAAAATCCAGAACCACCGTATTCCGACCATGACAATGGGTAAGCCCCTTTGCTTCCATGACTATCCTGCCGGATCTTTCCGCCGCCTGAACCTGGAGCCTTACGGTATCGATCTTTCTTCGGCGCGCCCGGTATGCTTCACGCATCTTTTTCAGGACCCGCACCCGGCCCTCGTTCCTGGTTCTGCGGGCCTTTATGCCTTGCCGGATCCAGGTCTCTTCCTGTGACAGCTTTTTATCGAACACCCGATTCTGTTTTTCTTCCGCATCGAGGACGGCCTGGCTCCGTTTTAAATAGGTCTGGTAGTCGCAGCCATAGGATATCAGACGGCCGCGGTCCAGTTCCACAACCCGGGTGGCGACCCGTTTTAGAAAGGTGCGATCGTGGGTGATAAAGAGAAGGGTTTTTGCATGACGAAGAACAAAGGCCTCGAGCCAGAGGATGGTATCGATATCGAGATGGTTACTCGGTTCGTCAAGCAGCAGGATATCCGGTTCAAGCGCAATTGCCCCGGCGAACAGGGTGAGCCGTTTCATGCCCGCAGAGAGATCGGCGAATTTCAGTGCCGGATCGAGACCGACCCTGGACACAATGTTTTCGATCCGCCTTGACACCTCCCACCCGTCTTCTGTGTCCAACAGGCGCTGGAGCTTATCCCGACGGTTTGCATCTACGGGGGAATCCGATTTTTCGGGGGTTTTACAGATCCAGTCGTATTCCACAAGCGCCCTGCCCGCCTCACCGAATCCCTGTGCGATCACATCGAATACGGTTCCGCCGAACCCCCGGGGCACATCCTGTACCATGGCAGCCACACCGACTCCGCTCTGCCGCCAGACATCGCCCCGGTCCGGAAGAATCTCCCCGGAAAAAAGCTTCAACAGGGTGGACTTGCCCACACCGTTGCGTCCCAGCAGGCCTATCCGCTCCCCTTTTTCCACCTGAAATGTTATGTTTTCAAGCAGCGGGGGATCACCGAATCCCCAGTACACGTCTCGCATGCCGATCAGCGCCATGCATCACTCCTGTTTCGTATTCGATGTTCAATGTTCAGTGTTTGATGTTCAAAAATCGCCTTTCTCTGCTGTTCAGTATTCTCTTCCCATAGGCATTTTGTTTCATAACCTCATAACCATGCCATTGGAAAATGGAATATAGCAAGAGCGCTCAACTGTGCTCCCGGGTCTTGTGGAAAGAAATTTCAGGCCATTGGTCCATGGTGTTTTCAAGCCGCCATTGACTGGGGGCCAGAAACGTCAAATGTCCTTCGGCATCGTTGGCCAGGAATCTTCCGTTCTCCTGCTGGAAGGCCTTGAGTCGATTCCGATCTTCACATTCCGCCCAGCGTGCCAGTGCAAACTCCACCGGTTCAAAGACCGTATCGGCGCCGTATTCATTCAACAACCGGGCAGAGGTCACCTCAAACTGGAGAACCCCCACAGCCCCCAGGATGTAATCACTGGTGCCTATGGGCCGAAACACCTGGACCGCCCCCTCTTCGGCCAGTTGCACCAGGCCCTTCTGGAGTTGCTTGGCCTTCATGGGGTTTTTCAATCGTATTCTCCGGAAGTGCTCCGGGGCAAAGTTGGGAATACCGGTGAACTTTAAGGGTTCCTTTTCGGTAAATGTATCTCCAATCTTGATGGTGCCGTGGTTGTTAATGCCGATGATGTCCCCCGGGTAAGCCTCTTCCACATTGGTACGGTCCTGGGCCATCAAAATGGTGGCATTGGCGATGGCCACCGATTTACCGATTCGGTGGTGCACGACCCGCATCCCGCGCCGAAACCGCCCCGAACAGACACGTAAAAAGGCGATACGGTCCCGATGGGCCGGATTCATGTTCGCCTGAATCTTAAACACAAATCCTGAAAAGGCGTCTTCGTAGGGAGACACGTCCCGGGTCTTTGTGGCTCGTGCGGTGGGAGGCGGAGACATTTCCACAAAGGCGTCGAGCAATTCTCTAACACCGAAATTATTAACCGCACTGCCGAAAAAAACAGGGGTCTGATTCCCTTT